>Ga0114950_10000809_pt1 | contig 22422 bp, 23 predicted proteins | sample N075metaG_FD_83503 | JGI IMG/M metagenome (GOLD analysis project Ga0114950, IMG submission 83503) | Deep subsurface microbial communities from Kermadec Trench to uncover new lineages of life (NeLLi) - N075 metaG | ecosystem: Environmental > Aquatic > Marine > Ocean trench > Sediment | place... | reverse complement strand
TGATGAAATTTCCGCAAAAGAACGTAGTCGCCTGTTTCGAACAGCGTGGGACTTTGCAGGATCCGCCCTGGGCAGCAGGGTAGAACTTTACGAGCGTTTCTATCTGGCCTCTGCCCCCAGGAATTACTCGTTGGCGCACATGTCCGCCCAGAGAAACCGGGAATGGAACGCGGTTCCTGAATTCTGGAAAGCAACCGATAACATGCCGGAACTCGATTTTAAATAAAAATATCATCGAACCGCGAGTTGAGGGTATCAGGTAGCAGAGTAATATGATTGCGGAAATCACTGCACCATTACATGATGTACCCAGAGTGGCACCAGGGTAATTTCGAGACTGGAAAAAACAGAAAGATCAGGAGAATACAAAATGGCACGCATTACAGAACTTGGTTATATGGGCCTGGGTGTAAAAAACCTGGAAGAATGGAAAGATTACGCCGCCCATGTGTTGGGCGTGGAGGTGGTGGATGCCGAGGAACCAGGGCGTTGTTATTTGCGGTTGGACAACTGGCATCATCGATTAATTCTTGATGAGGACGGAACAGATGACCTCAACTACCTGGGGTTTCGCGTTGCAGGTGTTGAGGAATTTCGCAAGATTCAACAGCAACTCGAAGAAGCTGGCATCAAGTTCAGGATTGGAACAATGGACGAAGCCAATGAACGCCACGTTCTCGAACTGATAAAGCTGGAAGACCCCAGTGGAAATCCATTAGAAATATTCCACGGTCCTCACGTGGTGCCAAATAAACCCTTTTATCCGGGGCGAAGGATGCACGGGCACTTCAAGACGGGTGAAGGCGGCCTCGGTCATTTGATCATGCGTGAAACAGTTGGACTCGACAAAACTTACGAGTTTTACCGGTTGCTGGGTATGCGCGGCGGCATCGAATACAAAATTCCTTTACCTGGGCAATCACAGGCCTTTGAAATATTGTTCATGCATTGCAACAGCCGTGACCACACGCTGGCGTTCGGTCCACCTTGTGACAAGCGAATTAACCACCTGATGTTAGAGTACGAGGAGTTTGATGATATCGGCCTTGCAAGGGAAATTGTCAAGCAGAGAAAGATAACCGTTGGCATCGAAGTCGGTAAGCATGCAAATGATCATATGTATTCTTTTTATATCATGAACCCATCAGGCTGGATGAATGAACTCGGCTGGGGCGGGCGGCCTGCAACCCACCAATCAGAATATTATGAGCGTGATGTATACGGTCACGAGTCGCAACCGGATGTTGTCAAAGCAAATATGCAAGCTGTAAAGTGAAGTTTTTCAGAGGCTATTTTTTAGCGATAAACCGACGATAAAGACGATCAAACCATTCCATTGGTGTTTGTTCTATGATGTCGCCGTGTGTCACGATTATTCTGTCAAACTCCCACTGCTTGATACGTGCTGCTGATTCACGAAAAGCAGCTCTATCCTGGTAAAAAATCCCCCATTTCAATGGCGGTGCAAGGCAGATCTCCTTAAACCCGATTGGCCCGAAAATATACTTTTGGACAAAGGTCGGCTCGGCAATCTGGTAATTCTGGATGAAGTCCGTGACGATCAAGGATTTGCTTTTACGATGCAGGAAGACAGATTCATCGAAAAACCCTGCCCCCGGCATATAAACCCAGTCCAGATCTTCTGACCAGATATTTTCGAACCCCGGTCCGAGTATGGTAAATCCATCTTCCATGCCCAACTTTTTTGGAATGCCGCCACTGAGAACAACTTCAGCATCAGGGAAAGCACTGATCCATTCTTTTAGGAATAGATTGTGGCCATTGCTGGCTGAAACGATATAACCGACTTCGCCCATCCTGGCAATTTCTTCGACCAGGTTATCACTTATCTTCGTCGGCGAATGAACCCAGAGTTTACCGCCCGCAAGCTTAACGATAGTCATTCTCAGAGCAAGCGGGACCCCTAGCAGCGCTATCTCATCCTCGTGGACCCAGATATTTTCCACTAGTTGTTTCATGTTACCTCCTCGCTACGCTTGATAAAGTGTATAAGCACCAATGACCATGAAACCGGTTCCCGCTGCATAGGCGAGTATTTTTTCATCAATGTATGCGGACAGAAGGCTACCTGCCAGGACACCAATAGCGGATGCAAGAACCAGGGCGGCAGACGCTGCCGCAAAGACAAGTACCTTGTTCACCTCTTTATCGGATGCAAACAGCATTGTCGCTATTTGCGTTTTATCTCCCAATTCGGCCACGAACACCACGGCAAAAATTGTAAAAAAAACTTTCAGTTCCATTATTGAACCCTTGTTTGAGCACCCACATACTATTTTAAATCATGATGAGTAAAAGATATATTAACGCCGCTGGAGTAGTATTGCTAAATGACCTTCCTACTTTGTATTGTCGATGATGAGGGGTAATTAAAGATGAAGATACAATTGCGACAGATCTGCCTGGTTGCCAGAGAACTTGCACCCGTAATCGAGGACTTAAGCGCCATTCTTGGTATCAACAGTTGCTACGTTGATCCCGGTGTTGGCGCATTCGGCCTCGAGAATACCTTGCTACCCATTGGCAGAAATTTTTTGGAAGTTGTGGCGCCAACCAGGGACGGGACAGCTGGAGGTCGTTACCTGGACCGTCGTTCAGGTGATGGGGGTTACATGGTCATCTGCCAGGGTGACAGCAAGGATACCCAACAACAGGTAAGGCAAAGAGCCCTGGATCTGGGTATTCGAATCGCCATGGAATCCGAGCGGAAAACCTGGAACATCTGCCAGCTTCATCCCAGGGACATGATCGCTGCATTTCTTGAAATCGACTGGGATCGTCACGACGATTTTAACGGCAACTGGGAACCCGCAGGCGGACTCGGCTGGGAAGACAAGGTAAAGCAGGATGTAACGGTAGATTACCTGGGCGTGGAATTACAGTCTAACGACCCCATTGGGCTTGCAGAAACCTGGGGAAATGTCACCGGTATCCCCGCAGAAAGAGAAGGTGCTGACATTTCCATCCAACTCAACAATGTACGTTTGAGATTCACTGAAGCTGTGGATGGCCGGGGACCTGGGCTCGCCGGTCTTGACTTGTTAGTTGCCAATCGAGATCAAATTCTAAAACAGGCAAAAGAGAGAAATTGTTACGTGTCAGATACACAGGTCGATATATGTGGCACTCATTTTTACCTGCATGATCAATAATCCCTCTGGGCTCGCGATAAAAAATGGCTTGATTACTGGATCCAGCTTATTCATAGCAGCGGTCATGGCGATGAGTTCTTGACTGCCGGTTTTCACCAGTCGGACCTAAAGATGCGGAACGATGCCACTGATGGTCTGGACCGGATGATAGAACAAGGGTATACCAAACCGGAAAATCATCACGGCGAACTACTCAAACTGCCCCGGATATTGCTCCCATGGCAGCAAATGTATCACTGAACATTTCCATGGCAGCCGATTCAGGTTGTGACGAGAGTTTCACAATCACCACACCAGTGCTCATGTCCATGTAAATTGTCTGCCCATGAATACCGATGGCGAGCATCACTCCCTTTTCAGCATCCATGACCCAGAGCTTGTTTCTATAGTGCCCACCGGGCATGAATTCACCATATTCACTGGCCGCAAATATTGTTGCAGCATGAGCATCTGCATAGCGTGCATCGTCGATCCAGGCGGCAGGGACGATCTGCCGACCATTAAAAAAACCTCTTTGCACGATCATCTGGCCAAACCTCGCGAGATCCCGGGCGCAGGCATTCATACCGGCACCCACATAAGGAAATCCCATTCTATCGACAACGATAGCCGCGTCCTGCTCCGGTCCTAATGGTGACCAGATTTCCGTTTGCAGGAGATCCTGTAATTTTCTGCCACTTGCCCGTTCGAGCACCATACCCAGCACATTCGTCAGAACAGATCGGTAATGATACTTTTCTCCATCCAGTTGTTCCTTCGCCTGCAACGATCTGGCGTAATCAAGCAAGCTGGTGGCAGAATCATCATTGACCAGTGCAGGCCGCCAGCCCACAACCGCGCTTTCAATCCAGAAATCCGCATCAGGGTCTGCGTAGTCCTCGCCGTATTCAACCGCGGCAGACATATCCAGAACATGGCGAACGGTGGTCCCGGAAAATGCCGTTTCCAATAGCTCTGGTAGGTACTGTGTTACAGCGTCATCCACTTGCAAACAACCTTGTTCAACCAGATTGCCGGTTAACATACCCACATAGGATTTAGTAATCGAATTGAGTAGATGGTGGCTGTCTACAGCCATATCGTTGAAATACTGATCACACAGGATGACGCCATTTTTTGCCACCAGGAACGAATCAGTGTAACTGGCTTCCAGCATTTGCCTCACCGAGCGATTACTTCCGTCCAGACCGACATAAGAGATGCCGTCCAGGTCTTGAGCATCACTTCCAAATTCGGTAACAGGTCCTGCACCCCGACGAATTCGTGTTGTTGGGAACAGTAGCTGCACATTTTGGAAAGACCATCGGTTGAATGGCGGTACTCCCCAGTTGTCCGTGGTTATTTCTTTATCAGTCATGTATTATTGTCCTTGTCTGCGGGCAAGTATTATTGTTAGAGACCTAGTTCAAAGCACAGCCTTCAATCGTGATCCGGTGCATCACCTGATTACCTTCTCTAATCAAAGACTTAACAGCATGTCCATCAGGTTAGGTTGTGGAAACAAATCGAACTTGTCTTTCCTTATGTTCGCATGAGCCCACATACCACGGGTCTTGCCGTTATAGGCATCGTCGTTAAACTCGAATGCTCCAGCCCCATTTTTATGTATCTCGGCAACGAGGCCATCGCGGATGTCAATGGAATCTCGCTCCGCTATCCAGAGGATAAACAAGCCAAGCGTTTCTATTTGCTTGTCTGAATAGGCATGCCACTGATTGTGCCCACGAAAGGGTTCGGGCAATTCAACCAGCTGATTTTCGGTAATCGGCGTATTAACGTACGTCTTGCCGTTTACCGCGTAACTGAAGTTGCAGATTTCAATGGCCACGGAGTGAGTGTGCATATATTGCGACCCGTTCTTGCCCAGGTGCCAGCCATAGCCTCCCTCTGGTACACACTGTACCAATTCCCCATCATAGCGATCGTTATCCCCCTTGACCGAACAACCGCCAAGCACGAATTCAGTGGCAATTGTGCCTCTCTTGTCGTTAGCCCAACCGTCAACGGTACGGTAAGGATTATTCCAGCCTGCGGTATGATGCAGGAACAGGTAGTCCTTGCCTGTCGGACCCGCTATATATTCTCCTTCAGGAAGATAGTACTTGTTTACCAGCAGATCCGGGTAGGGAGAATAAACCTTCTCGGAATTGTCCGTCGTGGCATTGGCTGCCCTGATTGCGGCCAATGTCTGGGGACCCACAATGCCATCCACAACAAGACCGTGTTCCGCCTGGTAAGCCTCGACTGCCTTTCGAGTGCCAGCACCGAAAATACCATCATCACCAATGCCCAATCCTTGCTGTAACTCAACGACCTCCTGTCCCCTGGAACCTTCTTTAAGTAACATCGCGATGCCCTCCTGGTCTCTGTGCTGGGTTGGTATATTAGTATCATATGCCATTCTAAAATCAACACAACCTTGTGAATGTGTTATATTGCGGCTGCTCACAAGGGAGAAGATTCAGATGAACAAGCAGACTCTACTATCAACAATTGGCGCCCTCACTTTGTCCGTGATAATGCCAGCGACGGCACAGGATATCGGCACCGCGACAGCTCAACAGCTATCAGACGCCTACACAGGAAAAGTCTATTCTCCCTATGCAGATCGTAACTTTCCAGAGACACCGCTCTGGGGCGACTCCCATTTACACACATCGTTATCGATGGATGCGGGTTTGTTTGGTAATCGACTGCCGCCAAGGGAAGCTTATCGATTTGCGCGTGGTGAACAGGTTGTCAGTTCTTCAGGCCAGGCCGTGAGATTGTCCCGTCCCCTGGACTGGCTGGTCATCGCTGATCATTCGGATGGCATGGGCATGGTGACTGATATTGCCACTGGCAAACCAGCATTGTTAGCCTATGAGCAAGCCCGGCGATGGAACAAAGGAATGACCGCTGGTGGAGAGGAGGCCGTCGCGGCGGCAATGGACCTGATCGGCACCTTCTCCCAGGGTAAGATGGACCCGGCGATGTTCGCCCAGTATTCACCGGGTTCGAAAATCTACAAGAATGTCTGGGAAAAGGTCATCGAAGATGCAGAATCTTTTAACGACCCAGGCCGATTCACCGCCTTGATTGGATTCGAATGGACCTCGCTTATTCAGGGCGCCAATATGCATCGTGTTGTCATCATGCGCGATGGACCGATACGGGCACGCCAGGTGGTTCCCTATACGACACAAGCCCCCATTGGCTCACCTGACCCGCGGGACCTGTGGAAATACATGGCCAACTACGAGGAGAAAACCCAGGGTGAAATTCTTGCCATCGCCCACAATGGCAACCTTTCCAACGGCATTATGTTCCCGCTCAAAGCACAGTGGAATGGCCGGAAACTGGACAAGGCTTATGTCACGCAACGAATCAGGTGGGAACCCCTCTACGAAATTACCCAGATAAAGGGCGATGGTGAATCGCACCCATTCCTCTCACCTGATGACGAATTTGCCGACTTTGAAAACTGGGATATCGGTAACCTCGATGTTTCCGAGGCAAAGACTGACGACATGCTCGCCGGTGAATATGCGCGCGAAGCGCTCAAACGGGGATTACTGATTGAAAAACGTCTCGGCACCAACCCCTATAAGTTTGGCGTTGTGGGTGCCACCGACAGTCATACCTCCCTTGCGACGGCCGAGGAAGATAATTTTTTTGGCAAGCATACAGGATATGAACCCAAAGCCAGCAGGATGAGCCACCCTTTCATGAAAAATGAAAATGGTGTCATCATGGGCTGGCAAATGGTCGCATCCGGACTTGGCGCGGTATGGGCAACAGAGAACACGCGGGAAGCCATTTTCGATGCGATGCAGCGCAAAGAGGTCTACAGCACAACCGGCACACGCATGACCGTAAGGTTATTTGGCGGTTGGGATTTCACCGAACAGGATCTGAATTCCCGAATGCCGGTTCGCAAAGGGTATGAAAAAGGGGTGCCGATGGGCGGTGATATGCGGACCATGCCGGAAGGTGCGAGCGCACCAGGTTTTATGGTTTACGCATTGCGCGATCCAATTGGCGCCAACCTGGATCGAATTCAAATTATAAAAGGCTGGCTGGATGCGAAGGGTAATACAAAGGAGAAAGTTTATGATGTCGTCTGGTCAGGTGATCGAACACCTGTCGATGGCATTTTGCCCGCGGTCGGCAACACCGTCGATATTGCGAACGCGAACTGGACCAACACCATCGGCGCAGCGGAACTTGGTGTGGTATGGACCGATCCTGACTTCGACCCAAAACAAAAGTCGTTCTACTATGCCAGGGTACTCGAAATCCCCACTCCCCGATGGTCTACTTATGATGGATTCAGGTTCGGAGTAGATATACCGGAAGGCGCCCCCACTTCCATACAGGAAAGGGCATACACTTCTGCTATCTGGTACACGCCTTAATCAAACTGGCTCCGCAATAAACACAGGAATTTTGCGGGATGTTTTTGTCTGGTAGTCGTTGTAAGGCGGGTAGGCTTCTGCACTGGCATCCCACAGAAGCTGACGTTCCGGTTCGTCTGTCACCTCCCGGACGTGCATTTTAGCCACCGCGGTTTTGTCGCGAATTTCCACATCCGGGTTCGCCCTGAGATTGTACACCCAGACCGGATTCTTCGGCTGCCCGCCCATCGAGCCAATCAACACGTAACTGTTGTCCACTTTAACGCGCATCAGCGGGATCTTGCGAATTGCGCCAGTCTTGTTACCCATATGTGTGACGATGATGCACGGCATACCGGTATCGAGCAATGTGCTGCCCTCGGTGCCTCCGCTACCTTCATATTGTTCTACTTGCTTGCGTACCCAATCTAACGTGGGTGGAATATATTCAACCATGGCAGGTCTCAATTTAGTGTGATAATCGACTTCATAATAACAATATTGCCAGAGACACGAAACCAGCCATTCTGTAACAAAAATGGCTACGTCTAATGGCTTGACACGGTATATTCCAATCCAGAAATGAGCCCACCACAGTTGTACGGTACCGGCAGACCCACAGGGCAACCACGCATACCGCTTGAGTATCTGGAACAACTATTTGGCACTGGCGTCCAGGCCGCGCAAGACGCAAGGCCGGACAGGCAAGCGAACTCATGGATCTGTTAATTGCCTACGATTGGAATGAAAAATTCTGTTTCATGCTGCACTCGGCATTCCCGGTGACCGCACCCGGTCGTTGCTGAATTTAAATTACAGATCAGATACTCTTGATAGGCCCAATTAAAATTGACCAGAAAAATAAAAAAGGGATGCATACAAGATGCTGAGTACAGGAAAGAGAATCTGCCCAATATGTGAAGCAGGCTGCGGCCTGAATATTACGACAGACGGCAGAACCGTGGTAGAAATCCGGGGAAACAAGGATGATGTGTTCTCCACCGGCCATGTCTGTCCAAAGGGTATCTCACTCGCAGAACTCGATGCTGACCCGGACAGGCTCACCCGTCCACTCATTCTCAAGAATGGAAAACATGTAGCAACAAGCTGGGAAGAAGCCTTCGAATTAATCTGTACCAGGTTGAACCAGATTAAGGAATCAACCGGCCCGAATTCCATTGCGGTTTATATAGGCAACCCAACTGCTCACAACGTCGGGTTGTCCATGGGTCTTGGAATTTTTTGCGCATCCCTTGGATCATCCAATATATTCAGTGCAGGGAGTGTCGATCAATTACCGAAACAACTCGCCTGTGAACTGATGTTCGGTGACGGCATGGCAGTCCCGGTTCCCGACATTGAAAGGTGCGACTTCATGTTGATGTTAGGTGCAAATCCGATTGTCTCAAACGGAAGTTTATGGATGGTGCCTAAGTTTCGCGAGAAATTGAGGGCATTTCACGAGCGTGGCGGGAAACTGGTCACCATCGACCCACGCTTGTCCGAAACCGCAAAACTTGCAGACCAACACCATTTTATCCGACCGGGCACAGATGCCTGGTTACTGGGGGCTATCATCAACGAATTGCGGATGCAGGGCCTGGACATTCCAGACAGGTACAGGGTCAAAAACCAGCAAACCCTCTTCCAGCACCTGCAGTCAATTACGACGGAAAGAGCCGCTAACCTAACGGGAATTCAAGACCACCAAATCCGCTCAATCGCGACGCAGCTCTCAACAGCAAAACACAGTGTTGTCTACGGCCGGGTTGGTACAACACTTCAGGTTCACGGTACGCTGACAAGTTTTCTTGTTGAAATCATTAACATTATGACAGGAAGCCTCGATTCCGCCGGTGGCGCCATGTTCCCGGAACAACCGTTTGCCCTCCCCTCCCGTAAGAAGGAAACCCCGGACTACAATCGATATCAATCCAGGGTTTCAGGCTACCCGGAAGTCCTTGGCCAGATGCCAACGGCTTGCCTGGCTGAAGAAATTGAAACCGCTGGCGAAGGAAAGATCAGGGCACTGGTTACCTTCGCCGGGAATCCTGTCATTAGCAATCAGGACAGCAATCGACTGGCAAATGCCTTGTCATCGCTGGATTTTATGATCTGCGTTGACATATATCACAACGAGACCACGCGGCTCGCTGATGTTATATTGCCGGGCACATCCCCTTTTGAAGACAGCCATTACGACCACTTTCTGGGCGCAATGGGTTACAGGAATTCAGCACGTTATTCACCGCCATTGTTTGAAAATACTTCCCGACCCGATGAATGGTCCATGTCGCTGACACTCGCTTTTATCGTAGACCAGGGCACGGTCCCTTCGGCCGCGGATCTGGATGAGTATGAAAACAACATCGTCGCCAGCTATATCGCAAACTATACTCAAGATCCCGATGGTCCATTGTTCAATCGCGATGTGCAGGAGATACTCGGAAGTATTGGACCTGAACGCGGTGTTGAAAGATTACTGGACCTGGGTATTCGGGCAGGCCGATGGGGTGATCATTTTGGTAAAGCGGACGGATTCAACCTGCAACGACTTATCGAAACACCAGATGGAATTGACCTTGGCCCGCCCAGGCCCAGGCTGAATGAAATAGTCATCTCAAAAGACCAGCTGATAGACCTGGCTCCCGCCGCCATTATCGAAGATCTCGACCGCCTGGATACCTCCGGTGTAAGCGATGAGTTATTGCTGATTGGCCGGCGAAATATCCAGACTAATAATTCATGGCTCCACAATCTGCCACTTCTCAGCAAGGGTTCAAACAAATCAATCTGCTACCTGGAGTTAAATCCACTGGACGCAGAAAAACATAAAGTCGAGTCAGATGATTGGGTGGAAATCAGATCAGCGACCGGTGCTATCCGCGTGCCCGTCAAGGTGAGCAAACTCATCTCCCAGGGAGTCGTTAGCCTGCCCCATGGTTTTAGCGGACATCGTGGCGCAAATTACAATATCCTGGCCGCCGCCGCCAGGGTGGACGGACCAAGCGCAACAGCTGCACTGAATGGCATTCCAGTGACCATAAGCAGGATAAAGAAATGAGAGGATCATTTGAGAATATCGAACCAACGAGGGATCAATGAATCAACTAGAAGATAAAAATGTCGTCGTCACAGGTGCTGCATCAGGAATCGGCGCTGCCGTTATCGGGGCGGCCACTACCCGGGGTGCGACCGTTGTTGGCCTTGATATCGATAGCGAAAGAGGTGAAGCTATTGCCCGGAAGCATGATGCAATCTTCCATCATTGTGATGTCAGTCAAACCACGTCATGGGAATCAGTCGTAAAAACATTACACGATACCTTCGATGGTATCGATCACCTGCACCTGAATGCGGGCATTCAAAGCGCACCGCCAAATGCAGATTTAGAGGATTACCGTTTCTCCGCAATGACACTGCCACGATACCGTCGCCTGATGGGCGTCAATATCGATGGCGTCGTACTGGGTCTGCATTATTTACTGCCCATGATTAACGAGGGTGGCAGCATCGTTGTCACAGGATCACTGGCAGGTATTGTTCCCTATGATATTGACCCGCTCTACTCCATGACAAAACATGCCGTCACCGGACTTGTCCGAAGCCTGAAGAATGAACTTACCGCTCGTGGCATTCGCATCAATGCATTGTGCCCCGGTGGTATCGACACCGGCATCATCCCGGAGCAACAAAGGACCGATGATGCCGTATTCATGCATGCAGACCACATTGCTGAAGAAGTGATCAATCTCTTCAACACAAGTGAAAGTGGCGCAACCTGGGCCAAGGTCAGCGAAAGCAAGCCGGCCTGGATCATGTATCCACCGGGGCGAAAGTAATCATCCAGGCGATTCAGGGACAAGAAACTCGCTCTAAGGTTATTGGCACCCTGAATTCGCAGGGTTCCGTTGAGCGCAGTGAACCGTTCGATTACATCTCACTAGACCAATTGAGCAAGAAATGTGCGGGCTGGTACAATTATTGGATTGTGATATTCAAAACAATCCCTTTCAATGAAAGCCGCATCCATCACAACCTGGAATGCATGGCTCGCTTTAATTTGTCGTTGGAAATATTCGAGTGAACCAGAGAGACTGGCATTTTTACTGCTCTTCACTTCTACAAGAAACCACGGCTGTTGATCTCTAGTGACAAGAAAATCTACTTCTCTCTTTTGCTTGTCGCGAATAAAGTGCAGTCCATAATTTCCTTCACCAGTTTCAGTCCACCAGTGCACCGCCTTGAGTAGAGCGCTGGCAACCAGATTCTCTGCGCGTGCCCCTGCATCATTTACCTGTGACCAATCCCAGAGGTAGTATTTGGGTTCCTTGCGCAATGCTCTTGCAACATTCCTGTGCCATGGTTTTATCGTAAAACAATAAAAGAGCGCTTCCAGTGTCCTTATCCAGCGCCTGATGGTGTCCACCGAAACTCGAATATTTTTTGCGAAGTACGAATAACTGGTTAATTGCCCAACTTGAATACGAAGCAGCTCAGCGAGCATTTCCACCTGGCCTAATTTCTGAATTCGGGTTAGATCCCGTAAATCTTCACGGAACAACTGCTCCGTCCGCAAACCACGCCATCGGTTATGGAAACGATGGTTAGCTTTAAGGAATGGTTCCGGAAACCCACCGAATCGCCATAGTGCATCCCATTGTGATTCATCGATATTCGCCGGGTGTGTATTGATCCCACCCGCTGGATTCAGGTTAGTGCATTCTGCGACGGAAGCCGGATGAAGCGAGTAGGGAAAATAGCGCCCCATTAGACTGTCCCCTCCACGCTTGAAGGTTTCAAGTGAAGCACTGCCAGTGACCAGAACATGAGTTTGATTCTCATATTGATCGAAGAATCCTTTCAGGAAGTCTCGCCAGTGCTGGTATTTATGCAATTCATCGAACGTGCAAAATAGCTTGTTACCTCGTAGGCGATCCAGACCAATTTCCGCGGCAACCGCCTGCTGCCCTTTAACGATGATTTCACGATGTGATTGGTTATCCCAGTTGAAGTAATGTTCTTCCCCAAATGAATCACCGAGTTGTTTTGCTACCGTGGTTTTACCAACCTGTCTTGGCCCAGATAGAAATACCATCTGCCGGTTGTTCTGGTAGTGTTGCAGAAGTTCTCCATGAATAGTCCTACGCATAACCAAATTCCATAGTATCGTAAAAAAGTCATGACCATTTTACGATTATAGTTAAAATAGTCAAGCCCATAACACTCCCGGGTTGGCGCCATTTCTTCATGAAAGGAGTTTTTACCACCAAACGCGTGTGGGATATTGGCACCTGAGAGAAGTGGTGGAATATGCCGCCGGTCGAGTTTGAAAAGGCGTATCATCGACCAGAATTTTGAAGACAATGAACTATCCAGGGATACTAAAAATGAAAACCCTACTATTACTTGGCCTGATCTTGTTATCAGGATGCGCATCACAACCTGATACATTTAAATCTGGAAAACCTGTCTCAGCCCCTCACGGGCAGGTAAATCAATGTATTAACGAACCGGACAGCCCGTCATGCAAAAACAAATAAAAGCGATGGTAGAGAAATACCGCGAAAAAATGATCTGGACTCCCGATAAAGTACTGTTTGGCAAATACGAACACTGGGTAGATCTATGGGAAAATTTTGAAAAAGATGATGTCGTAAAATGTGACTGCGAAGATTTCGCACTCTCATGTTGCAGGGCAGCCTTCGAACAAGACCTCCTGTCACCAGATAAATTCGGGCTAATGCTCGTGTCGATTAAGCAGACATCCAAATTTGACCATTGTGTCGCCTGGTTCAAACCAAAACAGATTGTCTGGATCGCAGATAACACTTCGCGCAGACCCTACTACAAATTTTCTGACATGGTGCATACTGCCATACAACACAATACTTACGAAACGCCCCAAGATTGGTTTGAAACTGTCGTATGAGGGTGCTTTACGACCAGCGCATGACAGGTCTTTCATCCCCAGAATATGACGCCACCAAAGATCTTCAAAGTTTCTTCGATGATCATTTCTTCTAACGTGCAATATACGTGACCAATAACGCTGTTTGTCAACAATGTTGTCGCGTCTAGTCATGCAGCAGCCTTTTCGGCTTCGCATTCTTTCACCGGATTCAACCAGACTACATCCGGTAAATCCCAGTTCCTCGTAGCACCTCTCCATCTTTCAGGATGACGAGCTTTCGCCAGTTCATATACAACCTTTCTGTTGCTCATAATTTCTTGATCTAATCCTGTGTGACGCTCAACAGGAGATATAAATTTCAGTCCACTATGTTTATGTTCCAGGTTGTACCACCGTGAGAACGCCAGATAAAACTCTCTAGCTTCCTCAATATCTGCAAATCCATTTACCGGATAAGAAGGCGAGTATTTGAACGTGTGAAACAGGGACTCGGAGAATGCATTGTCGTTACTCACTCTTGGCCAGTATTGTAAAGCTCACGGCGCAAGACGAGGCCAGGCACGTAAATTTTGGAATCATCTCTCTGATGAAAGAAATCCCTACTATGGCCGAAGAAGACAAAGCCGCGTTAGAGGATTTTGCGTTTGGCGCAATCGGTATACTTCTTGGACTGGGTGACGAGCCAGGCTTCGACCAATCGCAGCCATTTCTTGATGCAGGTGTTGACCCAGATGACCTCAAGAATATTCTGGCGCCTCAGCTGGCCGAAGCTGATGTCGCACTGATGCAGTCAGGGACAAAGCAGCGATCCGTTGTACATGAGTATATGGTGCCAAACCTTGGCAAGATCGGATTAGTCTCTGATCGAATCCGACCAAAGTATGTTGAGGCGGGTTTAATCCAATAAAAAAGGCTCAGCAGGGATCAAGAATCTGGTACAGGCGCTCAGTTCACTAAAATTGACAAGCAGAGTAATTAAATGAAAGAACGCTTGTCGAAATATATGGTAACTGACACCTGTATCTTATGTGGATTCTGCGTATTCAGCTGCCCATTTGATGGGATTGTTGACGGCGTTAGCACGCAGGGGTATCACAAAATGGTCATTGTGCCTGACCGCTGCAAGGGATGTAAGTTATGCATCCCTTACTGTCCCGTCGGCGCCATTATCCCCGGCACCCAACCCGAGGAAATACCTAATATCGATTAGCACTTACCCCTGGCGCCGCGACAAATGCAGCCCATGGTATTTCATCGCACCTGCTGGATAAGGCGGCAGTGGTGCCAGGTATAGCTTGGCAGGATTGCTGTTGGTGTTTTTGAGATAAATGTCATCCGGGTAGGTCATTTGACGGATACCCATTGCTTGTATGGACATGAGAAAATCACGGTGAATCTCTCAAGGTAGGTGAAGAAATCATACCAGTGAATTAATGAGATCACATATGAGGAGCAGGGTAAGATGACAGAAACAGGATCCATAGTATTTTTCGTATTAGTAGTTCTTGTCGCAGGCGTGACAATTTACTGGATGATGAACAGAAATTAGAAGATTGTACTGTTCTTGATCCATGCTTGGCACATTCGTCGCTAACTATTCGAAGTTGATTCACCAGCATTCACGCTGACGACAGCCGCGGCATAGATCCTTGCAGTCTCCATCTCAACGCCAAGGATGTTGCATTTCTCCATCACATCAAACATCTCTGTGTCAGGAGTGTAGAAAAGATCGGTGATGAGATCAGTCACATAAATTGACGCAGAAGGAATTCCCATCCCGGAGCCCAATATCGAAATGGGGACACCCTGATAGGTATCGGTTAAAACCCAGCATACTTCGTACATTGGTTACTTGCCGGGCATCGTCAAGGTACTTTTCGCTAATGTACTTGGCCCGCAGTCGGTCACCTGGCAGCACTAGGCGTTCTGCAAAATCACCTGGTTCAGCGTTGATGTGTGGCGTCATACTTTAAATCTCTTTGTTTGTTACTGTGCATGTTGTTGCCGCCAAGGACCTGGGAAATGTATTGCTCAAACTCAGTGGCTTAGAAAACTGGCTCCATAATCCAGCTTCGCAAGACTTAAATGACTTGAAATGCTCTGCCCGATATCGGCAAATGTTTGTCTGCATCCAATAGAGCCGGGCTTCACTGCACCCCCGTATGCCAGCACGGGTATATGCTCCCGGGTGTGATCATATCCCTGCCAGGTTGGATCACAACCATGATCAGCGGTGATAACCAGCAGGTCACTTTCACCGGCAGGTTTCGCTGAGTGGTCACCACCATCCCATGAACGCCATAGACCAGTAACAACTCTGTTTTGCCAGATCATCGAGGAATACTGGCCCTGCTTCTGGTCTAAATCAGATGGCCAAGATAAGAGCCTGCCTCATCTTTGTTGCAAACGAATTCGATAGGGTTAATTGCACTAGTCACCTTGTTGGTTCTTTCATTATCAAGAAGAATGGTTTTTGGCTAACCACGATGTAAGTAGGATTTGGTCGAAAAAGGGTCTTTACCCTGCTTATACCCGAATATTTCTCCAACTACTAATGTCATACATTAATTGCTAGTCTATAGTCTGTCACATCACGTAAACTTATGAAATCGGATGGAACAATGAAGAAGGTACTGATCGGTCTTCTTAGCCTGGTAGTGGTCGGGGCTTATCTGCTGTCACAATATTGGTATTACCTACCTGGGATCATCTCTGACATTGTGAATCCTATTGGAGAAAACCAACTCGTTACATGGGAACAGGGACCAAGCGAACCCCGGCCAGAGGGCGGCGAATTCGAGCGACTTCCCAATGTAGTGCTTATTGTTGTTGACGATCTTGGGTTCAATGATATTACTTACTACGGTGGTGGCATAGGCGGCGGCAGTGTACCGACACCTCATATTGATTCGATTGCAGCGCAAGGTATTCATTTTACCAACGGTTACACAGGTAATGGAACCTGTGCTCCCTCTCGCGCTGCGCTGCTCACAGGACGGTATCCCACACGGGTCGGGTTTGAATTCACGCCGGCATCGCCGCAGTTTATGAGGATGGTTGGCGGGGATAGTTTCAAAGAGGAAAACGCAGAGAACTATCCGGCTCCGAGTTCGCTGGGATTGCCGGGCAGTGAACAGACATTGCCTGAAGTACTCAAAGAAAAGGGCTACCACTCTATAGCGCTCGGGAAATGGCATCTTGGCGCTGACGAAGGCATGACGCCGAATGATCAGGGGTTTGATGAGTTTCTCGGTTTCCTGGCGGGAGCTGGAATGTTTATGGAGGAAGATGATCCTGACGTTGTTAATTCAAAGCAGGACTTTGACCCGATTGACAAGTTTCTTTGGGCGAATCTTAAATACGGTGTGAGGTTCAATAAGGGTGATCGATTTAAGCCCAGCTCTCATATGACGGATTATCTTAGTCGCGAAGCCGTCAAGGCGATTAAGGCTAATCGTAATAGACCATTTTTTATGTATCTGGCTTACAACGCGCCGCATACGCCGTTGCAGTCTGAAAAACAGGATTATGACGCCTTAAGTCATATCGAAGATCATACGGAGAGAACCTATGCCGGTATGATACGTGGGCTTGACCGCGGCATCGGTCAAGTGTTGACCTCCCTTGAGGAAAATGGTCTCTCAGACAACACCATAGTTATTTTTACATCAGACAATGGGGGTGCCGGTTACGTTGGTCTTCCTGATCTGAACAAGCCCTACCGTGGCTGGAAAATTACCTTTTTTGAAGGCGGAATTCATACGCCGTACTTTATCAAGTGGCCAGAGAAAATTGCAGCTGGCAGCCAATATGATTCGCCGGTTGCGCATATTGACATCTTTTCTACCGTGCTTGCCGCCGTTGGAATTGCGCCACCTGATGATCGCATCATCGATGGCGTGGACATTCTTAAGGTGGCGCTCGATCCGGAACAGCCGTCGCTAGACAGACCGCTCTTCTGGAGGTCCGGCGGCTATAAGGTTGTGCAACAAGACGGCTGGAAACTACAACTGCTGGAGCAAAACGGTAAAACCTGGCTCTTCAATTTGAATGAAGACCCAACCGAACAGCGAGATCTTTCAGCATCACACCCTGAGAAACTCATCGAGCTACGCGAGGTGCTCTATTTGCTCGATGATCAAATGGTGGAACCCTTATGGCCCTCGTTAATTGAAAGTGAAATTGCGGTTGACTACACCATCGACAGAAGGCCCGATGCGGAACACGAAACGATTATCTGGGAGAATTGAAATGGCAACGGTTAGTGACACTATTCCGGCGGGAGTTCAACCTTAGGTGGATGCGGCAATCGCATGGTTTAATGCGCAACATGCCGATGCATTTGAAGTGACCGGTATTGTCGATGCGGAACAGTCATTGGCATCCACAGGGCCGAAAGAATTACGCTTGGTGCTTTGTAGCGGTGATACTTGCCAACAACAGAGTTTCAATGTCAGCAGCGCTGGCCAGGTTTTTGATGTTTCTCTTGCAGTTAAAGAAACTGCATATAGTGAGGTGCAAGCTGAACTCGACCCACCACCCGGTGCCGGACGCGAATGGCTGGATTCCGTTGTTAACAAACATAAATTCGTGGTCCAGGTTTTTTACCGTAGCTTCTGGTAACCTCCTTGTCGCTTCGAGTTACGGGGCTATGGAACAGAATGTGTTGTAGAGAAAATTCGAGCAGACGGTGGTGAGATTTACGCTATTTCCAGTGAACCACAACGACTTGCTGATAGTGCGGAGCTTGAGTGAGAGCGGGTTGTGAAGCAAGGGTTCGACAGGAAAATCATGCGCGATATTGGCCGGGAGAACAATCTGGAAGTCTGACATTAATGGGGAAAATATGAAAACGATGATCACCAACAGGAAAAAAATAGGGACGAGATTGGGGTTTGTTGCCCTGGCAGTCGCTATACTGACAGTGGCGCTTTGGTTCCGCCTGGCCCATCAGGTGACGATTCCCGAGGACCGAACACTATTTGTGTTGGCTTTCCTGACGGCTGCCGGTCTTGGCGTCGCAGCCTTTGTGATCGGCACGCGCTGGTTTGGTGGAGTTCCTGCAATCCTGGCAATTGTTGCGGGCTTGTTTCTTCCGTTCACAATCGCAATCAGCCCCCAACAGGTTGCTGACAATCCCATTCGTGTCGGTGACACCCTCCCTGTTTTTTCTGCGCTGGATGATGAGGGTAAACGTTTTAGATCGAGCGAGCTTTCCGGTTCACCAGTGCTTATTAAGTTCTTTCGCGGTCATTGGTGACCCTATTGTGTCGCCGAGTTGCGGCGATGGACAGAACTTCAGGGGGAGTTCGATAAGCGAGATGTGCAGGTGCTCACAATCAGCACGGATAAACCGGAGGTGATCCGAAGGAAGCGAGGCGTACATCGTCTTAAGGCTCGAATGTTGTCAGATCGAGACTTGGCTGTAACCGATGCCTTTGGTCTGCGGAATCAGTTGATTCACTCAGGACCGTTTGAGAACGATGTCGAAGCATTGCCGGTACCGACAACCTTGTTGGTGAGCAGTGATGGTGAGGTTTTGTGGATAGACCAGTCGGAAAACTACCAGCGGCGATCAGGGCCTGATGTAGTGCTGGCTGCGCTGCAGACACATCTCGACTCACCGTAAGGGAATACCTTACGACTGCATTAAGTCGAGTATTATAAACTCGCCTTCCGGTGCTTCTAGTCTGAACTTTGAAGGTATTGGGTATCGCTTTCGCTTGGCGCGCCTGCATGACATACAAACATCGTTAAGCTATTTCTGGTCGCAATTTGAGGGCACGGACAAAAAAGTAACTCTTAATCCTAACGAACCGACTGGGTCACACCGGATATTTCTGCGGCCATCATCGCCGCCATGGTATCCACGAGATTATTGATAAAAAAATCTGCATTCTTGCCACTGAAGGTTCCCTTGTCACGGGCGCGTTTTGACATGGCTTGCGTCGCAAAACTGGCCGTATTTTCAACCCGGATAGCGAATACTTCATCATCAAAATCTGACAACAGTTCTCTCAACAATTTCTGCGAATCACGCATCGATTCTGCTTCCTGTTTCTCCAGGTGCGAAACTACAGGCCGGCTGGAAGATAAAAGCAATTGCCCGAATACGCCAATATAATTGCGAAAGTTACTGTCGCTGCGGCAAAGCTGAAACGGCGGCATCACCATCAGGAAACAGATATCCCTCAAGCTGGCACTATGTCCGTCTTTGAACATCTCAGCCATCATTTCTTCTCGTTTGGTTGCGACCTCAATATTACGTTGCACCTGTAGAGCCTTGATTAAGCCTGCCCGGTCGCCAAAATGATATTGCAAAGCAGATTCATTCTTCTGGTCTGCTTCTACAATGATTGCGCGCACAGAGACGTTCTCGATACCATGTATCGCGAATAACCTTTCCGCGGCTCGCATCATTCGATCACGGGTAACTTCACCTCGGTTGGTGGCTTTATTCTTTGCAGCAGACACATTCATTACCGTTTTTCGACTCATCATATTTAATGACAATCATTATGATGGTGACATCATACCAGTTCATTTCCATGTTCCTGGCTAATTCTCTATGAGCACCAGAAAATTATTATGGATATAACCATTCCTTGGCTATTTCCTTTTTACCTTTTGGTATTCCAATACAAGTGGCGCACTTACGCAGGATGAAGTTAATCACTACGTCGAAGCTCTAAATAAAAACAGTATGTCCGAAGAAGGTCCCTTCCGATTCCGAAAATTTCTGGAACAGGACACAGGCCGCCAGTTTTTAATGATAGATACAGCACGCATGCTCGCGCAGAACGACATTCGCCTGATATGGCGTGAAGGCTTTTTCTTTATTTTTATAATGTTAGTTTTGCCAGCTCTGGCGTTCTTTATACGTATCGCCACTTCAGAGGTTACACAGTTAGTTTCACCCTGGGTAATGCTTGAAGATTATTACGGGCCGATACTGGCAATCGCCTTCGTGGCGTCACAACCGGTTCTACTTGGGTTTGTGATCGGTGTGCTTTTCGTTGGGGAACGTGACTCGGGCACTCTGCTGGCGCTTCAAGCCAGCCCACTGTCCTTGCGTAGTTTTATGGCCTATCGAGTGCTCGCGACGATGCTGCTGAATGTCTTGCTGACGGTCATCAGTGTCGAACTTACGGGATTGATTCGATTTCTCTCATCGAATCAATCATAGCAGCGAGCCTCGCCTCACTGGGCGTGCCAGTCACGGCTTTAATCTATGGAGTTTACATCAAGAATAAAGTGCAGGTGATTATGATGATGAAGCCAATCGCGGCGTGGGGCCAGCTGCCGGTACTACTCTTTTTTGTAACTTTGCCCTGGCAGTGGATTGGCAGTTTGTTTCTACCCTTATATTATCCGATGCGTTTTTTCTGGACCGCGTCGAGTGACCATGCGGAATGGTGGCTGCTGGCCTGGTCATACCTGGCATAATGATACTATGGCTATTCAATCAGTTTAAACGCAGAGTCGTCGGTTGATATTATCGCGCACTCTCAGTACAGAGTTGGAATCGGTGTCCACTACGGTGACGGCTTAGGTAATTTCTCATCGAACGGTTCTGATTTTCTTGCTGCAGGCCAGTATCCGCTCGGGAACGTCAAGATTGCCGACATCGATGTAACAACCGGAAGTTGTAGTACTGCTGCGTGTTCGGCTGGTGCGATCAAGGTCTATAAAAACGATGGACTTGGCACTCGGAGCTTTACATCAAGCGTCACAATTCTCTTAGGTAACGGCGATGGGACGTTCATAACGTCACAAACTGGCCAGATTCCATCTGCATCAACCAGTATCGCAGCTGGAAATTTCGACTAGCGCTCGTGCTCAGGGACGACAAACCGCTCCCCGAGAGCACAGCCAAGGGATTTGTGCCTCCTGGACAGTTAAAAGAAAGTAGAGACGTTTTTCGAAACCTTTGCCAAATATGGAAAGAACTGGGGTTAAAAGGGCTTTCGATCCTTCCAGCAGCGAAACATGATTCTCATCCACTTGATAACCGGTGCAATACCGGCATATTTCTGTACCGCCGATGCGCTTTGGTACCGGTCTCTATTTGAACCAAAGGCAACCAGTAGTCTTGGTGCATACTGCGCTCCAGCGCCAGGGAAGCTATCAAAGATTTTTCGATCAGCCATTGCCTTGTAGCGTTTGTTGATTTCCTTTTCAATTCGCTGAATTGATTCAAGCAGGATCTTCAGCTGGGTTGCTAAAAGTTCAGTCATCAACTGATTAGGGACGATGACACCTTCGGCCTCGGTGAGCGCTATAACGACTTTCATAGCTTGCCAAGGTGCTATACACCCAAATGGGTTTTTATGTTTGGCCCGCCCAGAGAGATTCGAACTCCCGACACCCAGGTTCGAAGCCTGGTGGCCTACTGCAATAAAACGTATTTAAATCAATAAGATACCGCTGTAATCTTTCCCCGCAGCGAGTTCGGGACAACACGTTTAAGTAGCTGATTTACAACGAGTCACTTTTCGTTTATGGGGAAACTTTTTGGCCCCTGATTCGCCCGCCATCCGGCCCACATTTCAGGGGTCCAGGCAGACATGGGTGAGCCGAAATAGACACACTTATCTATATTGACTCAGGCATGAACTGACAACCACTGGTTTTAGTTTTGTTCAAAACTGACAGTCAGCAAACGTTACGCATACGACGGTAATTATATTCGATTTAGGCTTGGTCGCTTTCGGCCATTTAGCAGACACCAACACAACATTTCACTAAAAACGATTTTCGCCCGCTCTGTACCCAAAGGAGAAGCGCCAACAACGAACCTGAATCTACTCAATTTCGTCGATAAAGGCACAAGAAAGCAATGTCTCTTCTGGCGGTTCAAGACGAGGTTTGGTCATACAATCTGTCGCGCCAACACATCGCCTCATCCTCAGCAATCACACCAGCGGAAAAGAGGTACGCCCAGGAACCCTGATTCCAC
>Ga0114950_10000808_pt1 | contig 22422 bp, 17 predicted proteins | sample N075metaG_FD_83503 | JGI IMG/M metagenome (GOLD analysis project Ga0114950, IMG submission 83503) | Deep subsurface microbial communities from Kermadec Trench to uncover new lineages of life (NeLLi) - N075 metaG | ecosystem: Environmental > Aquatic > Marine > Ocean trench > Sediment | place... | reverse complement strand
CCGCTGAGCCCGGTCGTGCCATTGGCCACCAGTATATCCTGCAGTCGCTGCATGCCATTGGCTTGCGTCCAGACGAAGAACTCATTGCCAGAGTCGCTCCCGCTGTTCCCCACTACTCTGCTGCCATCAGCAGAGATGGCGTTGGCTTCGCTTCGAAAATCACCGCCAGGAAGATCACCCAACCCCACCATGCCGCCAGCGCTAGTCCAACGGAAGGCCTCCATACCGGAGGCGCTGTGGGCAAAGCCTACCACCACGCTGCCATCAGCGGAGGCAGCGAATGCCTGACTATGAGAATCACCGCCCGGGAGATCGCCGAGCCCGACCATTCCGGTTTCGGCAGTCCAGCGGGAGGCCTCGAAGCCCGAGGCGCTTGAGCCAAAGCCCAATACCACACTGCCATTAGCGGACACTCCGTGGGCCGAACTCCAGAATTCACCGCCCGGGATATCACCGAGCGCGACCATGCCGCCAGCGCTGGTCCAGCGGAAGGCCTCTATGAAGAAACCGGTGCCCATACCCACGACTACTTGACCATCGGCGGAGACGCCTTCGGAAACACTTTCGATACTACCGCCCTGGATATCACCGAGTCCCACCATGCCGTTGGCGCTGGTCCAGCGGAAGGCTTCACTGCTGCCTCCGGGTCGCCCATCGCCCACCACCACACTACCGTCGGCTGAAACACCAAAGGCATGGCTACGGAAAATCCCACCTGGCAGATCCCCTAGCCCAACCATGCCGGTTTCGGCAGTCCAGCGGTAAGCCTCGCGACCCTCGACGCTGTCGCTTGAGCCCACCACCACGGTGCCATCGTCGGAAACGTCCGTAGCGCTGCTAAAGAAATCACCACCCGGGAGATCGCCCAGTGGTATGAACTCAGCGGCCTGGGCTCCGGGCACTAGCAGAATGCACGCAATGCATGCGCCAATAGCAATACAAAGCGCCCATAACCCTCGAATTTTAGTCATCGCGTAGATACCGTTCTCCATCGCAGGAAATGGGAGTTTTTATCACTGCCTTAGCATTGGGGGCTGACTCCAATTGGCTGGATTCCCGACCGTCGAACGTAATATATTATTTATCTTTCACTATAGGACAGGCTTTTTAGATAGTCTACGAAAGGACACTATTCTCTCTTCGCGGAGGGCTGCTTTTGGCCGAAAGCGGAACTACACAACCTTGGAAATGATGCTTTGCGAATGGCTGGTTTGTGGCAGGAAGCGGAAGTTCATTCCTTAGAGTGGGCCATAGCTGCAAACGACCCGAAGCAGCTATCGATGTCCAAAGTGAGAACCACGCCACAAGAATTGCGGGAGGCAATTCCAGAGACTATTTAGATCGGCGAATGACTGTTTTCATCAATAGCGGTCAGTCAGATAATCGCTACCACACGACTGTGAACTAGAATCCAGGCGCCCATTCTTCACCCCATACTTCCTTCCACAAAAAGGGTCGCGTCGAGTTTGATTTTACGATACCACCTTCCCACAGATTCCATCTTGCTACGGAATGTGTGTCAAAGAAATCGCTAATCCTAATAGAAAACATTTCGACTGTTTCCTGAAAAGCAGGGTCTTCTGCCAGGTTTTTTCGCTCGTCGGGATCGCGGGTCAAATCGTACAACTCATCCTTGAAGTTGAATGACGTCGGCCCAAATCGTTTCATAAACAACCACTCCTGAGTTCGGATCGCACGGGTCTCCTCCTGCTCCATGAATACCGCATTGCTCCAATCTGTCGATTGATTCTCGATAATCGGGCGAAGACTTCTTGCCCGCCTGCGAGAACCACCCGGAATGCTGACGCCGACGTAATCCATCACCGTCGCAAAAATATCCGTAGTGCCGACAAGCCGGTCATCAACCCGGCCAACTTCGACAGCTCCGGGGGCCTTTATTATCAAAGGTATATTGTTCGCTTCCCGGTGTGTATTTGAGGGCCAGGTATCTTCTCCATGCCCCCAGAAGCCGTGCTCACCGAGAGACATGCCGTGATCAGAGGTATAAATGACAAGCGTATCCTCCAATTGCCCAGTCTGCTCCAGCGCAGAAATAACCCGCCCTACTCCTTCATCAACCATGCTCATTTGAGAATAATAGTTTCTCAGCGTCGGCAGATCGTTGGGAATCCGAAGGAAATCCCGGTAGTCCTGAAAATCGTCATCTAGTCCCTTTTCCTTTCGGATAAGTACCCAGTCGATCAATTCGTCGCTGATACCTTCCCGGGGCACCGATGTAAATGGCGTGTCCTGATAGAGTTTGCCAAATTTGTTATCCGGTTCTCCCTTGATTGACGGCCAGTGACCATAAGGAGCCGGATAGGTCAGGAACATGAAAAAAGGCTGGTCAGGGGAATTACGGCGCTCCTGTAAATAATCGACAGCGCGTTGCGTAAAAAACTCAACTGAATGACCGGCGTAGGTAAAACAATCTCCATTATCGATCATTGTATTGTTATAAAAAGACAGCACATGACCAATCTGAAAGGTCACCCAATACTTGAATCCATTTTGCGGTTCGTCGGCAATTCCGAGGTGATATTTCCCGACTAACGCGGTGTCATAGCCATCATTCGCTAGTAATTCGGGCATGGTTTTAAATTCGTCGAGGGCGTTCCAGCCTTGCGGCCAGGACTCAATGGCACTGTCATCGAGCCAGGTATGGACACCGTGTTGTGAAGGCATCAGCCCGGTCAACACTGACGCACGGCAAGGTGAGCACATAGCATTTGGACAAAACGCCTCACTGAACCGAATTCCTTCCGATGCCAGCATATCGAGGTTGGGTGTATGTATTTCATCATTACCGGAACACCCCAGCATTTTAGCCGGATGGTTATCAACGTAGATCAGAACAACATTGGGCTTTTTCACAGCAGCACTAATCCAGGCAGTCGCATTCGAAACCTCACAAAATGAAACAAAATTGAAAATTTTCTTTTTTCTTATTGTGCAATCCTAAACATACCGGCGACACGAGTCTATTTGATAAGCCCTTTTCAAAATAATTACAGCGTGTAAATCGAATATAGGGGCCGGATACATTTAATGGAGCATGTACCTGACATTAGCAGTATCCAGACTTAAATGAGCGTTGGACAGCTTTCACGATCTGCTTGAAGTTTTTTACGAATAAAGGCCCGCGTGAATAGTTGCTTTGTGGCAGGAAGCGGTATTTGGGCTTCGGCGACTGCCTATAGCTGTATATGGACTCCTCCTCATTGCAGCTAATGTCAAACGGGGTTGATAAGGTTCTGGTTGGCCCATCCGCACTCAAAGTAGTAGGCTTTAGCAAGAATCTGGTTGGTGAAATCTTTCGATGGCCTTTATCAAAGAACTTAAGCGTCGTAAAGTGTTCCGCGTAGCGGTTCTCTATTTCTTCGTTGCGTGGCTGATCATGCAGGTCGCCGATGTGATGTTTCCTGCTTTGAATCTCCCGGATTGGACCATCACGCTTGTTGTAACCCTTTTGATCATGGGCTTTCCCTTAGCCCTGATCCTGGCCTGGGCCTTTGAACTTACGCCGGAGGGCCTGAAGAAGGAACGCGACGTCGATCACGCTGATTCCGTCACACACACCACCGGAAGAAAGTTCGACTTTTTGATTATTGCCGTACTGGTAGTAGCACTGGGCTATTTTACCTATGACAAATTAGTCCCTTCCACTGGGCGTGATGCAGCCCTGGTTGAAACCACGAAGCAGGCCGTGACGGAAAGGGTCGTAACTAAACAAGCTGGATCAACTGAAATTGGTAAATCTATCGCTGTGCTGCCGTTCGTCAATATGAGCGAAGACGCCGGAAATGAATATTTCTCAGACGGTCTCTCGGAAGAACTTCTCAATATGCTTGTGAAAATTCCAGAACTGAGGGTGGCCCCCCGAACGTCTTCGTTTTCATTCAAAGGTAAGGATTTGAAGATTTCCGAGATCGCGCACGAATTGAATGTCAACCACGAGTTGGAAGGCAGTGTTCGCAAATCCGGTAACAAGGTGCGAATTACGGTGCAATTGATCAAGGCAGATGACGGGTTCCAACTATGGTCAGAGACCTATGACCGGACCCTTGACGATATCTTTGTTGTGCAGGATGATATCGCCAACGCGGTTGTAAACACCCTCAAAATTACCCTGATGGGGAGCATGCCTAAGGCTCGGCAAACAGACCCTGAGGTTTATTCATTGTATTTGCAGGGTAAGTATTTTGAAAATCTAAGTGGTAAAGAAAACATTGAGAAGGCTCTCGCAGCATTTGAACAGGCACTGGCCATTGACCCCGATTCCCCGGGAATACACATTACCCTTGGTGTAACTTACTTGCATAAAGGCGATCCTGAAACCGCTTTGATGGAAATTGAAAAAAACCCGTCCTGGCCCATTTATGCTTTCCATAAAGCCAGGATATTGTCGACGCTGGGCAATGAAATGGAAGCAAAAGCCATTATCAACCAACTTCTCAAATCCTCCGCCCACCTATACCCGACTCCAATGGCTGCAGTTTACGCCTGGCGCGGTGAAAATGACCTGGCATTCGAATGGTTAGAAAGGGCGTTTCAACAGGAGCCTGAAAATTTGGCGTATTTTCTGAGAAGGCCACAGTTCAAAGGCCTGGAAACCGACTTGCGCTACCCCGTGTTTCTGGAAAAACTTGGTCTGCTGGAAGCCTGGAAAGCCATGCCGGCTGGATGAACGAGGCCGCCTAAACCACCAAGCACTAACGACCGTTTCTGGCTGAAAGCTGCTACTGGCGGCGTTGAAAATTACACCAATTGAATAGCCGCTTTGTGGGCAACAAAGGAAAACATTCATAATGTTTGAAGTAGCTGGAATTGATCATATTGTTTTGAGAACCACAAAACTACAGGCGATGTTAGAATTTTATAGTGGAATCTTGGGTTGCAAAATTGAGAGGGAAACATCGCCAAAAACTGGACTAACCCAGTTACGAGCAGGAAATGCTTTAATAGATTTGGTCGTTGTTGACAGTGATTTAGGCAAGTTGGGTGGCGCTGCGCCAACCAAAACAGGAAACAACGTTGACCATTTCTGTCTACAACTCAAGCCGATTTCGGAGCAGGATATTAAAACCCATTTGCAATCAAATGGAATCGAAGTCGGGGAATTTGACGATAGATTTGGCGCACAAGGATTTGGCAAGTCAGTGTATATCGAAGATCCCGAAGGCACCGTTGTTGAATTGAAATCGCAGATACCGGTTAAAAACTAGTTTAAAGAGCTTGTTATTTAGTTGGCCAGGGTGCGGGCTTGCGCCAGGATATTCTTTACGGCACTCAAAGCGCAGCACGTCCAGCAATGTTCACACATGTTCGACAACCACGGTCCTATAGCAAAAAAGCCCTCTGCAGGGCTTGCTTACTCGGTTTCAGTGGAAGTCTTTGGAAGTTACTGGAAGTAAAAATGGAGGCTAGGGTCGGAATCGAACCGGCGTCCACGGCTTTGCAGGCCGCTGCATAACCACTCTGCCACCTAGCCCCTGGTGAACCGATTACTGAACGAAGCGCGCTATTCTACTATCGTGTGGAGCTTAATGCTATTCCCGCAACGATCAACATGATGATTGCTTCACTTCTTCCCTTTTCTGCTGCAAAGGACGGAAGGCGTCATATATCCTTACCGCCACGACGCTGTATAAGGTGGCTGCTATCATCATGCCCAGCCGACTGTAAAAACCGGCAGAGGCATTGGTGCCCCCCGGTCCGTCCAAAACAGCCGGTGCAATAAGCACGATCATGGTCAGAAAGGCATAGGACCAGGTCCCGGCCTGGGGATGCACAGCCAGGCCGCTGAAAATTCTTCTGCCCATGATCAGGCCACCCAGGGCAACAAGCAGGGTATACAAAATCAGGGATGGCCATATGCTCAGCAGCTGCCACATGATAACGGCACCGATTCCACCAATCAGGGTCGACATCAAAAGGGATTTGCCCGCTGCGCGGGTTAGGTCATTCTCAACCTGCTGCCCCATGGACGCCACCTTGATCATGATGACAAGGTAGCTGGCGCTTCCCTGGTAAAGAAGGAAAAAAAACATCACCGGAAAGACAATTATTGTTGACCTCCAGGCACTCCAGATGGCCGTTGCCCGTTCCGGTGCCGGCGAGCTGGGTCGTGGTCCTCTATTGGCCGGCCGGGGTGGGTCCGGAAAAAAAGCATGCGCCAGCCAGACAAACAGCATTGCGATAACCGCGTTGATGACCAGGGCTTTGTTCACCAACAGCAGCGCATCAATCGAGTCTGAACCAACTGCTGTGAGCAAAGCCAGGCCCATGGTCAGGAATGCCCCCAATACCGGGGAGCCACCTTTTGCGCTGTAATAGAAACTCCAAAAACAGGCGACGATAAGGATCAGGATGGCGACGAGGTGATAATGATCCATTACCGGCAGCAGGAACAGGACACCGTATGCCGGTACGGCAAGTGCCAGGATGAAGATGATCCCGCCCTTCAGGCGGGGAGCGGGCATCGGAATTGCAAGCAGGAGCGAAACTAATACTGGCATGATGAACGAAACATCCCAGCTGACTACCTGCGAGAACCAGAGCGCTGCCGAAGTACCAGCGGCAAGGCGTAAAATTCTCCTGGCAGCCACTGGGTGCATTGCGGAACTGTCAGGGCCCGCTATCACTTGCCGGTCGCCTTGTAGTCGTCCCTAGTAGGCATAGCTCATAACGGCAACAACGCGAATGTAGATTCCCCCGAGGAAATTCAACAGCCAGTTGTTTCCGGTATAAACGATGACAGAAACCTGTGAGCCTACACGCAAGCCCATTTGCTCCAAAGCTTTATCCGATTCGAAATCGATAAGTACAGGAAATCGCTGCGCATCACGCAACCAGCTTCTTTGGTTGTCGATCGTTGGCAGGGTCCCCAGTGCATTGGAATCCACCTGCACGCCGAATCCTGTCTCGCGTATTTTTCCTGTATAAATCTTCCCGGGCTGCACATCGAAAGTCATTTCCACACGATCACCTGCATTGACATTGCCGAGGTTATTTTCGGTCAGGTCTGCCCTCACCCACACTTCATGAATTGCGATAAAAGTCATCAGGGGAGCACCTGCGGCTGCAAAGTTTCCCTGGTCGATACGCATATCGCTTACAACTCCGTCACGAGGCGCAAGGAGAATCGTTCTCTCCAAATCAACACGAGCCTTGTCGAGAGCAGTTTGCGCATTCTGTATATCGGCGTTGTTTTCACCGATTTGACCCAGTGCGCTGCGGGCAGATTCAAGGCTGGCTTCGGCTGCAGCAAGCTGCGCCACGGCGGCGGCCAGGCTGGCTTCGGCCGAGTCAATCCTGCGTTCTGATATGGCTCCCGGGTCCTCGTCTCTTATCCGGCGCATGCGTACGGCATCCTGTTCGGAGCGCCACATATTTGCCCTCGCGGCTTGTACGTTGGCCTCGGCAGCCTCCACACCGGCCACTCCAGCATCAACTGACTGCTGGACCACCTTCAGCGTGGCCTCTGCAGAAGCTACAGCCAATTTATAATCGGTAGGATCAATCCGGATCAGAACCTGGCCGGACTTTACGTGATCGTTGTTGTTTACCTCGACACGGATCACGTTCCCTGCTACCTGAGGAGCAATGGGTACGACAAATGCGTGGACCCTGGCTTGAGAGGTAAAGGGAGTCTGACGATCAGCCACAAGGTACAGGATGGTCAATACGATGCAAAGGCCCAGGATAATGAAAGTCCACGTACGCACCGGGTCTTTTTCAGGTGCTGCTGCCTTGCTCTCCTGTGGTTCCTGATTCTCTTGATTTGTCTGGTCGGGCATACTCATTGATCCTGCATTTGAAATTCGGGCTAGTGGCGGCTGGCTCTGCCTGTGTTTTTACCAATCCGGATGGCGCACTCCATCATCGCCGGTTTTTTCCGTCACAGGGCTATCCAGAAGACCGCCCCAGTTGGTTCGTTCACGCATCACAGTCAGGGTATTTTCATCCACGAAAGCCCTGCCGTGCCGTACCTCCCAGCCGCCGCCAAGTGCCTTGTAAATGGCCACGACATTGCGCGCGGAGAGACCACGATTCTGGGCATAGCTGTTTTGCTGGCGGAAAAGCGCCTGTTGAGCATCCAGGACTCTCTGATAGCCTGAAAAGCCCTCCCGGTATCGCAGCAGGGAAAGGTCGTTTGAGCGTTTCGCAGCTGCAACAGAATCAGCCAGTATGCCCTCCTGCTCCCGGGTTCCGGCCAGCGACACAATCGCGTCATCTGTCTCACGTGCAGCCTTCAATACGACATCCTGATAGTTGACCAGTGCCTGTTGCAAGCGGGCATCCTGTACGCGAATGTTATTTCGGATGCGTCCATAGTTGAGAAACGGCCAGCTGAATGTAGCGCCTGCGGCATAGGAGATGCTGTCCGAGCTGAACAGTTCGGAAGCCCCTCCCCCACCCACCTTTTTGGAAATACTCACGATGCCGAATGAACCGCTCAGCGCGATACTGGGGTAAAGATCTGCTGTTGCCACGCCGATCAAGGCGTTTTGAGCAACGGCCTGTAATTCCGCCTGGCGAACATCGGGCCGGCGGCGCAGGAGATCAGCAGGAATTCCAAGTGCAATTTCAACGGGAACCGCGGGTATTTCGCCTTTCCCCAGAATATCGTCCACATAAGCAGCGGGCTGTCCAAGCAGCGTGCTCATGGCATTCTTCGCCAACCGTTCCTGCACCTCAATTTGCGGAATTGTTGCCTTGGTACTCAACAACAGGGTCAATGCCTGTTGCACATCCAATTCATTGGACTCCCCGTTTCTGTACAACACATCCGCAATTTCATAACTTCGTTTTTGCAACTCGTAATTGTCCTCTGAAATTTTTAACTGCTCCTCCAGCGTGCGGATCACCACGTAAGTATCAACAACCTGGGCTGTAATCAGCACCTTCACGGAATCGTAGTTAGCGATTGAAGCCAGCATCGAGGCATCCGCCGATTCAATACCACGCCGGTAGCGGCCCCAAAAATCAATCTCCCACGACAAACCGGCGCCGAGATCGTACTGATTAAAACTGCTGCTGCCCTGACCGGCATTTTCGCTGGGAGAGAAGCTGTTTACGCCTCCGGCAGCGATCTGTTGCTGGGGATACTGTGCGCCGGTAGCAATACCAAGCTGTGCACGGGATTCCAGTACGCGCAACCCCGCCAATTCCAGGGTCAGGTTTTGACGGTGAGCCAGTCTTACCAACTCGTCCAGGATCGGATCGCTAAAGATTGTCCACCAATCGACCAGTTCGTATTCAGTGGCCTTAAGACCGGCTGTGCTCATTTGCCAGTTATCAGGAAGTGGAGCTTCAGCTTGTACGTATTCGGGACCGACGGTCGTGCACGATGAAGCAGCGAGCGCGACACAAAGTGCCAACAAAGCCTTCCTGTTTATTGTTTGTTCTGCCCCTGCCATTGGTCTGATATCTAAACCTGAGTGTGCCTGTAAGAGATTGAATACGGATTATCCGTGAGTATCATAACGGATCAACGATTCTGCATCAGCATCGCCGGTTTAAAAAAATATCACTGCCGGTGAGCAATAAGATCAGTCCTCATCCGGGCTATGTCCTGCGGGGTTGTACGGCAGCATCCTCCTATTAGCCGGGCTCCGGCGTCATACCAGGCTGTGGCGGCCTGATCCTGAACCGGGGTTCCGGACCAGCAGCTTTCATCAGCCACCCACGTTTCACCCCTGTTCGGGTACACAATCAACGGAGTGCTTACCGGCTGAGCACTCTCAAGCAGGGGAAGCAGGTACCTTGGTGAAGTGCAGTTGATCCCAACTGCTATGATCTGTTTCGAAGTATCAGCCAGTGCCGCACATTGGGCAAAGGACTCTCCATGACAAACCTGCTGTTCATCCTTACAACTGAAGCTGAGCCAGGCATTGCATTGGGGAAACTCAGCTAACAGTTCGATTAACGCTTCCGCCTCCGCTTTTGACGGAATGGTTTCGAACGCGATCAAATCTGCCTCGCTGTTTGCCAGCACAGCCATTCGGGGCCTGTGAAAGTCGATCAGTGCCTGTTTATCCAGTCCGTAATGACCATGATATTCACTACCATCGGCAAGAAATGCGCCATAGGGCCCGATTGATGCGGCCACTAGAGGTCGCAAACGGCCCTGCTTGACTGCATGTGACGACCAAAACTCGTCCCTTGCAAGCACTGCAATGTCGACACTCAATCGCATCAGCTTTTCAGCCTGGTTCCGGCCGATGCCTGCTTTATTAAAACCCTCGAAACTTGCCTGGTAGGTAGCCGTTGCAATGATATCCGCACCCGCCAGCAGATAGTCCCGGTTGACCTTGTGGATTATTTCAGGTGCTTCGATCAATGTCTTTGCCGACCAAAGTTCGTGCTTCAAGTCAGCACCATGCTTCTCCAGTTCCGTGGCCAGTGCACCATCAAGCATGACGAAACCCTGTTGTTCGAAAAAAGGCTCAAGGAGATTCGATTGAATCATCAAAATTCTCTACATGGACGAATTTTTCAGCTTACTCCCCGTTCACGGCATACTCCAGAAACACCGCATTCAAGGACTGCTTTCAGAACGGAAACAAGCGGAACACGGAAGTATTTCGGCAAAATAAAATTACGCTGCTATTTTTAAGAAGCCACTTGGCAATTTATTATTCAAGCTAGAGGAGAGATTCATGTGAATCAAATTAGTACTTACCGCGCTGTTACTTACCTTTTTTGCTCAAACTGCTGTGGCTCAACTGGAGCCTTTCAAAGATTATGATATTAGCAGCGAGCTATGGAACATCACCTTTATCAAGGTCGATCCCAATATGGGAGATGATTACCTGGAAGGATTGAAAGAGACCTGGGTGGCATCCAACATCGTGGCAAAGGAACTCGGCCAGATTGAAGACTTCCATATCTTTCGCAGCCAGTTAGGGTCCAGCGGCGACGTTAACTTGTTCCTGATAACCAAATTTGCCAACAGCGATCAACTGGAACCCAACAAGGAAGAATATGACAGGTTCATGAAAGCCTGGGGCGAAGCCAACGAGGACCGTACACGGGAAATTGTCAAAGATTATCCCTCAATGCGTAAAATTACAGGTGAATACCTGGTGCGGGAAATTACCATTAAGTAACTGAAGGTCTAGCGTCCTTAAGTATATTGACGGTTTTTAATTGAGCCTGCTGCACCTCGCAGCAGGTTTTTTTACACCAATGTGTGAAATTCTCACGCACAATTCACCCTTCACACAACGGCGAAGGTGGACAGCTACCCGGTGTTGGAATAATCCCTTTCCACTTTACAGACTTCCACACTCCAGGACTCATACCAACGTGTACGCCCCAATCGCTGCGCCCTGATATGCTCCGGATCATTTTTCCATGCCCTGATCTGCGCCTCGCTTTCCCAGTAAGAGATGGCAATTTCTTCATCACCTTCCATCACAGATACAAATTCCAAGCAGCCATATTGCCCAAGCGCAAGTTCCCGCATACGTTTAGCCGTCTGAAAATAATCATCGTCACTCTTTGCCAACTTCGCTCTGAATATCACCGCATACATATTCTTTCCCAATTCAACCACTACCCGCCTCCCACACGACCAGGTTGAAAATATACCATGAGTCCAATAGCTACATTCATGCAACAAACCCGGCTGATTAATACTAATAACTGCTTGCCCAGAGGCGCTCAAATGCAAGAAAGAGGGATCACGTGCTTGTGTTCAGGACCATCATCTGTCGGGAACAGATGATGAGCGCACAGGGAGTCTCGAGCGTGTCCTGAACACAAGCATGTGATCCCTCCCCCGGCAACTGTCTCCAATAGAGAACTCCAGTTACTCGTGAACAACACAAGTTTAAAGTAGAATAATTTTTCAACACACAGGACCCCCCGATGCCTTTTCTGAAAATCCTGCTGATCTTTTCCATATGGCTTCTGCCCCCCGTAGTGTTCGCATCGGAGCCACCCCTCGATCCAGCATTACAAAACCTTGCAGCCAATTTTTTTAAATGGCGGCAAGTCCAGCAACCTGCAATGAGTGACGATATTCCACGAGTTGAACGCCCCGATGGCTGGGTGCCGGATCATTCCCCCGAAGCTCTGGAAGAATACGCCGAAATTCACCAGCGCTTTTTGCACTCCGTTGAAGGACTCGATAGCGAATCCTGGAGCATTGCAGACCAGGTAGACGCCCGGCTTTTGAAGGCCGCGATTGAGCGTGTTCACTGGGAACTGAATGTGCTCAAATCACCCTTTCGAAACCCCTTGTTTTACCTGGATCAAACGCTGGGCAGTATTTTTGAATTACTGATTCTCTCTTCCCCCATCACACCATCACGTGCCGAAAATATCCTCCTGCGGCTTGAGCACTTCCCGGCAACGCTGAAATCAGCACGGAAAAACCTCGAGCAGGCAGTGCGCCCCTTCGCGGAGGCTGCTATTGCGGCGCTTGATGGTATTGACGTACGCCTCAATGCAGTACAGACCGCTTTAAAGGACGAGTTTCCAGATAAGTTAGAAGGCCGACTGGCGACTGCTACTTCGGAAGGAATCAAGGCACTGGAAAAGTATCGAAAGTGGCTCCGCTCACGACTAGATACCATGCAGACTTCATTTGCCATCGGGCCGCACGCCTACCAGTGGTTTCTCACTCACGTTGCATTAATCCCTTACTCTCCTGAAGAACTGCTTGCCCAGGGACAACAAGCCTGGAGCCGTTCAGTCAGCTGGGATGTCATCGAAAAAAACCGAAACCAAGATGTGCCGGAAATGCCGTTGTTCAAAACTTCCGCCCGGCAGATTCAAGTTTCAGCCCTCAAAGAAAATGAAATCCGCACTTTTTTGGAATCGAGAGAACTGATGACGGTTCCCGGATGGCTACAGCACTATCGGAACAGAGAGATGCCGACTTACCTTGAGCCCCTGTCCTTTATGGGTGTAAACGACGATCTCACTTCGGAAAATCGCCTGGATGAAGACGCGGTCAGCTATATTCCGGAACCCAGCGAGGATTTGCCCTTTTTCTGGCTCGCATCGGCCCGTGACCCCCGTCCGCTGATCATTCACGAAGGAATTCCCGGGCACTACTTTCAAATGGCCCTTTCCTGGGCCAATCCGGACCCGATACGGCGCCGTTACATCGATTCCAGCGCCAATGAGGGAATCGGTTTTTATGTCGAAGAATTGCTTTTACAGGCAGGTTTGTTTGACTACAGCCCCCGCTCAAGGGAAATCATCCTCAGCTTCATGCGGCTCAGGGCTCTTCGTGTGGAAGTTGATATTCGACTTGCTGTGGGCGATTTCACGATCGAGCAAGCGGGAGACTATCTGGCGCGAACGGTGCCAATGGACCGGGAAACTGCCGTTGCCGAGGCCGTATTTTTCGCATTCAACCCCGGCCAGGCCATTTCCTACCAAATAGGCAAACTCCAGATACTGCAGTTCCTTGCCGATGCGAAACTGGACCAGGGTGATGGCTTTTCACTACGTCATTTTCATGATCACCTGATGAAAAACGGCAACGTGCCCATCGCTTTGCAACGTTGGGAATACCTGGGACGGGATGATCAGATTCTGCGTCTTGACGTACTGGGCGGAAAGCCGGTCACCGTACCCCAGTAATCCGAACCCTGAAAACCACATAAAAAAAAGCCCGGTTTGGTTAAAAACCGGGCTTTAAGCATTCTGGAGCGGGAAACGAGACTCGAACTCGCGACCCCAACCTTGGCAAGGTTGTGCTCTACCAACTGAGCTATTCCCGCAGAGGGTGCGTATTGTAAGGGAAACCCCAAGAGTGTCAACACCATAATGCTCCTTCAATGCTATAACTACGGATTCAGAGGTACCCAGATGTTTCAGAACAAGACGCAGACCGCAGAGAATGGCCATGTCCTTTTGAAGGGCTGCAACGTAGTACTGGGACATCTGGGTACCTCCCTTTGGGCGAACTGGGAATTGGTCGTCCGTGGCGTTGCACCTCTTGGCAAGGACCAGGCCATTACCCGCGAGGCGCGCCTTCGGCAACTGCTCCCTGCGTTGCTCTACCTCCTGCATGGCCCAGGCCAGCCTCTCGACCGGTTCCCGGTCTCACCTTCTCCCTGCAGTCGTTCGGTCAACCACTTCCCAACTCGCTGAACCGCAGTTATAGCATTGAAGGAGCACCAGGCAATTAAACCCGTATTTCTCTTCTCACGGGCCATATTTTAGCAACATAAATCAACTCTGCGACAATACAAGCTTTCGATATGCCTTCGAGGGTGGCACAATACCGCTTCCTAAATTAATGGCAGGGCCTTATGGTTAAAGAAGATGTAATTGAAATGGATGGGGTGGTGCTTGAAACACTGCCCAACACCATGTTTCGGGTTGAACTGGAAAACGGGCATGTTGTTACCGCCCACATTTCCGGTCGCATGCGCAAGCACTACATCCGTATTCTGACAGGTGACAAAGTTAAGGTTGAACTGACACCTTACGACCTGTCCAAGGGAAGAATCACTTACCGAACCAAATAGCTTAACTGAAGATTGAGAATGGAAAGGTTGCCTGTCAGTCAGCAGAAGCCGGCAATGCTTTCTGTTTTTTCTTTTTAGCTGAAATTACCAGGCTGAGTTCCTTTTCCTCGCCTTCTGGAGCATCAACCACGACTTCACCGCCTTCAGTCAGATCCCCGAACAACAAATCATCCGCCAGCGGCCTTTTGATCTGTTCCTGGATTACCCGCTTCATCGGCCGCGCACCCATATCGGGATCGAAACCCTTTTCAGCCAGCCATTGACGAGCAGCGCGGGTCACGGTGAGATCAACATCCTTCAGCACCAGTTGCTCCTCCAGTTCCAGGACAAATTTGTCGACGACCATCAAAACAACCGGCATATCCAGAGCACTGAAAGTGATAATCGCATCCAGCCGATTGCGAAACTCCGGTGAAAATGTTTTGCGGATAACTTCCATCGTGTCCGATGAATGGTCCTGTTTCGTGAAGCCAATACTACGGCGGCTACTTTGCCTGGCGCCGGCATTGGTGGTCATGACCAGGATCACGTTACGAAAATCCGCTTCCCGGCCGTTGGCATCGGTCAGTTTGCCGTGATCCATAACCTGCAACAGGATGTTGAAGACATCCGGATGGGCTTTCTCAACTTCATCCAGCAGCAATACGGCGTGGGGGTTCCTGGTAACCGCTTCTGTCAATAAGCCGCCCTGGTTATAACCCACATAACCCGGGGGTGCCCCGACCAGTTTTGAGACCGAATGAGCTTCCATGTACTCGGACATGTCAAAACGAACCAGTTCAATGCCCATGGTAAAGGCCAGTTGGCGGGTTACTTCGGTTTTACCAACACCTGTGGGGCCTGAGAAGAGAAAGGAACCAATCGGTTTTTCTTCGTCACCCAGTCCGGCGCGCGTCATCTTGATGGCGGCAGCAAGAGCTCCAATTGCCTCATCCTGCCCAAATACCACCAGTTTCAGGTCGCGCTCCAGGTTCCTTAAAGCATCACGGTCAGAGCGTGATACCTGCTTGGCCGGAATCCGGGCCATGTCGGCGACAATCAGTTCGATATCATGCTCATCGAGCAATTCCTTTCTTTCATCCTCCGGCATCAACCGTTGACGAGCTCCGGCTTCATCAATGACGTCAATGGCCTTGTCGGGTAAATGGCGGTCGTTGATGTGCCGTGCTGAAAGTTCAACCGCGGTCTTCAATGCCTCGTCCGTGTATTTGACGTGATGGTAATCTTCGAAACGGGTTTTTAATCCTTTGAGAATCTCGATGGTTTCCGCAATGCTCGGTTCCAGAATATCAATTTTCTGGAATCGCCTGGCCAGCGCCCGGTCTTTTTCGAATACACCCCGGAATTCCTGGAATGTTGTTGATCCGATACAACGCAGATCCCCGGAAGCCAGAACCGGTTTGATCAGATTGGATGCATCCATTACGCCACCCGATGCGGCTCCGGCCCCGATGATGGTGTGAATCTCATCAATAAACATGATTGAATCCGGCTCGTCCATCAATTCCTTGATAACGGCCTTGAGCCGTTTTTCGAAATCACCCCGATACTTTGTTCCTGCGAGCAGGGAGCCCAGATCCAGTGAGTAAATGGTGGAATTCTGAAGCACTTCAGGAACTTCTTTTTTAACGATCCGCAAGGCCAGACCCTCTGCCATGGCGGTTTTGCCGACACCGGCTTCACCCACGTACAAGGGGTTGTTTTTACGACGCCTGCACAATACCTGTACGGTGCGTGTGATTTCTTTTTCCCGTCCGATCAACGGGTCAATCTGGTCATCCGCAGCGCGTTGGTTGAGATTGCTGGTGAATTGCTCCAGTGCGCTGGCTTGCTTCTCGGTACCCCCTTCTTCAGCGTCGAGCACTGAGCTCTCGCTGCTATCGGGTTCATTGCCTTCAATTTTACTGATGCCATGTGAAATATAATTAACCACATCAAGTCGGGTAACGTTATGCCGGTTCAGCAGGTAATTGGCGTAGGAATCCTTTTCGCTGAAAATCGCAACCAGTACATTGGCGCCAAGCACTTCCTCTTTCCCGGCAGACTGAACGTGGTACAGAGCGCGCTGAAGCACACGTTGAAACCCGATAGTGGGTTGGGTATCGCGCGTATCTTCATCATTCAACAAGGAAACGGTGTCTTCAAGGACTTTGCGGATTTCCTTTTCCAGTATCGACACATCCACATCGCAGGCGCTGAGTATGCTCAGTGCCGAGGCATTATCGAGTAAGGCCAGCAGCATGTGTTCCACGGTGAGAAATTCGTGCCTGCTTTCCCGGGCTTCCTGGTATGCCTGGCTAATGGATAATTCCAGTTCCTTACTGAACATGAAAAGCTCCTACTGAGGGGCTGCTATCAGGCCCTGGGTGCAACGCAATATTTCGATAGATCAGTGGCCCCATAGATCAGGCGATTTGTTACTCAGACCACATAAATGCCTATAAGGTTTCAGGTTTTCTCCATGGTGCATTTAAGGGGGTGATCATTCTGGCCCGAATAATCATTGACCTGGACCACCTTAGTTTCGGCGATTTCAAAAGTAAAAACCCCGCATACGCCTTTGCCACGCGTATGCACGTGTAACATCACCTGCGTTGCACGGTCATGGCTCATGCCGAAAAAGACGGTCAGGATTTCAATCACAAAATCCATGGGCGTGTAATCGTCATTGAGCAGGATCACACGATACATAGGCGGAAGTTTTACTTCCGGCCGCGCTTCTTCCAGCGCCAATCCGTGGTCTCGTTGTGATTCCAGATCCTGTCCCATAAATTGATTTTATCGCAGATGCTTGAATTCTCCTAGTCTGTTAATTTCATAGGGTGTAGGAATTGACATTAAAATCATCCGGGGGCCGTAGTGGTGTCGCTTACCTTGATGCAGGACACACTCAAGACATGGCCCAGGCCAGCCTCTCGACCGGTTCCCGGTCTCACCTTCTCCCTGTGCGTTAATCGGCTGTTCCCGACAGCCCGATTGTCCTGCATCAAGGTAAGCGACACCACTCCTGCAGCTATCATTGCTGATTTAACCAATTTACCAACCGTGTAGATTTAAAGTTTACTTGCCCAAACGCGCCTTTTGCTTTGCTCAATTGGCCCCATCTTGATACGCATGAAACTTGCAGACCCAGGATCGGCCAGGATCATGGTGGCTATGTCGGGGGGCGTGGATTCTTCCGTGTCCGCCTTGCTGCTTCAGCAGCAGGGTTATGCGGTGGACGGAATGTTTATGAAAAACTGGGAGGAAGATGACCGGTTTGGGGCCTGTGCGGCACGTGAAGATGCGGATGATGCGCGGGCGGTAGCAATCGAACTGGAAATCGTCCTGCATCTGCGGAATTTTGCTGCTGAATACTGGGATTACGTGTTTGAAGATTTCCTGGCGGAGTACCGGGCTGGCAGGACACCCAATCCCGACATTCTGTGTAATCGCGAAATCAAATTCAAGACCTTTCTGGATCACGCCATGAACCTTGGGGCCGGTTACATTGCGACGGGTCATTACGTGCGCAGTGATGAGCGTGAAGGCCTGCACCGCCTGCTACGGGGCGTGGATGAAAACAAGGATCAGAGTTATTTCCTCTACACACTGGGACAGCAACAACTCGCCAAAACCCTTTTCCCGGTAGGGGAATTAAGCAAGCCTGAAGTGCGTTCCATGGCTAAATCGGCAGGTTTTCTTGTGCACGACAAAAAGGACAGCACCGGTATCTGTTTCATTGGTGAGCGCAATTTCAAGGAATTCCTGGGAAAGTATATTGACGCCAACGCGGGAGAAATACATACCGTCGACGGCCGGGTGATCGGCAGCCATGATGGATTGATGTTCCACACCCTGGGACAGCGCCAGGGGTTGGGAATCGGGGGCGTTCGGGGCTGTCCGGATGGGCCCTGGTATGTGCTTCACAAGGACCTGGAAAATAATATTCTCTATGCAGGTCAGGGGCACGATCATCCATGGATGCTCTCCGGAAAACTGCTGGCCAGCCAACTCAGCTGGGTTTCCGGAAAAGCACCCGAGCCGGGAACAAAGTTAAACGCCAAGGTACGATACCGCCAGGCAGACCAGGCCTGCCGAGTCACTGCGGTTGATAAACACCAACTGGAACTCCACTTTTATGATGAGCAGAGGGCGGTAACGCCGGGTCAATCGGTTGTGCTTTACGATGGTGAAGATTGCCTCGGTGGCGGAATCATTGACTGGGCTGACTCTCCTCCGGCTGTTGAATTCCGTCCATAGCAAACACAGACTTAAAGGGTAAGAGTATGTCAAACACAGCAAAAGATCGAACACTGGCACTGGCTGGAGTGTTTCAGGCCACCGAACTGGTCCGCCAGGCAGCAGGACACGGCACCTGGTCGGGGTATGCGGCCAGTTCTTCCCTGCAGAGCCTGTTTACACTGGAAAGCGAATCTTCACAGGAAATATACGGTGGTAGCAAAAAGCTGAGACTGGGTATTGAAACCCTGTTGGCTGTTTTGCAGGGTGACGGCCGTTACACAGAGTCCTTGCGTTATTCCGTAGGCCTGATGCAAATCGAACGAAAATTCCGGCGATCTGCACGCTTACAGAATCAACTGGGTGGGCGCCTGGAAGAAATATCTGAAACCGGCGCCGATTTCGATCAACACGAACGGGAGGACCTGCAAGCTCACGAAATCTCCTTACTCTATACCGATACGATCAGCAAGTTAAAACCCCGGATCGTTGTCAATGGCAAACCCCAGTACTTGAAAACAGAGAGAACTGTGGACTGGGTCCGGACTCTTCTGCTGGCTGGCCTCCGTTCTGCTGTCTTGTGGCACCAGCTTGGTGGCGGACGTTTTGACCTGATGTTTGGCCGTAAAAAAATCATGCAGGAAGCCGAAGACTTGTTGTTGAGTTGATCGCCGGCAACCGCCGGCAGGAAAATTCCAATTTGAACTGTGATGGTTCATAAATTTAAGCGATAATTAGACGCTTCAGTTTCCACCTACAATCTATGGAGAAAAGCATGGGCGACTCCTTCTCAACCGCCTCCACCCTGAACGTCAACGGACAGGACTATCGCTACTACAGCCTGACCAAACTCGGACAACAATTTGACATCTCACGCCTGCCGTTCAGCCTGAAAATCCTGCTTGAAAACCTGTTGCGTAATGAAAATGGTGTTGACGTGAACCGGGAGGATATCGAGGCGCTGTGCAACTGGAATCCCACGGCAGAGCCCACAACGGAAATCGCATTTACACCCTCCCGAGTCGTGCTGCAGGATTTCACCGGTGTTCCCGCGATTGTCGACCTGGCCGCCATGCGTGATGCGATGACCGCCCTGGGCGGCAGCGCGGAACAGATCAACCCGCTTTCTCCGGCAGAACTGGTCATTGACCATTCCATACAGGTGGACAGCTATGGAAGCGAAGACTCCCTGGACCTGAATAATCGAATTGAATTCCAGCGTAACCAGGAGCGTTACAGCTTCCTGCGCTGGGGTCAGACCGCATTCAGCAATTTCCGCGTCGTTCCACCCAATACCGGCATTGTTCACCAGGTCAACCTGGAGTACCTGGCTCGGGTTGTGTTTGGTAGCGACGGAGTGGCTTATCCTGACACCGTCGTCGGCACGGACTCACATACCACCATGATCAACGGTATTGGTGTGCTGGGCTGGGGAGTCGGCGGCATCGAAGCTGAGGCCGCCATGCTGGGCCAGGCCATAACCATGCTCATTCCGCAAGTCGTCGGGTTCAAACTGGTGGGTAAACTGCCCGAAGGCTCTACCGCAACAGACCTGGTGCTCACCGTGGTCAAGATGCTGCGAGCACAGGGAGTTGTTGGGAAATTCGTTGATTTTTTTGGCAGCGCGCTTGAACATCTTCCCCTGGCGGACCGCGCAACCATTTCCAATATGGCGCCGGAGTACGGAGCTACCTGTGGAATGTTCCCGGTCGACGGGGAAAGCCTGCGCTACCTGGAGTTGTCCGGGCGCTCGGATGATCAGATCGCTCTGGTAGAAGCCTATATGAAGGCACAGGGTATGTTTCACACCCCTGATCAGGCCGATGCCCGGTACAGCGCCGTGTTGGAACTGGACCTTTCAACCGTCCTGCCGAGCCTGGCCGGACCCAAGCGCCCGCAAGACCTTGTTCTGCTAACAGAGGCTCGTGAAAATTACATCGAGAACAGCAAGGAGTTCAAAGCTGATCGCGAGACACCAGGTTCGGTGCCGGTTCAATACAAGGATGCCTCCTTCGAATTGAGGGATGGCGCCGTGGTTATTGCCGCCATTACCTCATGCACCAATACGTCCAATCCTGCCGTCATGCTGGGCGCCGGCTTGCTGGCCAGGAATGCCGTTGCCAGGGGGCTACGGGTTAAACCCTGGGTCAAGACTTCCCTGGGGCCTGGTTCCCGTGTTGTGACCGATTACCTGAAGGCCGCCGGGCTGATGGATGACCTGGAAGCCCTGGGTTTCAATGTCGTTGGCTATGGTTGCACAACTTGCATTGGCAACTCCGGCCCACTGCCGGAGCCAATCAGTTCCGCGATCAGGAAAAACGACCTGGTGGCCTGCGCCGTACTGTCCGGAAACCGTAACTTTGAAGGCCGCATCCATGCGGAGGTGAAAATGAATTACCTGGCTTCCCCGCCGCTGGTGGTGGCTTATGCGTTGGCTGGGAATCTCGATGTCGATGTAAGCAGGGATTCACTCGGGAACGACAGGGATGGAAACCCGGTTTATCTGAAAGACATCTGGCCCAGCAGCCATGAAATTCAAGACACTATTGCTTCAAGCGTGACTTCGGAAATGTTCCGTAGCAGATATTCCAGCGTTTTTCAGGGCGATGAAAACTGGAACAGCATCGATTCACCCGAAGGCGAGAAGTTTGACTGGCAGGATGATTCAACCTACATCCGCAATCCCCCTTATTTCCAGGGAATGACGCTCGATTTACCCACTATCCCGGAAATTCGCGGCGCACGTTGCCTGGCAAAACTGGGCGACTCAATCACCACGGACCACATCTCGCCGGCCGGTGCGATCATGGAAGCCTCCCCTGCGGGCGATTACCTGAAAAGCAAAGGCGTGATGAAGCAGGATTTCAACTCCTATGGTTCGCGCCGGGGCAATCATGAAGTGATGATGCGCGGAACTTTTGCCAATATTCGCCTGCGTAATCTGCTGGCACCGGGTACAGAGGGCGGATGGACGACTTATCAACCATCCGGTGATGAGATGAGTATTTTTGATGCCGCAATGAAATATCAGGCCACGGGCACACCGCTTGTGGTACTGGCAGGAAAAGAATATGGCACCGGCTCATCGCGCGACTGGGCCGCTAAAGGTACGCTGCTGTTGGGGGTTAAGGCGGTAATTACTGAAAGTTTTGAGCGCATCCATCGGTCCAACCTGATCGGAATGGGCGTACTGCCGCTAAACTTCATGCCCGGCGACAGCATTGATACGCTGGGACTAACGGGTAAAGAATCTTTTGATATTGAAGGACTTGGAGATGGTTCTTCAGAAACTATCACGGTTACTGCCACGGCAGAAGACGGCAAAATTACAAGCTTTCAGGCCCGCGTTCGCATCGATACACCCAAGGAAATGGAATACTACTGCCACGGTGGCATCCTGCAATACGTATTGAGGCAGTTAGTTACCCGTTAATCCACAACCATATCCACGTCATCCCGGATTTGCACAGCAACATCCACGTCATCCCGGATTTGCACAGCAACATCCGGGATCCAGCCCGAGTAAAACGAACTGAAGAGTGCCAGCCCCTTTTACCGCGGCTACTGGATTCCGGATACAGCTACGCTGATCCGGAATGACGGAGGTGTGTTGCCAGCGGGTGTGCTCCCACGACGATTCTGAGTAGCCGTTCTGCATCAACCTCAGTAACAGCCTTTGCGCCCGATAGAAGCTCAATTTTAT
>Ga0114950_10000806_pt1 | contig 22445 bp, 19 predicted proteins | sample N075metaG_FD_83503 | JGI IMG/M metagenome (GOLD analysis project Ga0114950, IMG submission 83503) | Deep subsurface microbial communities from Kermadec Trench to uncover new lineages of life (NeLLi) - N075 metaG | ecosystem: Environmental > Aquatic > Marine > Ocean trench > Sediment | place... | reverse complement strand
TCGGTGGTAGAGCCAGACCGCGTGGCTGATGATTTCGGGCGGAAATCGATATCCGTGGTAGCTCGGCGACTTGCTGTTCATGAGCCAAGTCTGCCAGGTAGCGCCTCAATTTGACAGTACCCACGACGGGCGCGGCTCGTCACCGCAAGCGTGATCCCGCCGGATAGTCTGCCTCTTGTACGGCTCAGGGGTTGAGGGGTCCTGCGGAGACGAGGTCGAGCCGCGGCTCGCCCACCGCCGCGGCGATAATCTCCGCCGTTTCTTCCTTGCTCTGGACGATGCCTTCGAAAGACGAGTCGGCGATCGTCCGCGGCTCGCCAATCACGACCGCGACACGGCCTGGCCGCGGCATCCACGTGCCGTCACGCAGCCAACGACGGGTGCCGACAAGGGCGATGGGGACAAGCGGGCGGCCGCTCTCGGCCGCCAGCTTGAACGCGCCGAGCTTGAAGGGACGGAGGCCCGTCGCGTAACTGAACGTTCCTTCGGGGAAGAGCACGACCGAGCGGCCTTGGTCGAGAAGCTCTCGCATCTCATCGGTGCTCTTGGCGCTTTCATCCGCGAGCGAGCGCTTCACGGGAAGATGGCCAAGCTTTCCGATGAACCTTCCGAAAAACGGCCAAGACGCGGCCTCGCTCTTGACGACGAAAGCGTAGTCGTTCGGCAAGCTCGCCATCACCGGTATGGGATCGAGATAGCTCGCATGGTTCGCCACGAAGACGAACGGCCCTTCCGCCTCGCTCAAGTGCTCCGATCCTTCGACTTCGAGGCGGATGCCGGAGAGCAACAAGTAGACGCGAGCCGCATAACGAACGAATCGAGCGAAGAAACGTCGCGTGGGGACGAGCCACGTCAGACCCCAGCCGAATAGCACGAAAAACGCGGACAAAACCCACACATAGCATCCGAACAGCACACGCCCGAACCGCGTGAGTTCTCTTTTTACCCGAGCCTTGCCAGAAAACCAAAGAGCCCTCGCCCAGAACGTCCACGAGCTGTTGCTGTCAGAGGCCAACTCGCCGCGAAGATATTGCTCGCGACACGCGGAGCGCCGGAGCTTCCCGCTCGACGTTTTTGGGATGCTTCGTGGCGGCACGAGCCGGACATCGTCGGCCGGGACCCCTGTGCGCTCGAGGAGTCTCGATTCGATGGCTCTTCCGATGCGCGCCCGAGCCTCGGGGTCGTCCTCGCGGCTTTCTGCGACGACGACCAATTTTTCCGTTCCGGTCGCTGCATCCGAGACCCCGAAGGCGACAATGCAACCGCGCCGCACCCCGTCGACTTCGGCGATTTCCTTTTCGATCTCTTGCGGCATCAAGTTGCGGCCGGCGCGGATGATGATGTCTTTGGAGCGGCCGGTGATGAAAAGCTCGCCGTCGAGCTCGAACGCGCGATCGCCCGAATCGAGATAGCCGCCGCCGCGGCGGATGGCGGCCGTGGCCTCCTCCTTCTTGTAATACCCTTTCATCACGGACGGTCCGCGAAAGATGAGAGAGCCCTCGCGGCCCTCCGGAACATCGCGTCCACCCTCATCGACGATGCGAATCTCGTGCCCTGGGACCACGCTGCCAACGCTCACGAGACGGAGGCCCGACGGGTCGTCCGCGGGCGCGGGCGATGCCGTCCCTTCTTTCTCGAGCCGCTCCCGCGCGAAAGACCCGATGCGCGGGGCGGTCCCTTGCTTTGACGATGCAAGCAATAGTGAAGACTCGGCGAGTCCATAGACCGGCAGGAAACTCTCCTCGCGAAAACCGTAGGGTGCGAGCTTTCGTTGAAAGGCCGCGAGCGTTTCGGGGGCTATCGGCTCCGCGCCGTTCAAAGCCACGCGCCACGAGCTCAAGTCAAGTCCTTCGAGATCCTCCTCCGCGATCTTCCGTACGCATCGCTCGTAGGCGAAGTTTGGCGCGGGCGAGATCGTGGCGCGGCGCGCGTGGATGGTCCAGAGCCACCGCTCCGGGCGGGCGAGAAAGGCGAGCGGGGAGAAAATGGAGACCGGCATCCCGAAATAAAGCGGAGCGAGCCACGCGCCAATCAGCCCCATGTCGTGGTACAACGGAAGCCAGCTCACTCCTACGTCGCTCGGCTGGATATCGAGTGTCGTGCCGATGACTCGAATGTTGGCGAGCAAGTTCGCATGGGTGAGCTCGACGCCTTTCGGATCGCCGGTGCTGCCTGACGTGTATTGAATGAGCGCGGTCGCGTCGGCGTCGACGTTCACAGGCGCAAGGGGCTGGGACCGCGCTACGAGCTCCGACGTGGTCACGACGTCCCGAAGCGAGCGCGCATGCGTCTTGAGCACGTCGCCTACGGCGAGGCCGCGCTCGAGCGTGATGAACAAAACCACCTCCGCGTTCGCGATAATCCCAGCTTGTCGCCGAGCATATTCTTGAAGCCCCGCCGTGCTGAACGGCGGATAGAGGGGCACGGGCACCGCGCCCGCAAGGAGGACGCCCATGAAGCTCGTCAAGAAATCCCGGCTCGTCGGGAGCATGAGAGCGACTTTGTCGTCCCGCTCGATCCCGAAAGCAGAGAGCCCGCCGGCAATGGTGAGCGCCTCGCTATAGAGCTCGCCGAGCGTCAGCGTCGATTCCGGTTTACCGTCTTCCTTCATGAACACGTGCGCCGCATCGGGCTCGGCCCGCGCTCGCGCCATGAGGACTTCACCGAGTGTTTGCGCTTGCTCGGGAGGTGCGTGTCGGCTCGGTCGATAGGTCACCGCTTCGCGCTCGAAGCTCGGCTCGACCTCGCTGTGGACGAAGGCTTCCGCTACCCCTCGCGGCGTAAGGGCCTCACTGAGAGCGCTCTCGGAGACCTTGACGCGGAAACGTTTTTCGAGACGCGACAAAAGCTCGACACGCTCGAGACTTCCTAGTCCCAGCTCTTTCTCGAGCAGAGACTCGGGCGTCACGCGAAGCGTGGCTCGTGCACCTTTGAGCTCTCGCAGGAGGAGGTCGACTTCCCGCAAAACGCCCGCCTCGAGCTTGGAGACATCGGTTGTCGGCTTCGCGATCGTCATGAATCAAGAATCAAGAATCAGTAATCAGCAATCATCTGCCGCTATCGTAACACTGCATTGACAGCTCCTCCCTCGAACGGTAACCTGAGGTTCTCCCTCTGAACAAGGCCGTGAAAACGACACCTCCACCCACGCTGCGCATTCCTTTCGTGCGTCGCTGCACGGTCCGGGGCGCGCTCGAAGGCCGTGCCATGCTCCTGGATCTGTCTTTGCAAGGCGTCTACGTCGCGACTAAAGAGCTACCTAGCGTTGGCGAAAAGCTCGAGATCGAATTTCGGGTCCCCGGAAACGATCGTCAGCTTGCGATCCAAAGCGTGGTCGCCTGGGTGCAAGTGGTTCAGACCCATCCCGTCCACGGGCTCCCTCCGGGCTTCGGAGCGACGTTCGGGAAGCTCGAGATCGAAGACACGCGGGTCATCGCGAGAACGATCCAAATCTACTGCCAATCCAACCCTCTCTACCGTCAATATTTGTGACCTAGCGCGATCCGCACTGCTTCTTCCGGGTTCGCGGCCTCGAGCACACCTTCGATCTCCCAACTACCCAGTCCCACGACCCGTTTGCCTAAAGTCAATGCCATCGCGATCTCCGAAAGCGTGCCGTAGCGGCCAGGCATGGCCACCACCGCGTCGGCCGTGGCCACAACGAGATAGTTTCGGAAATTACCGAGTCCGGTGGCTACGGCGCAATCGATGTAAGGGTTGGCATCGCGCCGCGAGTTTCCCGGCAGAATGCCCAGAGTGTGCCCGCCTTTTTTGCGCGCCCCTTTCGCCGCTGCCTCCATGATCCCGAAAAGCCCTCCACATACGAGGGTCGCTCCTGCTTCCGCGATAGCCGCGCCCACCGCCTCGGCTTCGTTCGCCGCGTCCTGGCTCGGCTGCGATCCCCCAACAACAGCTATTTGAAGGCGCATGTTTCTCCTTTGCTCCAAGCGTTTGACAACCAACATCCTTTGGCGGAACATATACCAAAATTTGACTTTACGGGTTCATTCCCTAACGTTCGCGGAGGTTATCCCAGGCAGTCAAGCTAGTCTCGGTCGCGTCGGACCCCAACGGGGACAACTCGAGGCCTCTCCGGCACGGTGCACGCGCAGGCTTCTTGTGCCCAGAGCACACGGATGCGCATGTTAATGCGTAGCTTGCTGCTCAACGCCAGTTACGAGCCGCTGAGAGTCATCACCTGGCAAAAAGCGATCGTTCTGCTGGTCAAGGGCAAGGTCGAGGTGATCGCCTCATACGACCGACGGATTCGCGGAGTTCGCATCTCGCTCGTGCTACCGTCCGTCTTGAGGCTACTTCGCCGCGTGAGAGTGGCTCGCCGTTTTCATCAGGTGCCATTTTCGCGTTCCAATATCTACCTTCGGGACAGGTATCGATGCCAGTATTGCTCCAAGCCATTCAGAGCCTCGGAGTTGACCTTCGATCACGTCGTACCCGTGTCGCGGGGCGGCCGCAAAGTTTGGGAGAACATCGTCACCTGCTGTATCGGGTGCAATCGGACGAAAGGTGGCCGGACGCCTCGAGAGGCGCGGCTCACCCTCGTGCGCCAGCCAAGAAGGCCCTCTTACCTTCCCGCTCACGCCATAACCTACGGTATGAACGACGTCCCCAACAGTTGGCGGGACTACCTGTCCTGGTCCGGGTGAGCCGAACTCGTCCGGAGATCTCAATTTCGGGGCGCACTCAGGGTCGCGCCACTCGATGAGCCTTACAGGATCTCTCGCCACCATGCTGCTCGGAGATCTGCTGCAATGGTGCGGAAACAACCTCAAGACCGGCACGATTACATTGAGGCGCGGGCCGATCGAGAAAAAGCTGTTCTTGAAGAAAGGGCGTCTTTTCTCCTCGACCTCGAGCAGCCCTCGAGAAACTCTCGGTCAGTTCTTGATCCGCTCGGGACATCTCACCGAGGAAGAGCTCTTCAAGGCGCTCATCGAACAGGATTCCAGCAACCGTCAGCTTGGGCAGATTTTATTGGGCACAAAAGCGATCACCGAGCAGGTGCTCGAGGAGCTGCTGCAGATCAAGACCGAAGAAGCCATCTACGATTGCTTTTTATGGGAGGACGGCGAGTTCACATTCGAGGACGACGTGCTGCCGGAGAGCATCCCGGTATTCCTTCCTTTAGACCTCACCGGAGTCATCCTCGAAGGTGCTCGCCGGAGCGACGAGTGGCGTCGGATTCACGAAGTGTTCCCGTCCCGGCTTTCCACCTTCGAGGCCGACAAAGACGCGATCACCAAGGCGACGGATCTCTCAGAAGAAGATCAGCACGTTCTCGAGCTCGTCGTTCGCGGCATGAACATGGCGGAGATCTCACTCGAGCTTCACGCCGTGGAGTTCTACGCTGCTTCGCGACTCCTCGAGCTTCACAGCCGCAAACTAGTGGCGGTCAAAGATTCGCCCGCGGAGATCGATTTCGACGCGCAAGTCAAGGAGCTTCGAGAGAAGCTCGAGACGGGGGCGAGCCTTTACGGTGCAGGCGATTATCAGAAAGCGCTCGAGAAGTTTCAGGCCGCCCTAGAGGTCGATCCGCAGAACAAACATGCAACGCTTTTCAAGATAAAGATTGAAGCCATCCTCGACGACTTGGGTGAAGTCTCGGAGATCCCTACCGACGCGGTGCCACGCCTCAAGGTAACGCTCAGCGAGCTCTCCGAGCTCGACCTCGACCCGCAAGAAGGCTTCGTCCTTTCGCGCGTCAACGGAGAATGGGACGTGGATTCCATCATGAAGATCTGCCCGATGATCGAGCAAGATGTTCTGCTAATTTTCAAGAGGCTTCTCGACAACGAGCTCATCGAGCTCTCGAATGAGTAGATTTCGTAGCGTGTTATGATGCTGCGAAGGACGAAATCGGAACTGAAGTGAGCGCTCCCCCTCCGAATATATCCGCGATCGATCCACCTCACGCTATGCCTGGGGGGCTCATTGCGATAAGAGGCAGGTTCGATTCCGGACGAGCCCATGCCCACCGGGTTTTCTTCGGGGACCAACGTGGTCAGGTGATGCGCGTTTCGGCCGGTACGATCTCGACCGTGGTTCCCGCGGAGGCGATGCCGGAAGTTCGCGTGGAGCAGGACGGGGTCTCGAGCGAGGCGCATGCGATTTCGCTCGCGGATACGATCGCCGATGAGCTTCAGCCTGTCGCCAATCCGGTCTTCGATCGTGAAGGCAACTTATACGTGACCTTCAGCGGCAGCCGAGGTGAAAAAGTTCCCGTGTCGGTCTACTGCATTGATCGCGACGATACGGTCGAGCCTTTCGTCAGCAACATCCTGAACCCGACGGGCCTTGCCTGGGGACCGGATGACTGTCTCTATGTTTCTAGCCGTGAAGAGGGGGCCGTCTACCGGGTCTCTTCGGATCGCAACGTCGATCTCGTCGCCGACGAGCTCGGCACCGCGACCGGTCTCGCCTTCGATTCCCAAGGCATTCTCTATGTTGGCGATCGACGGGGAACGATTTTTCGGATCGAGCCCAACGGCGAGCCGCGCTCCTTCGTCCATCTCGAGCCTTCCGTTGCGGCCTATCACATGGTGTTCGACAGCGAGGACAATCTCTTCGTCGCGGCGCCGAGCCTGGCCTCGGTCGATCCGATTTACCGTATCGACGTCGATGCCCAAGTTACAAAGGTCTACGAATGTTTCGGAAGACCTCAAGGCATGGCCTTCGACGACGAAGGCGCGCTTTACGTCACCGAAGGGCTCATCGGGGGCAGTGGCGTCTACCGCCTCCAGCAAGACGAAAGCCCGGAGCGCGTCGTCGCTTCACCGCCTCTCGTCGGACTCGCCTTCGATGACAATGGCGGTCTGGTTCTCGCGAGCTCGAGCTCGGTCTACCGGCTCGCACTCTAGTCTAGTCGGGCTGGCGCAGCGGGGCGGCACGCTCGCGAATCTCTTCGGCTCTCGTGCCTTCTGGCTCGTCCCCCAGGAAAATGTCGACGTCGTGAAGTGCAACCTCGCGGCCAGCGTCGCTCGGATCGGTCTCGTAGCGGCCGAGGACGCAGCGCGCGAGCTCGTAGCGCACGTCGCTCGCTCGCAAACTGACAGAATAGCGCTCGAGAAAGGCTCGCCATGTCTCACAATCCTCGCCGGCGATGGTGGAGCCGCGGCGCCCAGCGAGGCCCGGGCGTGCTTCACCGCGTAGCGCTTGGTACTCGAGCTCGGCGGGATCGGTGGCTCGAGACTCGCGCAAGGTAAGTGAGCGCATGGGTTCGACTATGACGGTCTCCGTGACTAGGAAGCTCGCCCCGCTCTCTATGCCCAATGTCTCGGGGGTTGCCTTTGGCTCTGTCGGCGGGCTCGACTCCAGGGCGTCGGCAGCTTCGCTCTTGGCGCGAGGACGCGAGGCCCGGGCGATCGTTTGGCTGAGCTTCTCAGAATCACTCTCGTTACTCCGGACTTCCTCGGGCGCCAGCAGGCGGGGCGCTTCGTCACGTGCGGTCGCGGGTGCAGCCGGGGTCGGGGCCCTCGGCTCCGCCGGGGGCTCGAGGACAGCAACTCCGTCGTCAGGTGCTTCGAGCTCTTCGACAATGTCGGCCTGGTTTCTCTGAAGGAGCTCTTGCCGCGCGGGAGCCTCGACCGCGAGATCTCCCTCCCGCAAGACGTTCATACCGACGGCGACGACTACCGTGACCGTCGCGGCCAGCGCTCCCCATCGGAGCACGGATGGCGTGAATAGCCACTGCCAAAACCCCGGGTGCTCGTCCTCGTGCAGACGCGCGATGATCCTGGAAGGCAAATGGTCCCAATAGGCTTGTGGTGGCGCCGGCGCGAGCTCGATCTTCTCGGAAGCGCTCGCGAGCGCTTTGACAAACGCGTAGTGAGAGCGGCAGTCCTCGCAGGCAGCGACGTGCTGCTCCACGAGCGCCTTTTCGCTGGCGCTGGCCTCGCCGTCCACTAGCTTTTCCACGAGAAGAATGGCGTTCTCGCATTTCATGTCAAAGATAGTCCTCGAGTAGGTTCTTGAGTTTGCCGCGCGCCCGAAAGAGCCGGGACATGACGGTGCCCCGGGAGATCCCGAGCGTGGTCGCGATCTCCGCGTAGGGCATCCCTTCGTCGACTTTTAGCGTGAAGACAGCACGATGTTCGGGCGAAAGTTTCTCGAGTGCTTTTCCGAGCGCCCTAGCGAACTCAGCCGACATCAAGCTTCGTACCGGATTCGATTCGATCGCCTCGCGACTCGCGTCTTCATGGACTTGCGGCTCCCACGGTCCATCGGGACGGTCTTCCGTGTACATCGACTGCTCGCGCTTCGTTGGTCCGTTGAGATAGTTGATCGAGAGGTTCACGGCTATTCTCATGAGCCACGGCGCGAGGGGGCGTCCCAGCTCGAAGCGGTCGAGGCTCCGATGGGCGCGAATGAACGTATCTTGCACGATGTCATCAGCAACCTCGTGGCGACGCGTCATCCGAAAGGCTACACCATAGACGCGGCGCTGGTAGGTACGCACAATCTTCCCGAAAGCATCATCGTCTCCGTCGCGAGCGCGCACGACTAGGTCGCGATCGTCCTCGCTGGTGCTCGATGGATTCTGCACTTGGGCTGCGCTGCCCAAAGTAGCTCCTCTCAGTTGGTCCCACTGAGGAATACAGGGGATGGCTCGGTTTATTCCCTCTGCTTATTGTAACGGCCGAGCGGGACGCTCCAAAAAGTAAAACCCGGCAGGACCCCGCGCGCCGGAAAAGGGGCCTGCCGGGCTCCCAGCTCGTCGCCGAGCTTGGAGTCGATAACCTGTTCGCTATTCCAAAACCTTCACCACGACCCGCCGATTGCGAGCCCGGCCCTCGCGTGACCCGTTATCCGCGACCGGTTGCTCTTCGCCGAAACTGTAAACGGCGATGTGGTGAAGGGGTATGCCGTGCGCCTGATAGAAGTAATCTCGAACCGCTTCGGCCCGTTTGAGACCGAGCCCTTTGTTGTAATGAGCTTCGCCCGTCCCGTCCGTATGGCCCTCGATCTCGATCCACAGTCCGCGGTTGTCGGCCTTCACCCGATCGGCGAGCTCGTCGACGAGCATCTGCGCGTCCGGCGAAAGCTCGGAGGCGTTGAAGGCGAAGTTGACTTTGTCGTTCGAAAGAGTGATCTCGTAGATGAGCTTACCCTTCATCGCTTTGTGCGCTATGTTGAAGGCGCGCTTCGCTTCATCATGCGCCGAAGCAGCAAGGTGGCCGGCCTCGTCGGCCTTCGCGTCCACTCTCTGGATCTCGCCGCCGTGCCGGGAAATCTCGTCCGCATTGCGGCCGATACGTTCTTGATTCCGTTCGACCGACTCGCTTAATGTCTCGACTTTTTGATTGACGGCGCCGACTTCCTTGCTGACATATCTCTTGGTGGAACATCCGGAAGCGACCAGCACAGCCGCTATTGTGATGACCATCCAATTACGTTTGTTCGACATAGCGGACCTCCTATTAGCTCGAGCTATCGTTAGCGGCCGAGCGAGTCTTGCCGAGGACCGAACCCTGTTTCTTGGGGTAGTACCCCTTTCGGGTTCGAACCTTGATCCCCCGCCGGCGCGTTTGGACATGAATACGGCGGAACTCGCCGTCCTCACTGTTGTTGTTGGGGACATAACCGATTCGATATTGGGTTTTGAGCTCTTCGCGAATACGAGCGGAAGCCACGACGAGCTGGCCCCATTGACTCCCTGCATAGAGCGCTCCGCCGGTCTCGGCGGTGAAACGGCGGAGGGCGTCTTCACCCCGGAAGCTGGCGCCATGAACACCTAGAAACAAATCGCTCTCGGGATCGTCTACGGGCGAAAGCACCCGGATCGCATAGACCGGGAGATCTACCCCTTTGGCTTTCTCGACGGCTTGTTCGATCGTGGCCTCGCTCGACGTGTCGATGCCGTCGGTGAGGACCACGATGGCGCGGCGGCCGAAACCTTCGTGGATCACGTAGTCGGACAACGTCACGACGGCGTCATAGAGCGCGGTCGAGCCGAAAGGCGAAAGCCGCGTCAAAGCGTCGATCGCGTCTTCCTTGGTCTTGGTGAAATCGGTCAGGCGGTAGAGTTCTTTGTCGAAAGCATAGACGGCGACACGGTCCTCGGGACCGAGGCCGTGGATGAGCTGAATCGCCGCGTTGCGTGCATTCGCCGTCTTTTCAGCGACATCCATGCTGCCGCTCGCATCGACGAGGAGCACGACGTCGACGGGCGCATCGCCGCGAGAAAAATAGGTGATCCTCTGGAGAACGTCGTCTTCGAGCACCCAGAAGTCCGTTTGCTCGAGGTCGGTGACGGGCTTGCCTTTTCTGTTCACTACGGAGACGTTCAAATGGACGGCGTTCGCGGATGCGGTGAACGAAAACCGCGTCGGATTGTCAGGGGTTTCTTCGGTCTGACAGAACGTGGGGCCCACCGCCCAGATGTGAACAGCAACCCATACCCAAACGAGTCGTCTCATAGAAAATGGGTATAGCAAGAGTGCTGCCATCTCGGCGATTCCAGCGAAAACCGCCGGCGGTCAGTGACATAGCTGACCTGTGCGCACCGAGGACCGCGTGCCGATGCGAGCAGAAATTACGTGGCTATGTAAGTTCTACTTGGCGAGGTGGTGCTTTAGCCGATAGCGCCATCGGGAGTAGAAGCGGAACTGGGCCTCGTTGTCGCGCAAGATACCGGACGCCCTCGTTTCGGTGCTGTTCAGCATCGAAGCGACATCAGCGCTCGGCTCGGCGCGCGTCAGCACGACCGGCTCGCGATCGAATCCACGATCGAGTTTGGCCGATGGCGCTTTTTCGGCGAGCTCGTCGAGTAGCCACTCGAGATTCAGAAAAGCGGAGTCAGAACGCTCGGGCCCTAGAGCAGACCAATCGAAGGTCTCTAGATCAATCTCGAGGGCGGCGCTGGCCTCTCGTCGATATAGATGGAGCTGCATTCCCGGAGAGAGCTCGTGACTCAAGCTGTGAGACGAGCCGAACCTCTTCTCGTCGTAGCGATCGCGGACGATCTCCCCGCGCACGAGCAGCAACAGTTCGTTGTAGGGAATCGATAGCTTGCTACCGTTGATGTCGGCCTCGAGGTGGCGGTCATGGAGCGTGGCGCCGCGGATGCGCGAGACGGGAAGCTCTAGCACGGACTCTTCAGAGACGATGTAGTGTGGGATGCGGGCCGCCGTCAGTTTCTTGGAGAGCTCGTGTCCGACGGACTTTTCGACCCGACGAAAGAGGCGCGGTCTCGTGGCCGCTAGGCTCAACCGCGCATCATAAAGCGGAAGACCCGCAATCTCCGAGAAGCTCTCGGCCACGCTTTCACTAGGCGCACCGGACGGGATGAGAATCACGAGGTAGCGCCTCTCGGCAACGGGCTCGGAGCTAGCAGGAGGCGTGTCTTGCTCGGATATTGCGGGGAGGGGCGCGGAGCAATAAAGACATATCTGCGCCTTGTCGCCGTTGGCCCGAGCGCAGGCGGGACACGATCTGGCCATCGAAACAGGATAACAACTTTGCGGTATAGGGTGGAATTGCCGCTCTTCCATTCTATTGAGAGCCTTGCTGCTGTTTCAGAGGATGTGATCCTCTTGAGCCATTGCGGGGGCGCATGTTAGACTATTCCTTCACTGCTCAACTGACGTGTTTTTCTGCCTTCCGGGAGCGTTCTTTCGAGGGATTCAATGGCGAACCAGCCGAAAAAACTAGGCAAATACAACATCGTCGGAAAGCTCGGAAAAGGCGCGATGGGGGAGGTCTATAAAGGGCACGATCCCGTTCTCAACCGATTTGTCGCGATCAAAGTCATCGCGGAAAGCCTCGATGCCGACCCCGAGCTCGTCGAGAGGTTTCGGCGCGAAGCGAAGGCGGCGGCGCAGCTGAACCACCCGAACATCATCACCATCTACGACTTCGTCGAGGAGGAGGGCAGTCTTTACATCGTCATGGAGCTTCTCGACGGGAAGGATCTCAAGGAGCTCATCAAGGGCGACACAGCACTGACGATGGAGCAAATCCTCGGGATCATGGAGCAGATCGCCGACGGGCTTGGTTTCGCGCACGAGAACAAGATGGTCCACCGGGATTTGAAGCCGGCGAACATCCACGTTACTAAAAAAGGGCAGATCAAGATTCTCGACTTCGGCCTCGTTCACAACGAGTCGTCCGATATGACCAAAACGGGCCATGTCATGGGGACGCCCAACTACATGTCCCCCGAACAAGTTCAAGGCCTCAAGATCGACCCGCGCTCGGACATTTTTTCGCTCGGGGCGGTCTTCTACGAGCTGCTCACACGAAAGAAGCCCTTCAGCGGCAACTCGATCCACGCGACGATGTTCAAAGTGGTTCAAGGGGATCGCGAGCCCCTCGCGCAGTACACGCATCTGCCAACAGCGCTCATCCAGATGGTGGACCGGGCCTTGGATCCGAATGTGGACGGCCGCTTCGCCGACGGCAACGCGCTCAGAGAACATATCCGCAGCATTCGCGCTGAAGCGCTCGCGAGGGGCAACGTGGATTTGACCGTCACCCGCTATACCGATCCGACGATGACGACCTCGGGATCCGCGCCGGGCTCGCATCCCTCCGGCTCGTCCCCGTCGCGCTCTTTGCCCCTTTCGCAAAGTAGCGCTCCGAGCCAATCGCCGAGCGCGTTATCGGCCTCGGGTAGCCGCGGCACCATGCGGCAACGTGAGATGACCGGAATGTCGATGGGGGTGGCAGCGTCCACATCGAAACCCATCGGCCTCTACGTCGCCGGCGCGGCCGTCGTGCTCGCGATCGCCGCCGGCGCGTTTTACTTCACGCGAAGCGAAGCGGGCTCGGGGCCAAGCGTAGAGGAACTGAGCCTAGCGCTCATTGCGAGCCAGCAGGAGCTCATGGTGCGAAGCCTCGAGCAACGCGACTACGGGACGGCGCTCGCGCAAGCGCAAGAGCTTCTCGCCAACGACGCTCAAAATGCAGAAGCGGTTCGGGTACGTGATGCCGCGGAGAACGCGCTCGCACAGGTCGAGGTTGCGGTGGGTGAAGCGCGGGCGGCTCTCGCACGTGGCGCATCCGAGGAAGCGGCCGAGGCGCTCGGGCGCGTGCTCGCGCTCGACCCGAACCACCCGCTCGGTGCCGAGCTCAACGAAGAGCTCAATCAGCATTTTCAAAGCCAGGCCGAGAGCGCCCAAGCGGACATGACCCAGGCGCGAAGCGCCGCGTCCTCGGCGGGCGCTACGTCTCGCGCGGAATTTCAGCGAGCGGAATCCCTGCGACAGCAGGCGAGCGACGATTTCAACGGGGGCGAGTACACGGTCGCGGCGCAAAGATTTCTCGCGGCGCGGGACGGCTACCAACAGGCAACTTCAGCCCATCAGCAAGCCGAAAGCGCCCGGAGCGCGCAGGCTCAACAGGCCCAACAGACGGCGCAAGCCCAAGCCGAGGCGCAGGCTGTAGCACGTGCTGAGCTCGATGGTGCGCAGAATGCATGGACGCGGCTGCGCAGTCAGCCAGACCAGGCCGGCGTCAGAGAGCAACCGTCTTATCAACGCGCGATGTCGGAAGAGACCAACGCGAAACGGCTTGCAAGCTCCGGCGATTTGTCAGGAGCCGCGCGCGGCTACCAGACCGCGGCCTCCTATCTCGAAGGGGCTCGACGCGAATATCGAGAAGCCGAGAGCCGCCGCGCGCAGCAAGAGGCGCGTGCGGCCCCACCTCCACCGGCGCCGCCACCCTCACGGCCGGCGCCCGCCACGCCCAGAGCGCCGAGCGTCGGTCAAGAAGAGGCGGCGATCCGGCAAGCGCTCGCCACCTATGAGCGTGCCATCGAAGGCGAGAACCTCGATCTCTTTCGCCAGATCAAGCCCAACTTGTCGGCGGCCGACGCGAAGCGTTTACAAAGTTCGTTCGACGCGATAGATTCCCAGGAAGTCGAGCTCGATATCCAGAGCATCCTCATCGAAGGCGACCGCGCGACGGTGAAGCTGACGCGTCGCGACGTCATCGTGATCCGTGGCCGCTCGCAAAACGGGAGTAGCCGCGCTCAAACTTTTGTACTTGCCAAAACTGCAGGGAGCTGGGTTATCACTCAGATCGGTCAGTAGCCCTTCACAAACCGCGCAAACTATCGAGGATCTATTGATGCTAAAACGAATGCTCTTCGCCGCAATGGCGATTCTAATGGCCCATGGCCCCGCCATGGCTCAAGACGACGCCTTCAACGTAGCCGTCCCCGTCGATCAACTGTCGACGATCTTCACCCAGCTCTATGGAGATGACGGCCTCATCGTGGACAGTCTTACGGTGCTCCCGAGCGGTGCCACGCATTCGGCCCATTACAATAGCGACTTCCAGTCTCAGTTCACACAGTTCGGCGTCGCCCTCACGAGTCAACTGGCGGCCGTGCCGCTCCCGTCTCCGGCATCGGGTTTCACCTATGAGTTCGATGCCGACCTCGGTGTCTTCCAACGCTCGAGCCAAAGCTTCGGCCCGGTCCTCGCCGAGCGCGCCGAGACGATTGGTGGCGGCCGTTTCTCCTTCGGGTTCACGTTTCAGAATTTTTCCTTCGACACGATCGAAGGGCTCGATCTCGACAACGTGCCTGCTGTGTTCGAGCACGACAGTGCTTTTCTGGGCGGCGGGAGAATCGATGTCGTCACGACGAACAACTCGATCCAGGCACGGGTGAATCAGTTCACGACCTTCATCAGCTATGGTCTCACCGATCGGCTCGATCTGTCTCTCGCGATTCCGATCGTGAGCACGGATCTGACCGTCATCTCGTCGGCAACCGTCCAGCGACTTGGCACGGCAGGAAACGACAAGGTCCATTTCTTCCGGCAGCAAGGAGACGAGATCGGCAACCAGCGTACCTACACCGCATTCGGTTCGGCGAGCGGACTCGGTGACCTGACTCTACGCCTCAAGAGCCGCTTCGGTTCGAGCGCCGCACTGGCGGTGGATATTCGTATCCCGACGGGAGACGAAAAGAACCTGCTCGGCGTGGGCGCGCCGGGCATCCGTCCTTTCTTGATCCTTTCGCGCTCCTCGCGCGCGTTCTCGCCTCATCTCAATGTCGGCTACCTCTGGAACGGCTCGAGCGTGCTCGCCGGCAATCCCGCCACGGGCGAGTCGGCCGACCTGCCGGATCAGGCGACCTATGTGATTGGCGCGGATTTTGGTGTCAGCGAACGATTCACCTTCGTCATCGACATTCTCGGAAACTACCTCATCGATGCGCCGAGACTCGTCAAGTCGACCTTTCTAGCGCGTGACGGCTCGACCACCTATCCCACCGTCAGCTTCGAGAAGCAGAGCTACAACTTATTGAGTGGTTCCGTGGGGTTCAAGCTGAACGTGGTTGAGAGTCTGCTCATCGACGTGAACTTGCTCTTCAACCTCGACAATAACGGCTTGAGAGACAAGATCACGCCGCTCGTTGGGTTCGAATACGCGTTTTGAGCTCGAGCGATCGCTATGGGGCTCGCTCGTAAACGATGCGACCTTTCTTGACAACGGCTCGCACCGCGTTTCTGCCCACTTGATAGAGCCACTGATCGACATTCGGGGTTTCGAGAACAACGAGGTCGGCTTGCAGCTCACGTGCGATACGCCCGATCCGATCTCCGCGAAGCAAAGCATCCGCGGCGTTCGCCGTCGCTCCGGTGAGGGCTTCCTCCGGCGTCATTTTCGCCTGCGTGCACGCGATCGAGAGCGTCAGGGGCAGCGATTCCACGACGGAGGAGCCTGGGTTGTAATCCGTCGCGACCGTGAGGCGAACGCCCGCTTCGAGCAGGCGCCGCGCCGGGGCCTGCGCTACCCCAAGGTAAAAAGAACAACCGGGAAGAAGGCCACCGATGACCGAGGCTTTGGCGAGCGCTTCGATCCCGCCTTCGTCGATGTGCTCGAGATGCTCGGCCGTGATGGCGCCCACCTCCGCGGCTAGACGGGATGCTCCCATTTGGGTGATTTGATCGGCGTGGATCTTCGGAGTGAGCCCATGCTCTTTGCCTTTTTCGAGCACACGGCGGGACTCCTCGAGAGTGAACGCAGAGTCTTCGCAAAAGACGTCGCAAAACTCCGCGAGCCCCTCCTCCGCGACGCGCGCCATGAGCTCGTCGCTCACCACGAGGTCGATATAGGCCTTGCGGCGATCGCGATATTCGGGCGCCAGCGTATGCGCGGCCAAGTAAGTCCCGACGAGCTCGATCGGTTGAAGCTCGCCCAACCGCCGCACCGCTTCGAGCATCTTGATCTCGTCGCGCAGCGTGAGGCCATAACCGCTCTTGACCTCGATCGTGGTGACGCCGTAAGAGAGCATGCGGGCGAGACGCGGGAGCGCGAGCTCGACGAGCTCGTCGAGGCTCGCATCGCGCACGGCCTGAACGGTTCTTTGAATTCCGCCACCCGCCTTGGCGATCTCGAGATAGCTCTTCCCCGCGCATCGATGGACGAACTCGTCTTCCCGTGTTCCGGCAAAGACAAGATGCGTATGCGCGTCGATGAGCCCGGGAATGACAGCACCTCCGCCCGCGTCGAGAGTATCGCCGTTATGCTTCGGCGCCGGACCCTCCCCGAAGGAAACGATATGGTCGCCTTCGATCGATAGGTAAGCGTCGAGAAGCCGTGCCTCAGGCAGAAAAAGCTCGCCGATGTTCTCGATAACTAGCATCCTACGAGACCGCTAGGGAATTTGAACACCGCGTTCCTTCCCGATCTCGGCGGCGCGCTCATAGCCGGCATCCACGTGGCGGAAGATGCCCATTGCGGGATCCGCGGTGAGCACGCGCTCGAGCCGCTTCGCGGCCTCGGGAGTTCCATCGGCGACGATCACTTGACCCGCGTGGATCGCGTAGCCGATGCCGACGCCACCGCCATCATGCACGCTGACCCACGTCGCGCCGCACGCCGTGTTGAGCAGCGCGTTCAAGATCGGCCAGTCGGCAATCGCATCGGAGCCGTCTTTCATCCCCTCGGTCTCGCGGTAGGGTGACGCCACCGAGCCGCAATCGAGATGGTCGCGTCCGATAACGAGGGGGGCTTGGACCTCGCCCTTCGCCACGAGATCGTTGAACACGAGCCCCATTTTCGCCCGCTCGCCATAGGAGAGCCAGCAAATCCTCGCCGGCAGGCCTTGAAACTGCACTTTCTCTTGCGCGAGCCGGATCCAACGCGCCAGGTGCTCGTTGTCAGGAAAAGTCTCGAGAACAGCCTCATCGGTGCGGGCGATATCCGCGGGGTCACCGGAAAGTGCCACCCAGCGAAACGGTCCCGAGCCTTCGCAAAAAAGCGGCCGGATATAGGCCGGAACGAAGCCGATGATGTCGAGCGCGTTGTCGACACCGGCGGCGATGGCCTGGCCTCTAATATTGTTGCCGTAGTCGAACGTCACCGCTCCCCGCTCTTGGAGCGTCAACATCGAGCGCACATGATCCGCCATCGTCCGCATCGACTCCCGTGAATAGCGTTTCGGATCATCCACACGTAGCGCGAGCGCCTCTTCGTAGCTCATGCCGTTGGGCACATAGCCGTTCAGCTCGTCATGCGCCGAGGTTTGATCCGTCAACACATCCGGCGCTCGATCGCGAGCGATGAGCTCGGCGAGGAGGTCGGCCGCGTTGGCGATATACCCGACCGAGAGTGCCTCTTTTTTCCGTACCGCCTCGTCGCACCACCGGAGGGCTTCATCAAGATCCGCGCTCGCGCGGTCCAGATAGGCCGTCTCGAGCCTTCTCTCGACCCTAACCGGGTCTATTTCCGCAGCGAGACAGACGCCGCCGTTCATCGTGACGGCAAGAGGCTGGGCGCCACCCATACCACCGAGCCCGCCCGTCACCAGCAGCCGCCCCGCGAGGCTCCCACCGAAATGCTTCCGCGCGCAAGCCCCAAAGGTCTCGTAGGTCCCCTGCAGAATGCCTTGCGTTCCGATGTAAATCCAGCTCCCAGCGGTCATCTGCCCGAACATCGTGAGACCCGCCGCCTCGAGTCTTCGAAACTCGTCCCACGTCGCCCAATGGGGCACGAGCATCGAGTTGACAATCAAGACGCGGGGCGCGTCCGGATGCGTTCGTGCGATGCCGACAGCACGGCCCGACTGCACGAGCAGGGTCTCATCGGCTTCGAGCCCCTGAAGCGCTGTCAGGATTCGGTCGAAATCGGTCCATGTCCTCGCGGCTTTCCCCGTACCTCCATAGACGACGAGGTCCTCCGGCCGCTCCGCCACGTCGGGGTCGAGGTTGTTCTGGATCATCCGATAGGCCGCTTCCTGCGGCCAACCTTTGCAGGTGAGTTTCGTGCCGCGAGGCGCGCGGACTACTCGGGCCGTGCTCGTTTTCGTAGTCATGACGATGCTCCTTCGTCGTCGAGCGTGTTCGTGACGACGTCGAGGAGAGCCCCCGATTCCAGAAGCTCTCGCGCCGCGATGATGTCTTGATAATGTGTCCGGTCCTGTTCATAGGGAGGGACGCGCTCGCGCAACAACGCATGCGCGGCCTCGAGAGGCGCCGATGTGAGGAGCGGTCTTCGAAACTCGAGTGCCTGAGCCGCGCCGAGCCATTCGATCGCGAGAATGTCAGCGAGGTTGCGCGCGACCTCTTGGGTCTTCTGCGCCGCCGTGACCCCCATGCTGACGTGATCTTCTTGATTTGCGGAGGTTGGGATGCTGTCGACGCTCGCGGGGTGTGAAAAGGTCTTGTTCTCGGAGGCGAGAGCCGCGGCCGTGACTTGAAGGATCATGAAACCCGAGTTCAAACCGCCTTCCTTGACGAGAAAAGCGGGAAGCCCGGAAAGGTCGGGGTTGACGAGACGCTCCATGCGACGCTCGCTGATGGCGCCGAGCTGAGTGAGCGCTATTGTCAGGAAGTCGGCCGCGAGCGCAACGGGTTGGCCGTGAAAATTCCCGCCCGAGATCACGTCGCCGCCGTCGATGAAGATCATCGGGTTGTCGGTCGCGCTATTGATCTCGATCTCGACGATGCCCGTGACATAGCTGAGGGCGTCGCGCACCGCCCCGTGGACTTGCGGCATGCAGCGTAGCGAGTAGCTGTCTTGCACGCGGTCGCAATCTTCATGGGACTTTCTCAGCTCGCTTCCAAAAAGGAGCCGCCTCAACCCGCGCGCGGTCTCGATTTGTCCAACATGCGGGCGCGCGTCATGGATCCGCGCGTCGAAAGCGACATCCGTTCCGAGAAGCGTATCGAGCGTCAAAGCACCGATGATGTCGGCGCAGCGCACGAGCCGTTGAGCCTGGATCACCGCGTGCGACAGAAGCGCCGTGATGACTTGCGTTCCATTGATGAGCGCCAGGCCGTCTTTCGGGTGCAAGCAAATCTTCTCGAGCCCGGCGCGCGCGAGCGCTTCCTCGCCGGAAAGCCGCTCGCCGCGATAAAACGCTTCGCCCTCGCCGATCAAGACGAGCGAGACATGGGCGAGAGGAGCAAGGTCCCCGCTCGCGCCCACCGACCCTTTTTTGGGCACGACAGGGTGCACCCCTTTGTTGAGCATCGCCAGGAGAGCGTCGAGGGTCGACGGATCGACCCCCGAGAATCCAGAGGCGAGGGCGTTTACCCTAAGGAGCAATATTGCGCGCACGATTTCTTCGGGAAACGGGTCGCCTACGCCAGCCGCATGACTACGGATCAGGTTCACTTGCAGGGTCTCGAGATCGTGTCGCGGGATCACCACGTTGCGGAAATTGCCAAAGCCGGTATTGATCCCGTAGACAACGCGCTCCGAGGCAAGAATGTCTTCGACGACTTGGCGCGACTGCTTCACGCGGCGCTTGGCCTCGTCCGCGAGGGTCACCGTCTCCCCGCGCATGGAGATCGCTTCGATGTCCCCGAGGGTGAGCGAAGTTCCTGTCAGCTGCACGGCGCCATCTTAACTCACGTGCTCGCGGCAAGCCGCTTCAGGCCAGTGGATGATGACGTTCACAATCGTGGGCGCCTTTTCGCGCTCGGCTCTTGCGTAGACCAGCGTGCCGTTGTCCGAGACGTCATACCAAGCTCCGACACCGCTGAAGCCGAGAAAAGGCGCGCCGCGGGTATCGCGGGCCGAGTGCATGTCATATCTACATCGCGGCGAGGGCTTCTCACCACGCGTCTTCCATTCCGAGCCCGGATAGGCGCGCAGAAGTTTCGCCGAGTCTGACACTTCGGGTCTAGCCAGGTCATGGCAGCGATATTGCTTTATCTCCCCATGAGTCGAGGGGGTAATCGATGGGGAGCCGCCAATGGATTTGCGGGATTGCGCTCGTCTGCCTTCTGCCGCGTGCGGCGGCAGCGCAGTGGGCGGATCCCAAGCTCATCGCGGGACAAGTGGGCTTCAACGTTGCTGTCAGCTTCTTCGGAAAGCTCATTCTTCAGCGCGAATCACCGGGTCAGGCCTTCAAAAAAGCCCTGGCCGAGGGGAGCGCCGCCGGCCTCATGGCCCATGCCGGCTACACAATCGCTGGCCAACATCCCAATTGGGCGCTCGCGGGCAAAACACTCGCGCAAAAATCGACCTTGACCACGCGGCGTTCGATGCGCGGGCTGCCCGTCTTCGACAAGACGTTCTATCAGCATTGGGAGCTCACGCACTCGTTCATTCACTTCAAGTTCGACGGCGCGCCGCGTGTCGAGCTCGACGTCATCAACGCTGCCTTTTCCACCTATTACGTGCTCGCGGGCGAACCCTACTCTTTCGACGCGAAGCGAACGCTTCTGACGGGAAGCCTCGTTTTTTTGAATCACGATCCACCGCCTGGCCTGCGGGGCTACTACGTTCCAGGAGCCATTTGGATCGACGCGACCAAGAGTGAGGACGATAGGCGCGACGTGCTCGCTCACGAACTCATCCATAGCTTGCAGGCCGAGCGCGGTGCGGCCATCCGTGAATGGCACCACGAGCGGCTCCGCTTCAACTGGCTCGTCTTCGCATCGGGTGTGCCCGCGTTTTTGGCCGGCTGGCCCGATCACGACGCCCGCTGGCACGAACGGGAAGCCAACGCTTATCCCGGATTACCCTGAGCCTGGCCCGGTATAAGCGTTTGAACCGGTAGGACCCTCTCTAGGGTAGCCACCTCCGAAGGCGTCGCATCCACACGCCGAGCAACACCACGCCGACAACGAAGAGACCGACCAGCATCCCGACCCATAGGCCAGAGACTCCGTAGCCTAACGTGAAGCAAAGCACGTAGCCCGTGGGAAGACCCAGCACCCAATAGCCAATGAGCGCGACCACCATCGGTGTCCGTGTTTCTCCGATGCCGCGGAGTGCACCTGTCGTGACGACTTGCAGCCCGTCGAAGAGCTGAAAAAACGCCGCGACATAGAGGAGCGAAACACCGACCGACAATACAGCCGGGTCGGTCGTGAACAGTCCGATGATCTGTCTCGGAAACAGAAAGAGCGTCAGCATCGCCATGAACATGAAGCCGACGCCGAGTGCTATGGACATCCACCCGCCACGCGCCACGCCGTCTCGATCGCGTGCCCCCACCGCGTGGCCGACAAGCACTGCCGCTGCCGAAGAAACTCCGAGAGGAACCATGAAGGTCGTCGCTGCCACGCTGAGAGCGATCTGATGCGCCGCGAGCGAAGCCGCGTCCAATCGTCCCGCCAGCACGGTCGCGACGCTGAAGAGCCCCATCTCGAGCGTGATTTGACACGCGGCGGGAAGACCGAGGCTGAAGAGGCGACGCATCCGTGTCCACTCGAGTCCGAGCGGTGTTTGGAAGAGGCCCCGGCGCTCGCGCCACTCGTAAAACACGATGGCACCAAGGAGCGTGATGGCCATGAACGTGCGCGATGCGAACGTCGCCCAGCCGGCGCCCACGACGCCGAGCTCCGGAAAACCCCAATGCCCGAAGATCAACCCCCAGTTCGTGACCACGTTCACGAGGTTTGCGGTCACCAAGACGACCATGACCATCGTCACATGGCCGGTGGCCTGAAGGAATCGCCGCGAGGCTGAGTAGAGAAGCAGCGGCAGCAAACTCCACGTCACCGGACGCAAATAGGGGATCGTGAGCTCGAGGACGTCCGGGTTGATCCCGAATCCTGGAAGCCCGCCGATGACGAGCAGAAGGATCCCCGTCAAAGGGACGGCCAACGCGAGCGCGGCGTAGATACCGTGCAAGAGCGAGCGATGGCAGTCTTCGAGCTTTCCCGCGCCGAAGGCTTGCGAGATCAAAGTGTCCAGGCCGAGCAGCAGGCCCATCCCGAACATGGTGACGCCGAGGAAGATTCCGGAGCCGAGGCTCACCGCCCCGATCGCTTCTGGGCTCAATCGCCCCACCATCAACGTATCGACGGTGGCCATCGCGGTCCAGCCGAGCTCTGCCACCACGACGGGAAGCGCGAGACGCAGCATCGGCGCCCAATCTTTTTTCCAGGAACCGAGGCGTTCGTGTGAGCGTGAGGGTGAGGGTGAGGGTGAGCGTGAGGGTGAGGGTGAGCGTGAGGGTGAGGGTGAGGGCGAGGGTGAGGGTGAGGGTGAGGGTGACGCGCTCAAATGCGGTG
>Ga0114950_10000802_pt1 | contig 22497 bp, 19 predicted proteins | sample N075metaG_FD_83503 | JGI IMG/M metagenome (GOLD analysis project Ga0114950, IMG submission 83503) | Deep subsurface microbial communities from Kermadec Trench to uncover new lineages of life (NeLLi) - N075 metaG | ecosystem: Environmental > Aquatic > Marine > Ocean trench > Sediment | place... | reverse complement strand
TACAGTTCATGGGCGCGCACAACCTCCGTGGCGACACCCAGATCCTCCAGGGCCGCAAGGAACGGCGCGAGAAAGTGTTCGCCGTAGGAGTCATGCCGGGAGCAAGGGCAGACGATGCCGGACAGCGACCGGCCCACCAGCGGCTCGTAGACGTCCCTGTCGAGAAAAGGGTAGACGCGGCGGAGAGGATCCAGATTATCGGCGATGAAGACCAGCCGCGCGGGAAGCGCCTTCTCTTGCAGGACCCGGTAGACCCCGTCGGCGGTCATGACCTCCCGGAGGTTGCCCAGGTGAATCTCACCGGACGGAGAGATGCCGGTGGCCAGCACCTGACCCTCCTCCCGAGGCGGCAATGCCGCCACCATATCGTCTGCCCAGTAGCCCATGCTTCTCTCCCCAGGCGCAATCCTAGCAAGCGCGGCCCCTGTCGCAAAATTCCACGGTGACCGACTGCCCCGGCGGACCGGGAGTCCGCAGTAGATGGCGGCATGACTTGACCTGCAACCCACGATGGTTATGATGTGTGCAACCTGTCGTGACGGGCGCCCTCCCTGATGGAGGCTGCCGGCGACAGCCACTGGAGACACACTCCATGCTGATGCTCGGATTCGGCAAGAGCCACCACCGCCACAGGAACAGTTCCTCGTCCGAGGCCTCCTACCGTTATCGTGTGGACAGCCGCCGCAGTCTTCTGGAACGCTACGAACTGGTGGCTCTGCGGCCGGACCGCAAGAACGGCGATGAACGCCAGCGCCTGGCCCGCGTCCTGGAAGAAGCAGCCAGCGACGGCTGGCGCCTGGTGGGGATCTCCGGCGACGACTTCATCTTTCGCCGCCGGAACGGCGAGTCACTTCGCTGAGGCGGCCAGGCCCCCATTGCCAGGCCGGGGGCAGGTCTACGCTCACAGCCCGCCGGCGCCACTTTCAGGCCCGACTCAGCGGCGAAGCATCCGGAAGGCGGCACCGCTCAGTTCCACTTGCGCGTAATCGGCGTTCAACGCCTGCACATGATCCAGTCTGATCTCCACCGGACCCGGCGCGAGAACGTCCCACCTGATGGTCAGCAGGACCTGGATCTCCCCCGCCGGGTGACCTCCCAGGCCGGTCCGGGCCACGGTGATGCGCAATGTTCCGGCAACGGGATCATCCTGGTGCTCCACCCTCGCCGGGGCACCTGTCTCGGCAAGAAAGGAGCCCGGCACGGGCGTGCCCCGGGGCCGGACCCGGGCAGGGTCATAGTTGAGGTTGAACGAGACCGCGGCAAGGTCGTCCAGACCGGCAACGGGACTCAGGGAGAGATCGAGCTCGATGGGCAGGCCGGCACCACCGTGGGCACGGAAAAGCCAGGGCAGGGACAGATCCGCCGGCGCCGCCGTCATCTCCACCAGAAGACACTGTGGTCCCGCGGGCCGTGCTGCCCCTGATGAACGATACCCCGGCGCAGCCGGGGTACACCGAGAATCCACCGCCATCAGGTAGTAGAAGGCCGTTCCAGGCGCCGGCTTTTCAGCGTCGTCAAATGTTCCGGTCTCCAGCCCCGTCTCCCGACAGGTATGGTTGAACTGGAACGGCTCGCCAGTCTCTCTCACACCCCGGTAGACCATCCACGAGCCCTCTCCACTTCCCCATGACAGCAGCTTCCCCGGTCGTTGCCCCACCATGAGTCGCACTGTCCCCGCCGGCGGCGGCAACCCTGCACCGGGATCGCCGGGGTCACAATCCACGTCATCAGGCACACCATCACCATCGGCATCGGCATCGCAGGCATCACCCAGGCCATCCAGATCCGCATCCCGCTGCTCCGGGTTGCCCAGTCCGGCGCAGTTATCGCTGCGGTCAGCTACCCCGTCAGCATCCGTATCCGGTCCGGCCGCCGTCCCCGCCGGATCGCTCCCTGGAGAGCCATCCACGCCGGCCAGAGTCGATCCCGAGGCAGCGCCCTGCGGCCCGCCACCGCCGGCACCGTCGGCATCCTGCTTCACCGGTTCAGGAGGAGCATCCCCACCTTCGTCCTCCTGGTCCTCCGGGTCATCGGCGAACTCGTCGTCCTCAGTCTCATCATCCTCCGCCTCATCATCAGGATTCTCATCATCAGGATCATCCAGATTCAACGGCTCGCTGTTGGCGGAATAGTAGAGAGATTCCAGGTTTCCCACGTAAACCATTTTGATGACAAACGTGACCTCGCCGTCGGCCGGGAGCCCGGGATGACTGCGCGGCAGTTCAGCGCGGGTTTCGCCGATGGAGGACAGTTCCGCCACCGGGCGCGCCTGCGAGAGAACCGACTGGGAGGGGTGCGCCCCCGGATAGGCATAGAGGCGATAGCCCGCCAGGGCCGATGGCGCGCCGTCGGTGGACACGCTGCCCCGGGCCTGATCCCACTCGAGGCTCACGCTGTCCTCATCGGCGAAGCGCACCCGGGGCACCGGGATGGGCGCCAGACCGCCGATGGCGGAGATGCCGTTCCGCAACACCTGCCCGGTGGTCCCGGACGAGAGAGGTTCGAAACAGGCCACGGCCTGCCCACCTGCATGGCAGTTGACCGTGCTGGAATCCCCGACCTCGCCGAAGCGCAGGATCTGCGACTGGGCACCGTAATAGCCCACATGATCCCGCCCTCCCGGGTTAAGGACACCGTCCCAGACCACGTAGAAGGGAATGTCATAGAAGCCGGACGCCCTGGGGAAGTTGCCGGACAGGGCGCTATCGGTCTGATAGGCACCGCGCTTCCGGTAGCGAGGCACGCCATCCATCCCTGCGCCCATGTTGACCTCGGGTCCGGCGACCGTGTCGTACATGCGATAGCGCAGGTTGCAGGCCCCACCGGCGCCGCAACCGAAGACATCGGCACCCACGTCCAGGACCCAGGCAACAAGGATCTCGCCGGATCCCTGGCCCTTCAGCCATGCAGGCGCCAGCAAGGCAAGGAGAATGATGAGGGTCCGGACAACACCACGGCGGAAAGCCGGCCCATGAAAACGGAGACACGCCACAGACTGCAGAATACCACCCTTGCGGTGGCGGGCGCCGACCCTTGCCCGAAAGAGTGGGCTGCCTGGACTCTCAGTCCGTCGCCAGAGTCACCAGTGTGGCGCCATCGCCGCCATCGCCGGGGCCGCAGGGGCGGGATGCCCCCACCGCGGGATGACCACCCAGGTGCTCCCGAACCGCGCTCTTCAGACGCCCGCTGCCGTGACCATGGACGATGCGGACCTGCAGGTGCCCGGCCAGAAGTGCCCGGTCCAGATAGCGATCCAGCTCCTGCAGAGCTTCCTCCACCCGCCAGCCACGCAGGTGGAGTTCCTCCGGCAGGTCCTCGGCGCCTCCGGCCTGGACGCTCACCGCCGGCCTGGCCTGCCGGTCGGCATCTTTGGCCAGGCGCCGAACTTCTTCGCGACGTGTCACCAGGTGGGCATGACCCACGGCCAGAGTCAAGCGGCCATCGTCGTGAACTCTTTCCACGATCCCCTCGCGGCCCAGGCCGACCAGAGCGACACGATCGCCCACCTTCACCGGCTCGGAGTCCCCATGGTCGCCGACCGTGTCCAGGTCCCGCCGCGCATCCATGACTTCCCGGCGGGCCAGGCGGGAGAACTCCGCCCGGGCCTTGGCTTCGGCGCGGCGCCGCCGTTCCCGGCCGAACTCTTTTTCGATCTGATCCAGGGCCGCGCGCCCCGCTTTTTCCAGGCGGCGCCGGGCGGCATCCACAGCCGCATCCACCGCCACAACCTGTGCGTCCTGGGCGCGGCGGTGCAGCAGAGCGGACTCCCGGGCATGACGAGCCGCATCTTCCTCCCGATCCCGGGCGGCGCGGAGTGCCGCCTCCGCCGCGGCGGTGAGTTCCGCGAGACGCGCCACGTAACGCTGGGTCATCCGCCCCGTCTCGGACACCAGAGTGCGGGCATGCCGGACGATGGCTTCGGGCAAGCCCAGGCGAGCAGCGATATCCAGTCCGCCGGAGCGCCCCGCCACTCCCGTCAGCAACCTGTAAGTGGGGCGGAGATTCTCCTCATCGAACTCCACCGAGGCATTGGCCACCCCGCTCGTGGTCTCGGCGTAGGCCTTGAGGCCATTGTGATGGGTGGTGACCAGGACGAAACCACCCTGGGCGCGGAAATGTTCCACCACCGCAACTCCAAGGGCCGTGCCCTCCTCAGGGTCCGTGCCGGTGCCGAGCTCATCCACCAGGACAAGAGCAGGGTTCTCGACCTCGCCGGTCATGCGCACCAGGCTTCTGATGTGGGATGAGAAGGTCGAGAGGTTCTCCTGGATCGATTGATGATCCCCGATATCGGCCAGGACCTGGCGAAAGACCGGCATGACCGCGTGGCGGGCCGGGATGGGGAGCCCGGCCTGGGTCATGAGGGCGGCCAGGCCGACGGTCTTGAGAGCGACTGTCTTGCCCCCGGTGTTGGGTCCGGAGATCACCAGAACACGGCAGCCGTCCGCCAGGAGAAGAGAAATGGGGACCGCTCTGCCGCCGGTCCGGGCGAGACGATCCATGAGAATCATGTGACGGACATCTCCCAGCTCAAGAGCCCCGTCCACCGCAAGCTGCGCCGGGCGTGCGTCGAAATCGCCGCCGAGGCAAACCGCCGCGGCCAGCAGGTCCAGGCGCCCCACAACCGTCGTTGCCGTCAGCAGCTCCGGTCGCAGGCGGCGGGCCAGATCACTCAGTTCCGTCAGGATCCTGACCACCTCGGCCGCCTCCGCTTCCTGCAGGCGCACGAGGTCATTGTTGAGTTCCACCATGGCCAGAGGTTCGATATAAAGAGTGGCTCCGGAAGATGAGGTGCCATGCACGATGCCGTCCATGGACTTCCGGTGATCGGCACGAACCGGGATGACGAAGCGGCTGCCGCGCTGGGTCACATACTCGTCACGCAGATAACGCTCCGCCTCCGGCCCCTCCAGGTAGGCGGCCATGCGGCGGCGCAGGTGTTCGGCGGCGGACGCATGCCGGGCGCGGAGCGAACGCAGGCGTGGGCTGGCGCCATCCTCCAGTCCTCCGTCGGCGGCAAAGACACCGCGACAGGCCCGGATCAAGGGCGCCAGATCGCCCACCGACTCCAGGGACCGGAGTACGCGTGGTGCCAGATCGCCATGGGGCCGGACCTGGCCGCGCAGTTCGGCCACGGTGGCGGCCAGGCTGGCCAGGTTGCGCAGACTCTCGCCTGGAAGGACCACGCCGCTGGCTGACAGCCTTCGCAGGTCGCCTGAGGGATCCTGGAGGGAGGGGAAGCGCAGACGGCCGGACACTTCCGCCAGAGCCAGGCCTTCCCGGAGCAGCTCCAGGCGCTCCCGGACGTCCTCCTGTTCCGGGCTGGGCGTCAGCCGCGCCGCCCGTTCCCTGCCCATGGGCGTCGCCGCCCGCGCTGCCAGAAGCTCCCTGACCTGCGGGAACCCCAGGTCGTCCAGGGCAAACCGATGCTCCGGAGAGATGAGGCCTCCGGAACCCGCTTCAGGAGTCCGGCTCACCATCACCAGCCAGCTTGCGCACGGCATAGGTGGCGTAGTGCAGTCCGGACCCCACCGTGGCCAGGAGACAGGCGGCGACACACACATTGGCCACCCAGACCCATTGCACCTGAAGAGCATTGATGAGGAGGAAGACGGAAATCGTGGTGATCTGCACTCCCGTCGTGATCTTTCCCGGAAGGGTCGGCGGGAACCGCTTCAGACCCAGGGCCATGTTGAAGAGAACAGCCACCAGCACGATGAGAAAATCCCGGCTGATGACCATGACGGTGAGCCAGACAGGCAGCCGGTTCTGCAGGTAGAACTGCGGCAGGGACTGCATGGCTGGCAGCGAGAGAACCACGAAGGCCGCCGTCATCAGAAGTTTATCGGCGGCCGGGTCCAGGAAAGCCCCGAGGGCGGAGCGCTGGCCGGTCATGCGGGCCACCAGTCCGTCCAGGCCATCGGTCACACCGGCCAGGATGAAGATTCCCAGGGCCCACCCCATATGACCGTAGAGAGTCGCCACCACGAAGAACGGGACGAGAATCATGCGGAACAGGGTCAACTGATTGGGCAGGGTCAGTCCCAACAGATACCTCCGTCGGCGATGGCCAGGGCTGGCCTCAGGATTCACTGACGTCGATGGATCGGGTCTGGATGATGAAGAACTTCCCCATGGAGAGCAGGTCGCCGGGCTGGGCCTGGCGCAACGTCTCGACCTGGTCCGGTCGCAAGACCACGTCGGAGAAGAACTCACCACCCACCTTTTTCACCTTCAGGATGAGGGGGTTGTCTCCCAGGTTCCTGGCCACGCTCTTGGGGAGGCGCAGCTTCTTCCGGCTGCCATCGCCTCGCACCACATAACGAGCCGGCGCCGAAACCTTGGCGTCCAGATCCGCAGGGCCGAACAGAAGAGTTCCGTCCTCGGCAAGGATACGCGGGAAGAAGGCTGCCTGCAGAGTTGTGCCGGCTGCATCGAACACCACGCTGGTGAAAGAACCACCCGATGTTCCTGCCAGCGTACCCTTGGGTGAGTCAGCGAACGCGGCTCTCTGAATCGAGCCGCTCAAGGCCTTACGGCCATAAATGGGCATGCGATAAGTGGCCGTCATGGTGACATCGACCGTCCTCTGATTCTCCAGAGAGGACTGCTTGCCTGCCAGCTTGCGGAGGATTTCTTCCAGTCCGGTGTCCCCGGCGAGGCGCTTCTCCCCGGTCAGGTTGATGCCGCGCAGGAGACGGTAGAGGGACTGCTGGGCCTGTTTCTTGGCCGCTTCGATGGCGCGAATCTTGGCATGGCTGGCACCGAACCGCTCCGTCTGGTAGGGCGCCTCGACGACGACCTCGGCGTATCCCGCACCCCAGTTGACAAAGCCGGTCTTCACCCGCTCGGTATAGACCTCCAATCCGGCCAAATCCGGTGCTTCCTGGGCCATGGCCGGAGAGTGGCAGGCCGGGAGGATCAGAGCCGCCAGGAAGATGACAGACAGAATGCGTTTCACGTGATTCCTTTCAACACTGAGGTCGTGTCGAGCAATTATATCCCTTGAGACAGGGGGGGTCAGGATGTTGGCGCGGATCCTTCACCGCTCTCCTCGGATCCGCCGGGTTCCTCGTCCGGGGTGCCTGGAGCCGGCTTGACCGCGGGGGTGGACGACTCTCCCTTGCGCCCCCTGGCAAACTCCATGCGGTTGTTGAAGGCTTCCCGAGGGCGGGGACGCGCCGGCACCACCACCGGCCCGACGGTGGAAATGGCATGCTTGAAGACGATCTGCTCGCCCTGGGCCGTCTCCAGCAGGATCGTGAACTTGTCGAATGAACGGATGCGGCCCGTGAGACGCCTCCCGGTATTGAGAAAGACAGCCAGCCGGCGTTTTTCCCGCCGGGCCTGATTGAAGAACTCATTCTGGATGTTCGGTGATGCTCCCTCGTCCATGACCCCTCCGTCGCCTCATCCGGCCTGACTGATGATAGCCAGTGCCGCCCTCGTCATGTTCTCGCCCGGCTCATCGCCGGCCAGCCAGTGCAGGTTCGATTCCCGTCTGAACCACGTCATCTGCCTCTTGGCGTACTGGCGCGTAGCTATCACGGTACGCCGCCTTGCCTCTGCCTCGCTGTACTCCCCGCGGACCACCGCCAGACTCTCCCGATAACCGATCCCCTTGAAAGCATTGGCCGTTGGCGGGATCCCGGCAGCCAGCAATCTGCGCACTTCCTCCACAAGACCGGCGTCAAAAAAAACCTGCGCCCGGACCTCAAGACGGGCCACCAAGCGTGCCTTCTCCACGTGCACCCCGATCTTCACCGCATCATACCGTTCCGGCCGCTCCCAGATCCCGCCACCATCCCTGGCCAGCTGTCGTGAGAGGGTCTCACCGGAGAGAAGAACCACCTCCAGGGCCCGGATTACCCGCTGGGTATCGCCCGCCCCCAGGCGATCCGCGCTGTCCGGATCCAGGCGAGCCAGCATGCGCAGCAGGTAGGCAGGCCCATGGCTGCCGGCTCGCGCCCGCAGGCGCTCACGCAGGGATTCGGACCGCCGCGGGCCAGGGAACAGCCCCCTGAGAAAAGCCCGGATATAGAAACCGGTTCCGCCCACCATGATGGGTCGCAGGCCTTCCTCCCGCAGCCGGGACACGGCGCGGTCAGCGGCGCGCACAAAATCACCAGCGGAAAAGTCATGCCTGGGATCCGCCATATCCACCAGTTCATGTCGAACTCGCGCCCGCGTCGCAGCATCGGGTTTGGCCGTTCCCAGATCGAACCCCCGGTAGACCTGCATGGCATCGGCACTGATGAGACCACCCTTCAGTGCCAGCGCCAGGTCCAGCGCCAGGGCACTCTTCCCCGCACCTGTGGGGCCGAGAATCACAACCAGTGGCGCAGGCGATCCGGCCCTGCTGCGGCCGGCGGCCGGCGACGCCGGTGTCACGGCTCGGCCTTGGCTGCCAGGAGTTCCGGGTGTTCCGTCAGCAGTACCAGATCCACCCCGGTGTAATAGTGGTGCAGGATCTCCCGGTGATTCAACCCCCGGACGGCCATGCCGAAAGCTCCCACCTGGCAGAGTCCCACACCGTGTCCCCAGCCCTTCCCGGCGAAGGTGAAGGTGCGCACCCTGCCATCCGGGCCATGCTGGCGATCCACCGTGAAGAGGGTGTCCATGAGACCGAGAGCGACCCGGATATCAAACCCTCTCAGGGTGGCGGTCCCTTTGCTGCCCATGACCTTCATCTCCGCCACCCTCCCCGAGACGCCCCGGCGGACCACTTCCAGATCGAGAAGGTCTCCGAAATCCAGACCGCGGCCGAGTTTCCTGGACAGGTCCTTGCGCGAGATGCTGGTCTCCCAGTGATGGCGGGTGGAAAAACGATCATCACTGAGACTGCGAAACGGCCGCGTGGCCTCCAGGTAATCGATCCGGCCCGCAGAATTCAGGTGGACCAGAACCGGCTCATGACGCGTGAGAGCCAGACGCCCCACCGGCACGGGGCCTCTCTCGGTGGCCCCGAACAGAAAAAGATCCTCGGCCAGTTCCAGGCTCTCGCCTTCTTCGCTCTCCAGCTTCCCGCCGGAGGTGGTGGCCACGCGCAGCCGCGTGACCGGTTCATCGACATACCTCTCGGCGAGCCGGGCCAGGACGGTGAGGGCCTCCACTGCGCGCACCTCATCACTCCAGACCGCAGGTCCCACGACCATGGTGAAGGGGATCAGACTGTCTCTGGTGAGCAGGGCCAGCTGGGGGCCACCGCCCTCTCTGACCTTGCGCGGCAGAGGATCTCCGGGTGCCAGACCCGGCACCACCGCGGCGTCGGCCATCTGGAAGAGGCGTTCCAGGCGCTCCTGCCAGCCCATGAGATCCACCAGGTCCCTGGCCATACGGCCCCGGCGTACCCCTCCTGAGAGGTCCTTCCGGGGCAGCGGCTCCCGGCCCAGGTGGGGCGCCAGCCGCTGCAGCCAGTCCTGCCAGCGCTCCGCCCCCAACGCCTGGTCCATGCCCTCCGAGGTGATGAACGCGGATTCCACAACGCCCTGCACTACCAGGCGGGCGATACCCCGGGCCAGATCCGGGGCCCGACTCAGGTACGCCAGATCATGGCGCCCATCCAGATAGCTCACAACCTGGCGCCGCTCATCCCGCTCGGGCGTGCAGACCACACCTTTCAGATATGGCTCGGAATCCTCGGGGAAGACATTCTCTACATCTTCGGTGTGGCCGCCGCACGTGGAGGTGAACAGGGTATTGGCCAGTTCCCCCTCCGAGGTGACCACCATTCCCCGGGTGCCGGCCACGGCTTGATCGCTCATGGAGTGTTCGCTGTCGGCCCCCCCATAGACCTGGCAGCGGGGTGAGTCGCAGATATCGAAGCCGTTGTCGGCATACTGGCCGCGGTTGCGAACGGCATAGGTCCGCGCCGCCACAGCCTGAGCCATGAGGGCCTCCGGTTCGGGGTAGACACCGGGCCCCATCTCGTCAGGAACCACGCCCTTCAGGTAGTCTTCAAGGTTCACGACGTTCACGACCCGCAGGCGACCGCCGTCATCTATGAAAATCTCGATGATGCCACGGTAGTGGCGCTGGTTCACCTTCACCAGACCACGGCCGGCAGGGAAGGCCACCAGCCGGCGCAATTCCAGGGTCTGCTCCAGGTAGTTCTGATCCACGATCCGCAGCCGGCCATCGTCGCTGTAGCCCACGGTTTCACGGGCCACCCAGGCATCGGCATAGCCCATGGCCACCAGGCGGGATGCCAGTGCCGCCGCCGCGGTGCGCTGGTCCAGAGTCCCCACGCGCACGCGGTAAAGACGTCTCTGGCTGTCATGGTGGACATCGGTCTGCTCATGCAATTCACGCCCCAGCCGGGCCGCCAGGGTTTCTGCCACCTCTTCGCTGGTGAAGGTCCCGACCTGCACCCGGAAGATCGTGCGGACCTCCCCGGCCCCCAGCAGAACCACCCGTGTGGGACCCTGAAAGAGATCTTTCCAGGGCGCATTCCCGGTGGCGGCATCCACCAGGCGCAGTCCGCCGGCCGCTTCCAGCACCACCAGTCGATCCTCGCCGCTGCCCAGGCCGATGCGCATGGCAGGCGCCGCCACCGCTGGTGGCGGGAACCCCGCCATGCTCTGGCTGACCGCGAGGAGAAGAACACCCGCCGCCTGCAGCCAACCGGTGGCCCGGCCTCGAACCATCAGGAAGGGTCACCTCGCAGTGGTATCTTGTCGCCCTGCCGGCGCTCGATCTTCACTCCCACCCAGTCCACAATCCCATCCAGGACGGGCGTTTCCTTGCGAATCTCGACGTGGACCGCGAGGATCGGGAAATTCGCCAGCAGACGGCCGGCCACTTCGCCGGCCAGTGTCTCCAGGAGATAGAAAGGCTCGCTTCTGGCCACCTCCAGGACAACCTGGTGAACCTTGGCGTAATCGACGGTATCCGCGAGAGAATCGCTGGCCATGGAAGTGTGGAGATCCTTCTCCATCTCCACGCTGACGAAATAGCGCACACCGATTTCCCGCTCGAGGCGCGTGGCGCCGTGACGGGCGTGGAACCGGATGCCACTCACGATGATTCGATCCGTCATGGGAGAAGGAGTCTAGGTCCGGCGTGCGGGGGCCGTCAATGTGGCACCCCGGCCAGGACATCCATGTAGGACAGGGCTGTGCCTGTATTGAACAGAACCACGGTGTCGCCGGCGGCCAGGTAACCTTCCTCGCGCAGGCGACGGGCCGCGGCCACCGTGGCCCCCCCTTCCGGCGCGGCCAGGACCCCGGCGAGGCGACCCAGAAGCCGGACGCCAGCCAGCATCTCCTCGTCGGTCACTGCCACGGCCGTGCCTCCCGAGTCCCGCAGGCAGGACAGGATCAGCATATCCCCCACCGCCCCGGGAACCCGCAAGCCCGCGGCCAGGGTGCTGGCGTTCTCCCACGGCACAGCACGGGTCGCACCGGCTGCGAAGGCGCGCACCATGGGAGCGCACCCGGCAGCCTGTACGCTGACCATGCGCGGCCTCGCGCTCCCGATCCAGCCCATCTCCTCCATCTCCTGGAAGGCCTTCCACATACCTATGAGCCCGGTGCCGCCGCCTGTGGGATAGAAGATGACATCGGGGAGGCAGCCGCCCATCTGCTCCACCAGTTCGTAGCCCATGGTCTTCTTGCCTTCCAGGCGGTAGGGCTCCTTCAGGGTGGAGAGGTCGAACGCGTCCCCTGCGGCCGCGGCCTCGCGCGCTGCCGCGCCACATCGATCAATGAGGCCGTCCACCAGATGAACCCGGGCTCCCAGTAATTTCATGGCCTGAACGAACGCCACAGGCGTGTCGGCCGGGCAGAAGATCTCCGCCTCCAGGTTGGCGGCGGCCGCATAGGCCGCCGTGGCCACCCCCGCGTTGCCGGCGGTGGGCAAGACCACCTTCGCCACACCCCGCTCCCTGGCCATGCTGATGGCGGCGCTGAGTCCCCTGGCCTTGAATGACCCGGTGGGATTGAGAGATTCATCCTTGACCCGGAGATCATCCACTCCCAGGTTCGCACCCAGGCGAGGCGCCCGGAGAAGCGGGGTGAAGCCCTCCCCCAGACTCACCGGCTCGCCGGCCACCGGCAGGACTTCGCCATAACGCCACATGTCGGATCGGCGTCCGGCCATCTCATGGAGCTTCAGGGTGGCTCCGGCCTTCCCCAGGTCGTAGCGCGCCAGGAGAGGGCGGTCACAATGGCCGCATAACCCCTGCAGCTTCAGGGCTTCATGGACCCGGCCACAGTTGCTGCACTCCAGACGCGACAGGGTGCTGGCCGGGAGAGGGATCATGCCTTCCTGATGCGCAAGTAGCGGCGCTTGCCCACCTTGAGCAGGATCCCCTGGCGCAGCCGCCCGGCCTCCATCTCGAGATGCTCTTCCTGCACGCGCCGGCCGTCCAAGGAGACAGCCCCCTGGGCCAGCAGGCGGCGGGCCGCACTGCGGGAAGCCGCCAGGCCTTCCGCGGCGAGAAGGACAGGGAGGTGAATCACCCAGCCATGGCCGCCCTGGCCGGACTCCAGGACGGGGCCTTCCACCAGGCAAGCCTCCGGCACGTCCTCGGGGACTCCGCCACGGGTAAAAATGCGCTGGAACTCCTCCTCGGCCTCGCGCGCAGCGGTCTCGCCATGAAAACCCGAGACCAGTTCGCGAGCCAGCCGGACCTTGGCATCCCGGGGATGCAGCGTCCCCTTCCCGACCTCCTCCTGCATGCTCTCGATGGCCGCCTTCGAGAAGTCCGTGCAGAGAAGATAGTACCGCCACATGAGGTCATCGGAGATGGACATCACCTTGCCGAAGATCTCTCCGGGGGATTCGCTGATGCCGATGGTGTTCCCCATGGACTTGGACATCTTTTCGCTGCCATCGATACCTTCCAGAAGCGGCGTCGTCATCACCACCTGGGGAGGCAAATTGTAGTCAGGCATGATGTCCCTGCCCACGTTCAGATTGAACAGCTGGTCCGTCCCTCCCAGTTCCACATCCACTCGCAGTTCCACGGAATCGTAGGCCTGGACCAGGGGGTAGAGAAACTCATGCATCCGGATCGACTCCCCGGCTGCGTAGCGCTTGCGAAAATCACGACGCTCCAGCATGCGGGCCACGTTGTATTTGGCCGCCAGGCGGATGAACCCTTCCGCGCCGAGCTCGCCCAGCCATTCCGAGTTGAAGCGAATCTTCGTTTCCGTGGGCGAGAGGATGCGGAAGGCCTGTTCCTTGTAGGTCTCCGCGTTGGCAAGAACCTCCTGGCGCGTCAACTGGGGGCGCGTCCGGGAGCGGCCGGTGGGGTCGCCGATGAGGCCGGTGAAATCGCCGATGAGAAAGGTGACCTCATGACCCATATCCTGGAAGTGCTTCATCTTGCGCAAGAGAACCGTATGCCCAAGATGGATATCAGGCGCCGACGGGTCGAAACCCACCTTGACCCGGAGAGGCCGCCCGCTGCTCCTCGAGGCCTGAAGCCGATCGCGCAACTCTTCTTCGGTGAAGAGATCGACAATCCCCTTCTTCAGGTAGGCGAGCTGCTCCTCAACCGGCGGGAATTGTTTTTTCTTCTCCGACCCAGCACCCATGGCAATGCGCCTCCGTGCCTCCCATGCCGCAGCGCATCAATCTACCATGTGCCGCCGGCAGGCATGAGACCCCGTTCCCGCAGGCTGGTGAACCCCCGCCGGGTGACCACCAGGTGATCGTAGAAGCCGATGTCCAGCAGCATGGCCGCGCGCCCTATCCCCCGGGTGAATTCCAGGTCTTCAGAGGAGGGTTCACAACTGCCACCCGGGTGGTTGTGCGCGAGGATGAAACCCAGCGCCAGATGGCGCAGGGCAGGTTCCAGGATCTCCCTGGGATGGGTACGCGTGGTATTGAGGCTGCCCACGGAGAGAGTTTCACGGGCCAGGAGCCGGTTGCGCCCATCCAGATAGAGGCCCACCAGGTGTTCCCGGCGCTCGCTTCCCAGATCCCGCACCTGCTGCCATGCGGCGGCCGGGGTGGAGATGCTGGCTTGATCCTTCTCGGCCGCGGCCACCGCCCTGCGGCCCAGTTCCAGCCCGGCCAGAACTCTGCCGGCTCTCGCCGTCCCGATCCCATCGATGGCAACCCACCCCGGCAGATCAAGGCGGCACAACCCGTCCAGGGAATGCTGGCGGATCAGCCGCGTGGCCAGGGCCAGGACATGCTCCCGGTGTGTCCCGCCCCCCAGCAGCAGGGCAAGAAGTTCGGCCTGGGAAAGGGCGCCCACACCCCTTGCCACCAGTTTCTCCCGCGGCCGCGAAGCCGGTGGCAGATCCGCCAGGCGCGGCCCGCGGGTGCTCCTTGATCGTGGAACCGGCAAAAGAGACGATGAATCGTTGAAAGCGCCAGACCCACGGCGCCGAGTCATTCGTCAGCGGGCTCCTGGATACGGACCCGCCGTCCCGACACCACCAGGTGCCCCAGGTAATAGCGGCGCAGCACCTCTGCGTAAAGGCGGTGCTCCGCCTCGAGGATGCGCGCCGAGAGCAGATCTTCGTCGTCATCATCCTTCACCGGGACGGCAGCCTGGGCCACGACGGGCCCGTGATCGAGCTGCTCATCCACGAAATGCACGGTGCAGCCGCTTATCTTCACCCCATGTTCCAGGGCCTGGCGCTGGGCATCAGGACCGGGGAACGCAGGCAGCAGGGACGGGTGGATATTGAGAATGCGCTCCGGATAGGCCGCGATGAAGACCGGCGACAGCAGGCGCATGTATCCGGCCAGGCAGACCAGGTCGGCATCGTGTTCCCTCAGGACCTCCAGAACCTTGCCGTCGTGCTCCCGGCGATTCGCCGACGCCTGATGCTCAACCACTGCCGTGGGGACTCCCAGATCCCGGGCCGCATGCAGACCCGGAGCCCCGGCCACGTTGGCTATCACCACGGCAGGCAGGGCAGGGATTCGTCCGGCACGCGCGGCATTCACCAGTGACAGCATGTTGCTCCCCCGTCCTGAGATCAGGACCGCGAAGCGCCCGGCATCGGTGACCGGGTCCCCGGTCATGGCGCCTCGCCGAGCATCTCGACCCGGCCCTGGCCTGCAACGATCTCGCCGATCTCATGAACAGCTTCACCCTGGCGCTGCAAGGCCGCCATCACTTCGCCGGCCTCATGGGGGCGCACCACCAGGATCATGCCAATCCCCATATTGAAGGTGCGTTCCATCTCGGCCTGGGCCACATCACCCCACCGGGCCAGCAATTTGAACAGTTCGGGGACCTTCCAGCTTCCCCTCTGGATACGGGCGTCGCAATCGCCGGGCAGAATGCGCGGCACGTTGTCCACGAAGCCCCCGCCGGTGATGTGCGCCATACCCTGCAGCCTGCCCGCCGCGACCAGATCACGAAGGAGAGGCAGGTAGCAGCGATGGGTCGCCAGCAGAGCTTCCACCGCCGTGGCACCGACCCCGGGCAACGAGTCCTTGAGACCGACCCCGCGTATCTCGAACAGGATCTTGCGCGCCAGCGAATAGCCGTTTGTGTGCAGGCCACTGGACTCCAGGCCCAGGAGACGATCTCCGGGCCGGATGCTCTCACCGGTGAGCAGCCGGTCCCGTTCCACGACGCCGACGATGAAGCCGGCCACATCGTAATCACCGGGCGGGTAGAAGCCGGGCATCTCGGCCGTCTCGCCACCCAGCAACGCACACCCCGCCGCAGAACAGGCGCGACTCATGCCGCGGACCACATCCACCAGGATGGCCGGTTCCAGCTTCCCGGTCGAGAAGTAATCCATGAAGAACAGCGGCGTGGCTCCCTGCACCAGGATATCGTCGATACAGTGATTCACCAGATCGGCGCCGATGGTGTCGTGGATGCCGGCGTCCAGGGCCACGCGCAGCTTCGTGCCCACGCCGTCGACACTGGCCACCAGGACAGGGTCGCGATAACCCTCTGTGCGAAAGAGCCCGCCGAAACCACCAATCCCGGAAAGGACACCGGGAGTGCGGGTGGCAGCGGCAAGATGGCGGATTTCACCCAGGGCGCTGTTCATGGCGTCGATATCGACGCCCGCGTCGCGGTAGGAGAGACCGCCTGTGTCAGGCGTGTCGTGATGATCAGTCATGTCGGCATTCCGTGGCGTCGGGAGAGGTTCGACGGCGTATAGGGATCGGCGGAAACACAATCAGATAACGGAGAAGCCAGTTTTCCACAGGCCCTTCCTGGTGTCAAGTTCGGGCGTTGCCCGGGCTGGCGACGCCTGTTATTGTCCCGGCACGGGATCCTGTCGCTGGCCTGGTGGACCTGGCCCGGGGCAACCCGCGGGAGACGGATATCAAGCGTCAGCCGAGCCAGCCGTCCTCGCCACCGCCCGCCGTCTCCTGGTGGATCGCCGGGGTGATCCTCGTCATCTTCGCTCTCAACGCAGGCCTCTCCCAGAGATCGAAGAGCCCCACCGTGGATGAATTCGCCCATGTTCCAGCCGGCTACATGGGCCTCAAGAGCGCCCGCTTCGACCTCTACGGCAAGACCCCACCCCTGGCACGCAGCCTCTTCACGCTGCCCCTCCTGCTCTCCCAACCCGATCTCCCGGAGCCGCCTCCGGGCAACCGCATGGCCGGGTGGTATCCGTGGACCTATGCCACGGGTTTCTTTCACGCCAATGTGCGCCACCACGGCGTGGACTTCGTGCAGCGTGTCTACCGCGACGCCCGCCTCATGGTGGTGGCGATGACGGTGGTTCTCGGCGCCGTTCTCTTCATCTGGGGCCGCCGCCTGCATGGAGCCGCCGGCGGCATCATCGCCCTGACCCTCTTCACCCTGGATCCCAACATCCTGGCGCACAGTCGCCTGGCCACGGTGGATATGGCAGAGACACTCTTCTTTTTTCTGGCGGTGGCGGCCATGGTCGCCTGGTTCCATGCACCCACCCGCTTGCGCCTGGCTCTGGCCGGCCTGGCCTGCGGGGCCGCTCTGGCCACAAAATTCACCGCCGTGCTCCTGGCACCCATCGGGGTGGGACTGGCTCTGGTGACCCTGCTGCTGGCGCCACCGGCCCGGCGCCGAGCTCTGGCCCGGCACCTGGCGGGCGGTTTGATGATCATGACCGTCACGGTTCTCCTGGTCGTCAATGCGGCCTACCTCTTCGACGACAGCATGAAGCTGCTCGGGGACTACCGCTTTCGCAGCCAGGCCCTCAATCTTGTGCAGCAGCCATGGTTGGCCTGGCTGCCGGTGCCCCTGCCGGCGGATTTCGTCAGGGGGTTTGATGCCCAGCAGGTCGATCTGGAGACAGGCGACTTCCCCAACTACTTCAACGGTCGCTGGTCCCGTCAGGGCTGGTGGTACTACTACCCGGTGGCCTGGCTCCTGAAGACGCCGCTTCCCCTCGTGGCTCTTCTCCTGGCCACCGCGGGCCTGGCCGCCGCGCAGGCCCTGGAATGGCGCCGCCACCACCACACCATCCATGTCGGCCTGCCCCCGAAAGATTCCCTGCGCAGACTCTCGGCCTGGGCCGTGGGGCTCGGGGTGGCCATCCCCATGATCGCCGCCTGCTTCTTCAACCGCCTGGACATCGGCGTGCGCTATATCCTGCCCGTCTACCCGTTTCTCTTCCTGAGCCTGGCAGGATTGGGCCGTCTCTGCCGGCGCCGGGAACCGGTGGCGGCCGCCCTGGTGATGGGCGCCATTCTGCTCACCGCGGTGGCAACGGTCTCCGTCTATCCTCATTACCTTGGTTACGCCAACCTTCTCGCCGGAGGGATGAAGGGCGGCTGGAGGGTGCTCTCCAACTCCAACAACGACTGGGGACAGGATCTGCCGGCCCTGGCACAGGAGCTCGAGCGACGGGGCGAGACGGAGGTCCGTCTGGCCTACTTCGGCCACGCCGAACCGGCGGCCTACGGCGTCAACTACACCGTTCCCCTGCCCGGCGGCTCCGGCGCCGATGCCCTGATCCCAGGGCAAGGTCGCATTCCCTATACCTTCCGCCCGGGCCTGTACGCCATCTCCGCCAACCTCCTGGTGGGTCTGCCCTACCAGGTGATGGACCATGGACGCTGGGTGCCGGCCGGCCACACCCTCAACGAGCCCCAGGAGATCTTTGCCTGGTTTCGCAAGCGCACGCCGGACATGGTGGTGGGGGGAAGCATCCTCCTTTTCCGTGTGGAAGACCCGTCGCAGTGAAACTCTCGGTCATCGTGCCCATCTACAATGAGCGCTCCACCATCGAGACGGTGCTGGATCGCCTGGCCGCCCTCCCTGGCGACAAGGAGGTGATCGTCGTGGATGACGGTTCCACCGACGGCTCACGCCAGTATCTCGAGGAGCGCGCGGCCAGGGGGGAGCCGGCGGGCCATCGGCTCATGGTTCTCTTCCACGCCCGAAACCGCGGGAAAGGCTCGGCCATTCTCACCGCCCTTCAGCATGTGGAGGGAGACGCGGTGATCATCCAGGATGCCGACCTGGAATACGACCCGGCCGAGATCCCGGCCCTTCTGGCGCCCCTTGCCCGGGGAGAGGCCCAGGTGGTTTACGGTTCGCGTTTCCTGGGCTCCACTCGCGACATGTGGTGGAGCCACTGGCTGGCCAACCGCATTCTCACGCAGACCACCAACATCCTTTACGGCAGCCGTCTCACCGATGAGGCGACCGGGTACAAGCTGTTCCGGCGGGATGTTCTGGATGGCCTGGAACTCACCTGCCGCCGATTCGAGTTCTGTCCCGAGGTCACCGCCAAGATTCTCAAAAAGGGGCACACCATTGTTGAAGTCCCCCTACACGCGTACCGGGCCCGGCATCTGGACAAGAAGATCTCATGGACCGATGGCTTCGCAGCCTTCTGGGTTCTGATCCGGGAGAGATTCCGCTCCTGAAGCCGCCCGGTTGACACGACATCAGACCGGCCCGTAGAATGCCGCGACCTTGCGCCGGGAGGAGCCGATGAGCAGTAAGCCGTTCAAACCGTACGTCTCCGCGACAGCCAACCTGCCCGAGATGACCGTCAAGGCGGTTGTTCTGGGTGTCGGCATGGCCATCGTCCTGGGTTCGGCCAATGCTTACGTGGGCATGAAGGCCGGGCTCACCGTGGCAGCCACCTTCCCCGCCGCCGTGGTGGCCATGGCCCTCATGCGCATGCTGGGCGGAAGCATCCTGGAGGAAAACCTGGCCCGGACCACCGCCTCGGTGGGTGAAGCGCTGGTGGCCGGCGCCATCTTCACCCTGCCGGCTTTCATCATCACCGGTGCCTGGAGCGAGCTGGAGTACTGGCCCAGCACCATGATCATGATGATCGGCGGCATCCTGGGGGTTCTGTTCGTCATCATCCTGCGGCGCACCCTGGTGGTTGAATCGGACCTTGTTTTTCCCGAATCGGTGGCCACGGCCGAGATCGTCAAGGCCGGCCAGGGCGGCCAGTCTGGTGCCGCCTACCTGTTCGGCGGGCTGGGCATGGCTGCTGTCTGGGAGGTTCTGAAAAATCCCAACGGACTGGTGGCCCTCAAGGACTACGCCCAGAGCTTCATTCCGTTCAAACCGTCGTCCATTGAGATGCTGGGCACCAAGGTGACCTATGGCGGCGGCATGCTGATCCAGACGCCGGCGGCGTCTCCCATCCTCTTCGGCGTGGGCTACATCATCGGCACCCGCATCTCGGCAATCCTTTTTGCCGGCGCCCTCATAGGCTGGCTGTTCCTGGTGCCCCTGGGCCTCTTCTTCAATCCCAACCTGGAGGCGAGCCTCCCGGCCGGCAGCAGCATGCTGGATATGGCCATGGAGGTCTGGACCAAGCAGGTCCGCCCCCTGGCCGTGGGCACCATGATCGTCGCCGCCTTCTACACGCTCTGGAACCTGCGCAAGTCCCTCATCACCGCCATCACCGGGGCCTTCCGCCAGTTCGACAGCCATGCCGGTGAGAGCAGCGACCGCACCCAGGTGGATCTCAGCTTCAAGAAGATCTTCATCGCCATCGGCCTCCTGTCCATTCCCATGTTCTTCCTGTACAAATACTTCTCCCACTCCATCGGGGGGGCCCTCCTGCTGACAGTGGTCATGATCGTCCTCGGCTTTCTCTTTGCCGCCGTGGCCGGCTACCTGGTCGGATTGATCGGCAGTTCCAATAACCCCATCTCGGGCCTGACCCTCTCTGCGCTGATCATCTCCGCCCTCCTCATGGTCTGGATCGGCGTCACCGGGGTGGAAGGTGTGGCCGCCGTGCTGGCCATCGCCGGCGTCGTCTGCTGCGCCGCCGGCGTGGCCGGAGACATGATGCAGGACCTCAAGGTCGGACATCTTCTCGGCGGCACTCCCTGGCGGATGGAAATCTCCGAGATCATCGGTGTCATCGCCGCCGCCGCGGTTCTCACCTTTCCCCTCCAGTGGATGGACAAGGCCTACGGCATCGGCAGTGCCCAGTTGCCGGCTCCCCAGGCGGGTCTCATGGCCCTCCTGGCCCAGGGGATCGTGGGCGGGGAGATGGCCTGGGGACTGGTCATCGTGGGCATGTTCCTGGCCTTCGGCCTGATTCTCATCGGCGCGCCGTCACCCATGCTCATCGCCGTGGGCATGTACCTCCCCTTCTATTCCACCTCGGCCATCTTCGTGGGCGGGCTCATGCGCTGGGGCCTGGAGTTCTTCATGGACCGCAAGAAGGCCACGCCGGCTGAACGAACCCGGGCCGAGAATGTCGGAGTGCTCCTCTCCTCCGGCTTCATCGCCGGCGAATCCCTCATGGCCGTGTTCATGGCGCTGCTGGTGATCATCGAGTTCGAGCTCCCGACCCTGGTGAGCGCGCCCAGTGCCTGGCCCGGACTGATCATCTTTCTGGTGGTCGGCTTCCTGCTCATCTGGGCTCCCCTGCGGGCCATGAAGAGCAAGCCGCTGCCGGCCACTACCGGCGAATAACCGGGACGGCCACCGGAGTGAAAAGGAAGCGTAATTTTCTGGCCATGACGCCGCTGCGGGCCAGAGACTGGAACGTCGGGGAGGATGGCCGGGTGCGCGTCCTGGTCCCGCGCTACGGGTCCCACCGTTTCGGCCGCTGGCTGGCCGCCCGGGTGGACCGGGGTCCCATCAGAGTCCGTCTGGACCAAACCGGGAGCCTGGTCTGGAAAGCCTGCGACGGAACACGCAACGTGGCCCAGATTGCCGAACAGGTCGCTCCTGATCTTCAGGCCGGGAGTGACGAGATCCATGACCGCATGTCGACCTACTTCCGGGAGCTTGAGGTGAGCCGCTTCATCAGGTGGCAGTAGGTCGGAGCGACGGGTCAGAGACGCCGGGCCAGAAGCATCCCATCCCGGATGGTCAACAGAACATTCTCGACTCGCGGGTCGTCCTGCACACGCCGGGCCGTGGCCACCAGGGCGCGCGTCTCCTCATCGGCCGGGTTCAGGACTTCCCCGCTCCAGAGCATGTTGTCAAAGACCAGAAGACCGCCGGGCCGCACCTTCTCCACCATCAGGTCGTAGTAATGCGGATAGCCGGTCTTGTCCGCATCGATGAACACCAGGTCCACGGGCCCGGGGATCCGGGGCAAGGTCTCCCTCGCCGGGCCCATGAGGATTTCAATCTTCTCCCCATGGGGGCTGCGCGCAAAGAACGAGCGGGCCATGGCACAGGCTTCGGGATCCACGTCGCAGGTGAAGAGGCGGCCGTCGGGTGGTAATGCGGACGCCATCATGAGAGCCGAATAGCCGGTGAACATCCCGATCTCGACCACAGTGCGGGCCGAGGTCAGAGCCACCAGCATCTTCAGAAAGTTCCCTTCCACCAGACCGACCTGCATCTGGGGCAGAGCCATGCCGGCCTGGGTCGCCGCGCAGAGTTCGGCCAGAAGCTCCGGTTCAGGGGTGGTGTGGCGTGCCGCATAGTCTTCCAGTTCAGGTGATACCAGCGATTTCATCGGCTCTCCTCGGTCGTCCCGCGAAAACGCCAGGTTGCGGGCCGGTCCCCTTCCTCCTCGTCCACGCCCCGTCGGGGATTGGCGGCCAGGTGGCGGAGGATGTGAAATGCCATCTCGACGGATCCTGCCTCGCCGGCGTCCGCCGCAATGTCCCCGGGGCTCAACCAGATACCTGCCCGCCGGACCAGAGCCTTCTGGATGCTTTCCTGCAAGCCCATGACGCCGCCGGCCGCCTGCTTGCCTGCTTCCACGCCGGGCTGATTGTAGGCATTGACGTTGACGAGAGACGCGTACAACCCGACCGCGCGCTCGAACAACGCGATGAGCGCCCCCAGGCTCCTCTCATTCAGGCGGCGCAGGGTGATGAGCAGAGAGGACCTGCCCTTGTCGCCTAAAGCCTGGCGCGTGCCCAGAAGAAATCCCAGCAGGAAGTCGCCCGGCGTGGCCCCCGGTGCTACCTCGGGCACGGGCATGGCGGCATCCTCCAGCACCTGCACGAAGGTGACGAAGAAATCATCGGGGCCTTCCCGCAACTGCTGCACATAGGCATGCTGATCCGTCGTGCCCTTGTTGCCATAGACGGTGAGGCCCTGGTTCACCTTGTTTCCCGCCATATCCATCTCCTTGCCCAGGGACTCCATGATCAGTTGTTGCAGGTAGCGCGCCAGAAGGC
>Ga0114950_10000801_pt1 | contig 22520 bp, 15 predicted proteins | sample N075metaG_FD_83503 | JGI IMG/M metagenome (GOLD analysis project Ga0114950, IMG submission 83503) | Deep subsurface microbial communities from Kermadec Trench to uncover new lineages of life (NeLLi) - N075 metaG | ecosystem: Environmental > Aquatic > Marine > Ocean trench > Sediment | place... | reverse complement strand
TATCAGCAATCCTCGCTCACGCGCCGACGTGATCGCCTGTGTCAGGACGAAGCGACTTGTGACTACTTTTACAAGCCGGGCGGCGTTCCCTACTCGATGGGCGAGCGATGGGTACAGTCGGACCTGGCCGAAACCTTGCAGCTCATTGCCGATCAGGGTCCCGACGCCTTCTACCGCGGGGCGATCGCCGAGAAGATCGTGGCCGAAATGGAGGCTGGCGGCGGCTTGATCGATATGGAATCTCTGGCCGCCTACAAGCCGGTCCTGCGCGAGCCGTTGCGCGGCGAGTACCGGGGTTACGAGATTGTCACGATGCCTCCGCCGAGTTCGGGTGGCGTGCACATCATTCAAATGCTCAACGTTCTCGAACACTTTCCGGTTGCGTCCTTGGGTTGGGGCGGTGCGGATGGTATTCACCTGCTGGCCGAGGTAATGCGGCTCGCTTACGCCGATCGCAGCAAGCACCTGGGCGACCCGGACTTCTATCCCGTACCGGTCGAGTGGCTGACGAGCGAGGACTACGGTATCGAACTCGCTGCATCGATCGACATGACGCAGGCGCGGCTGTCGTCAGACGTCGCGCCCGGCGTCGCCCCGGCGTACGAGAGCCCGGAGACAACGCATTTCTCGGTCATCGACCGGGCAGGCAATGTCGTGTCAAACACTTACACATTGAATCTCTCCTATGGTTCGGGGATTTCCGTCAGCGGTGCCGGATTTCTGCTCAACAACGAGATGGACGATTTTGTCTCAAAGCCTGGCGTGCCCAATGCGTATGGTCTCCTCGGCGACGTGGCGAATTCGGTCGAAGCTGCCAAGCGACCATTGAGTTCCATGTCGCCGACGATCGTATTTGCGAATGGCAAACCCTGGTTTGCGACCGGCGGTATGGGTGGCAGCCGCATCATCAGCGGCGTGTTGCAGACGATTGTCAACGTTATCGATCATGGCATGAATATCGCTGATGCATCGGGTCAGCCACGAATGCACCATCAGTGGTTCCCGGATCGACTCAGTCTCGAACCCGGATTCAGCCCGGATACTGTGCAAATACTCAAGGAGCGTGGCCACGATGTGCAGTTGCGTACGCGCTGGTTGGGTACCGTTCAGATCGCCGCCTACAAGGACGGCACATTTCGGGGTGCTGCAGACCCACGAATGCCAAATTCCGGCGCCGCCGCTCCTGCCGAGATAAATGCAAACAGCGACTGAGACTTTGACGAACGACATCTCGCGGGGTGCGCGTCGTTATGCGTTGGCAGTGCTTGCTGTCGTTTACATGTTTAACTTCGTCGATCGGCAAATTCTGGCGATCCTGTTGCCGTCTATTAAAGAAGAATTCCAGGTTGGCGATACAGTGCTTGGCTTGCTGGCGGGCACTGCATTTGCTCTGTTCTATGTCGTTCTCGGCGTGCCGATTGCGCGATTGGCAGATCGCTGGAATCGCCGCAACCTGATCGCCCTGGCAGTTGCGGTCTGGAGTGGCATGACGGCGTTGTCGGGCCTCGCCGCGAATATCTGGCAGCTCGGCCTCGCGCGCATAGGCGTCGGTATCGGTGAAGCCGGCTGCAGTCCGCCTGCTCATTCGATGATCGCAGACCTGTATCCACCCGAACGGCGATCGTCCGCCATGGGCGTTTATACGCTGGGCATCTCAGCGGGGATCATGCTGGCCTACCTCGCAGGCGGCTGGGTGGCCGAAAACATCGGCTGGCGCGAAGCATTCTATATCGTCGGTTTGCCAGGATTGTTGCTTGCAGCCCTCGTTCGATTCACATTACGCGAACCGCGGCGTGGGGCGTCAGAGAAGCGCCATGACAGCGGCAGTCAGCCCGCACTGATGGACGTAGTGCGGTTTCTGACGACACGCCAATCCTTTCTGTACATGGCGCTGGGGGCTGGCGTTAGTTCGTTCGTTGGTTACTCAATTGTATTCGGCATGCCGAGCTTCATCGGTCGTAGTTTTGGCGTTGGCATGGCGATCATCGGTTTCTGGCTTGGAATAATTTACGGCATTGCCGGCGGCCTTGGTTTTTTTCTCGGCGGGTATTTCGCCGATCGAATCGGTGCGCAGGGTCATCGCCGAGCCCTTACGTTCATCGGTGTAACGACAACCATTAGTGCTCTGTTTTATGCGGCCGTCTTCTTGTCGTCAACTTTGACTTGGTGCCTGAGTTTGTTGGTCTTGCCAACAGTGATTGCCAACTTCTATCTCGCACCGGTTCTTAGCCAGACGCAAAGCCTGGTGTCACTGCGTATGCGTGCGGTTGCGTCATCGCTGATGCTGCTCATCATTAATGTGATCGGCCTGTTGATTGGTCCGGCGGTAACGGGGCTTATCAGTGACGCACTAAGGCCGTCACAGGGCGACGAATCATTGCGTTATGCGCTCTTGATCGTCAGCGTGATTCTGTTGCCTGTCGCTGCGTGGTGTTACAGGCAAGCCGGCAAAACGATCGATCAGGACTTACAGCGCGCCGACGAAAAAGACTGATTCAAACCGAACGCAGATACCAGTCGAAATCGAGCGGGCTGATAGTGTTGTGGTATTTCCGCTCTTCGGCACGTCGATTCATGACGTAGTTCTTACAGTACTCATCGCCCAGGTACTCGGGCAGGATCTTGCTGCGCGAAAATTTGTCCAGCGCCGCGCCCCATCGGTCGGGAATGCGGGTCTTGAGTGTTATTTGCTCTCCTTCATTAATCATTCGACCCGGATCGCATTTGTTCTTCAAGCCATAGTGCACGCCGGCCGCGATTGCAGAGGTAACCAGGTAGGGGTTTGCATCAGCACCTGCTACGCGATGCTCGAAGCGCAGATTCTTCGAATCGGCCTGCGGAATGCGGATCGCAACACAGCGATGATTGACACCCCAATTCGGATCCACCGGTGCAAAGTTTTCGGGCAGCAGGCGTCGATAGGAATTCGCGTTCGGCGCAAATATCGCCGTACTTTCAGCCATCGTTCTGAGCAGTCCACCGACCGCGTAACGCAGCCGGGCTGAAAATGGCGGTGTCGCGAGGCTGTCTTTTCCCTGGGAGAAATAATTCTTGCCGTGCTTATCGACCAGGCTCATGTGAATGTGCAGGCCACTGCCGGAATCCTCGGCGAACGGTTTGGCCATGAAGCAAGCAACGAAGCCGTGCTTGAGTGCCGCAGCCTTGATCACGCGCTTGAGCAGCACGGCGTGGTCGCAGGCGAGTACCGGATCGTCGACATGCAACAGATTGATCTCGAACTGACCCGGCGCATATTCCGAGATCACGGTGTCGGCGGGAATATTTTGTGCGTCACAATAATCGTAAACATCATCGAGAAATGGCTGTACTTCGTTGAGGTCGTCGGGATGGTAAACCTGGACCCCGGGTTGCGGGCGGCCTAGCCCCGCGATGCGGGGTGCGCGCGGCGTGGGCCTGTCTGCTTTTGCATCGAGCAAATAGAATTCGAGTTCTGTTGCCATGACAATCTTGATGCCCATTTTCTTGAGCGGTGCCGTGGCGTTTTCAACGATTCCCCGTTGGTCCAGGAAATACGGGCGGCCGTCGTTCTCGAACATGCGAAACAAGGCCTGCGCCATGGGTCGGCCTGACCAGGGCACGGGTGCCAGGCTGCCTGGCACCAGCCTGCACATAGCATCCGGGTCACCATCGTCGTAGCCGGGAAGCCCTTCATCAACTTCACCGAGCACATTCAGCATTACGGCCCCGCCACAAAACGGAAACGGCTCGTCGCAGTATTTCTCGAAGTCCCTGGCGCGAATTCGCTTGCCCCTGAGCACGCCGTGCACGTCGGGAACCAGTATTTCCATGAATGCTGTGTCCGGATAGGACTTGAGCAAATCCCGTAGTTCAGACCTGAGCGGGTTGTTCTTCTTTGCCATCGGTGGCCCTTGTGATCTGCAAACTGTGCGAGCTTCCACGATCATCGCACACGCCGCAAGGCATTCCGCTGCAAGCGGTTTGGCAATCATCGGCTGTGCGGTATATCATAATATGAATTATCGATTCATAATATGGTGAACTGCGATGACCAGATCCTCTCCCCCACAAGGGGCACAGGCGGCGCTCCGCGCCATACGATTGCTGAAACTCTTTACGCCGTTGCGCACCGACATGTCATTGGCGGAAATCAGTGAGCGTGCCGGATTGAATAAGACGACGGCGCACCGCCTGCTGCAGGCGTTGGCCAGTGAGGCACTGGTCGAACGCAGCGAGGCGAGCGGCTTGTATCGCCTTGGTACCGGCTTGATGGCGCTCGGCGTTTTGGCACTGTCGAGCAGCGATCTCAGGCTCAGGGTTCGACCCGTGCTCAAGCAACTGGCGAAGAGTAGCGGGGAAACGGCAACGCTCGAGGTACCGATCGACGACTCGATGCTGATTCTCGATGAAGTCGCGGGCAGTCACTTCGTCGGCGCCATCGGCAACGTTGGAACGCGTTGGCCGCTGCACGCAACGTCAACGGGTAAAGCGTTGATCGCATTCGACGAGCGGCGCTTGGAATCACTGGGTAGCGAGCTTGCGGCGTTGACTCCGAACACGATCGTGCGTCGAATAGACCTCGAAAAACAGCTCGCCACGATTCGGCAGCGCGGATACGCGGAGACCGTGGACGAACTCGAAGACGGTTTCTCGGGCGTGGGAACGGTTATTCGAGGTGGCTTGGGGGAGGTGCTTGGCACCCTGTCAATCTGTGGCCCCACTCAACGCATGACGGCCGCGCGACGTGCGCGTCTTGGCGAATCATTACGAGTTGCCGCGGCCCAGCTACAGCCAGCGTTGCACTAAGCTCATGGATTGGCGTGCTAATATGTCGCCAGCCGCAGCGTCAGGAACAAAAAAATTAATACGCGCAAGTCTGTTGCCCTGATTCGGGGATTTACACTCACGTTTGTCATCACGATTGCCGCCGTGTGGTCGGTGTCGGTGTACGCGCTCGACATCGAAGTGCCGTCACTCGGACTGACCGACGTGCCCATGGATATTACGGTCACAGGTGCGACGCCAGGCGATGTCGTATCCGTCGCCGTTGGCGAGGAGAATCTGTGGGCAACGGCCGATGCCGATGGCCGGGCCACTGTGTTCGACGTCACGGTGCAGTCAATTGGTGCTATTGCCATCACGGCGACTGTGGATGGCGATTCAACGACGACGAGTTTGCGGGTACTGCCTGGCTGGATTTCATTAATGCCGGCGTTCCTGGCAATCGTCGTGGCACTCGTCATACGCAACGTTGTGCCTGCTCTGTTGCTGGGTCTCTGGGTGGGTGCCACGGCGCTGCAATCATTCTCGCCGATGGGTGCCCTGAAGGGACTGATGGATACAGTCTATATATTCATCGTCAATGCAGTGGCCGACTCGGATCATGCGAAAATCATCGTATTCGGCATGATGATTGGTGGAATGGTCGGCATCATCACGCGCAATGGTGGGATGGCCAGCGTCGTGCGCTTGATCGTTAGCCGCGCGAAAACTGCCGTCGGTGGTCAGATCGCGGTTTGGCTCATGGGCCTCATGATTTTCTTCGATGACTACGCAAATACGCTGGTTGTCGGTAACACCGCCAGACCGATGACGGACCAACTCAAGATCTCGCGCGAAAAGCTTGCCTACATCGTCGATTCGACGGCAGCTCCGGTTGTCTGTATCGCGCTGATCACAACCTGGATCGGATACCAGGTTAGCCTGATCGACGAGGCGCTGCAGGGCATTGATGAGCTGGCCGGTGTGGCCGCCTATGCCATATTCCTGAAGTCAATTCCGTACAGTTTTTACCCGATACTTGCAGTGTTGTTCGTGTTGGCGGTAGCGGCGACGGGTCGGGATTTCGGTCCGATGTACAGGGCTGAATTGCGCGCCAGGGCAGGGCAGGTAGAGCCAAGGAGAAGTGATGATGAATTGCCTGCACTGGAAGGAGATACGCTGGAGCCGAAGCCCGATATCCCGTTGCGTGCCGCGAATGCGTTCGTACCGATATTCGTCTTGATAGCAGGATTGGCGATCGGTCTGTACGTCACGGGTGAAGGAGACACGTTAACCGAAATCATCGGCAGCTCGGACGCCTACAAGGCGATGATGTGGGGATCTTTCGGAGCTGCCCTGACAGCGGCAGGAATGTCGCTCGGGCAGAGAATTCTCAACGCGCACGAGACCGTCGATGCCTGGTACGGTGGCGCACGCGCGATATTGTTCGGTTTGATTGTGCTGGTTCTCGCCTGGTCGATGTCGGCAGTGACCGCGGACCTGAACGCCAAGGGCTACCTGATCACGATACTGGGTGATTCATTACCTGTCGTGCTGGTGCCCGCAATCGTTTTTGTTTTGGCGGCTGTTACAGCGTTTGCCACCGGCACGAGTTGGGGAACGATGGGCATATTGATGCCGTTGGTCATACCCCTGGCCTGGGCCATTATGAGCGTCAATGGCATGGCGAATCTGGACGGTATGCACATCCTGTATTCCTCCGTCGCGTCCACGCTGGCGGGTGCCGTCTGGGGCGATCACTGTTCGCCGATCTCGGATACGACCGTGCTGTCGTCGATCGCCAGCGGTTGCGATCATATCGAACACGTTAGAACGCAATTGCCGTACGCGATTGTGGTTGGTTTTGTGGCAATCCTGATCGGCACGATCCCAGGCGGCTATGGTGTGCCACCGTGGATTTCCCTGATCGTGGGTGCCGCTGTCCTGTACGGAGTGCTACGCTATTTTGGTCGCAACGCTGACGATGCCGTATGACTAAAAAACCCATTATCGGTGTGCCGGCAGACCGGCGCATCGTCGACCCACATCCCTTTCACATGGTCGGTGAAAAATATCTTCACGCGCTGACTGAAGGTTCGAACGGGCTGCCGCTCATCATTCCCGCGCTCGGAGATTCGCTGGAGATCGACGAGATTCTTGCGAGTGTCGACGGTCTGTTGCTTACGGGCAGTCCCTCGAATGTCGAGCCGCATCACTACTCTGGCGAACCGAGTGAGCCCGGAACATTGCATGATCCGAATCGCGATGCACTGACATTGCCACTGGCCAAGCGTGCGCTGGCTGAGGGCATACCAGTGCTTGCACTGTGCCGGGGACATCAGGAGCTCAATGTCGTGCTCGGAGGAACTCTGCACCAGAAAGTGCATGAGGTTCCCGGGCTTGCTAACCACCGGGAAGATCCCGACGACCCCCTCGATGTGCAATACGGCCCATCGCATTCGGTCAATCTGGTCGAGGGTGGAATACTGCACGGCCTGGCAGGAACGACGACGGTCATGGTGAATTCATTGCATTCGCAGGGCGTTGCAAAACTCGCAAATGGCGTCTCTGTCGAGGCCGTCTCGGATGACGGGCTCATCGAAGCATTCAATGTCGACAGTGTGCCGGGTTTCGCGTTGTCGATTCAATGGCACCCCGAATGGCAATTTGCACAAAACGAATTTTCAATTGCAATTTTCGCGGCATTTGGTGACGCGTGCAGTCAGTACGTTGCCAATAAATCAGGTGTAACGTGAGCAAGGACGACGTTTTTCAACCCTGGTTGAAAGAAAGAAAAATCGAAGATGTAGAGGCATTCGTGCCGGACATGGCCGGTGCTGCGCGCGGCAAGATACTGGCCGCCGACAAACTCGGTTCGGGCGTCATGAAAATGCCGCAGGCGATTTTTGGGCAGACAATTTCGGGTGATTTTGTCACCGACAAACACAATGTAGAAGATCGTGACATGACCCTGGTGCCCGATCCGACGACGTTGCGCCCTGTGCCGTGGCTTACGGATCCCTCTGCATCGGTCTTCGTCGATTGCTACCACAACGACGGTTCTCCGGTTGAGGCCTCGCCGCGCGGTGTGCTGAAAAGCATACTGGCAAAATACGAAACGCGTGGTTGGACGCCGGTTGTCGCGCCAGAAGTCGAGTTCTATTTATTGAATGCGCACACCAATCCGAACGAGGAGGCGATACCGCCGGAAGGACGACTGGGTCGAACGGAAGGGGCGCGTCAGCCTTACGGCATCGATGCAATGAACGATTTTGATCCGTTTATTATTGATCTTTATGCGCACTGCGAAGCGCAGGGCATTCGCATCGACTCGTTGTCGCAGGAAATGGGCCCGGCGCAGTTTGAGATTAATTTCCTGCACGGCAACGCAATCGATCTCGCCGACCAGGTGTTCCTGTTCAAACGCACGGTTCGCGAGGCAGCGATTGCACACGAAATGCACGCAACCTTCCTGGCCAAGCCCATGGGCGAAGAAGCGGGCAGCGCGCTGCATGTGCACCAAAGCATCATCGACAAGGACGACAGCAATATTTTCTCGAAGGAAAATGGTGAGCCGAGTGACCTTTTCTACGGTTTTCTCGGCGGTTTGCAGACCTACCTGCCCGACGCACTGTTGATTTTCGCGCCGTACGTCAATTCCTATCGCCGTTTCCTGAGTCCCTGGTCATCGCCCGTGAATCTCGCCTGGGCGGTCGACAATCGTACTGTCGGCCTGCGCGTGCCGGATTCCAGCCCGGAAAATCGCCGCATCGAAAATCGACTTGCCGGATCGGACGTCAATCCCTACCTGGTGCTCGCGACCACGCTGGCCTGCGGTTTCCTCGGCATGACCGAGGGCCTGAAGCCGACAGACCCGACTGAAGGCAGCGCCTACAGCGATGAATTCAGCCTGCATCGAAATATCTACGCCGCGTTGCAGGCGCTGCGTGGTTCTGAGGCGATGCGCGGTATTCTCGGCGACAGCTTCGTCGACCTGTATTGTGCGGTCAAAGACGATGAATACCGGGAATTCCAGAAAATCGTCACGCCTTATGAGCGCGAAATACTCCTGCCAAACGTCTGACGTTTCAGTATGCGTTTCAGAATGTGATCCTGGCGGGACTCCGCACCGGCAGTTGGTTATTATTGCTCAATTGATAACAATTCGGTGGCCGACACGGCCCTCGGAGGTGACACATGGCAGCGCTTGAAAAACGCTCGGGATCGGACTGGCAGGAGCTGGATAAAGAGTACTACCTGCACCCGTTTACAGACTACAAAGAGTTGCACGAGAAAAAATCGCGCATCATTACGCGTGCGGATGGCGTCTATATTTATGATGTCGATGGCCGCAAGATTCTCGACGGAATGTCCGGTCTCTGGTGCGTCAACGCGGGCTATGGACGCGATGAACTGGTGGACGCGGCGGCCGAGCAAATGCGCGAACTGCCGTACTACAACAGTTTCTTTCAATGCGCCCATCCGCCGTCGATTGAACTGGCGAGAATATTGCAGGAGGTCACGCCACCGCACATGAACCGGGTGTTTTTCACCGGGTCCGGTTCTGAATCGAATGACACGATCGTGCGCATGGTCAGGCGTTACTGGGATCTGATGGATCAACCCGAGCGCCATACAATCATTAGCCGCGTAAATGCCTATCACGGTTCAACGGTTGCGGCGGCGAGTCTTGGCGGCATGAAGTCAATGCACAAGCAAGGCGGTTTGCCAATTCCGGGCATCGTGCATGTCGACCAGCCCTATTGGTTTGACAGCGACAAGAGTGTGTCGCCGGACGAGTTCGGATTAATTACCGCTCGCTCATTCGAAGATAAGATCAATGAGCTTGGGGCCGACAAGGTGGCGGCATTTATCGCCGAGCCGATACAGGGCGCCGGCGGTGTGATCGTACCGCCCGATACCTATTGGCCCGAAGTGCAACGCATCTGCGATGAGTACGGTGTGTTATTGATATCCGACGAGGTCATTACCGGGTTTGGCCGACTCGGGGAGTGGTTTGGCGCCGACTATTTCGATACCTGCCCTGATTTCATGCCCTTCGCCAAGGGCGTGACATCCGGTTACCTGCCGCTCGGTGGCGTCATGATCAGCGACCGCGTTGCCGAAACGCTGATCGATAAAGGTGGCGAGTTCCATCATGGCTATACCTACTCCGGGCATCCGGCGGCGTGTGCGGTGGCCATCGCCAATATCAAAATCCTGCAAGACGAAAATCTTATCGAGCGCGTCAAATCCGACATCGGGCCGTATCTGCAGGCCGGCTGGAAAAAACTTGCGGAGCATCCGCTCGTTGGGGAAGCCCGCATGGTTGGGTTGATGGGGGCATTGGAAATAGTGGCCGACAAGAATTCACTCGAACGATTTGAAGAAAAGCAGGGCGTTGGCACGATTTGTCGCGATTTCCTCGTGGACAATGGCGTCGTCATGCGAGCGGTAGGCGACACGATCGTTTGTGCGCCACCCTTCGTGCTAACGCACGAAGAAGCCGATGAGTTAGTCGAGATTGCCTGGAAATGTCTGGACCTGACACAGGCGGAATTGCCGTGACGACGCGCAAAGCAAGCAACGACAATGCCATAACGCGGGAGAGCCTTTACGGCACGACTCCGGAGCCAACTTTTGCAGGCATTACGTCGTTCATGCGGCGGAAATACACCAAGGACTTGACCGGTGTTGACGTTGTAGTGACGGGTATTCCATTTGATACCGCGACGACCAATCGACCAGGCGCGCGTCTCGGCCCACGTGCGATTCGTGCTGCATCTTCGATCATCGCGTGGGAAAAGATGTACGGAATGGAATTCGACCCCTTCGACAAGCTGGCCGTTATCGACTACGGCGATTGCTATTTCGATTCTGGCCGGCCGCAGGGCGTACCCGATGAAATCGAAAAACACGCCTACGACATTATCAGTCAGGGCCCCGGACTATTAGCGCTGGGCGGCGATCATTTTGTCGCTTATCCACTGATCAAAGCACACGTCAAAAAGCATGGTGGTCCGCTGTCGCTGCTTCATTTCGATGCGCACAGCGATACCTGGGCCGACGATGAGGGCCGTATCGATCACGGCACCATGTTTTATTTCGCCGCAAAGGAAGGTCTGGTCGACCCGGCCAAATCGGTTCAGATCGGTCTGCGCACGACTAACCCGGACACGATGGGATTCAACGTGCTTGATGCGCCCTGGGTGCATGCGAATGGAATCCAGGCGACAATCGAACAGGCGCGCAAGGCCGTTGGTGATAATCCCGTCTACCTGACGTTCGACATCGATTGCCTCGATCCGAGCTATGCGCCGGGTACCGGCACGCCGGTTTGTGGCGGATTGACATCCCACCAGGCCATCGAGATCCTGCGCGGTCTACAGGGCATCAACGTGGTGGGGATGGACATTGTTGAGGTTGCACCAGCCTATGACGTGGGTGAAATCACGGCACTGGCCGCATCGTACCTGGCGATGGAAATGCTGTATCTGTACGCCAATCGCCCGGCAACGCCGACGCATCGTCCCGCCACGCAGGCGTGACCGTGATGACAGATACGCGAGAACATGCCAGCTCCTATTACGCGGCCTCACGCAAGCTCAAGATCGAATACCCGAGTCTGGTCGGTGAGCATCGCTGCGACGTTGCAGTGGTCGGCGCTGGTTTTACGGGCGTATCCACTGCACTTTACCTTGCCGAGCGCGGCTATGACGTCGCGTTAGTTGAATCGAATCGAATCGGTTGGGGTGCGTCCGGGCGCAACGGCGGCCAGCTGATTGATGGCTTCACGAACGTGGAGAAGTTTGAGAGACGATCCGGCCAGCAGGTCGAGGCCGACATGGTGCGGCAAATGGGGCTCGAGTGCCGCGACATCGTCGTGCAGCGCATCGAGCAGTATTCGATCGACTGCGATCTGAAGTTCGGTTACATCGACATCGCAGCTCGGCCCAAGGAATTACAGGGCCTCGAGGAATCCCTGGAATACCACCAGAAGAATAATTACCCGCACGAGATGCGGCTCGTCAGCCGGGATGAACTGCGTGAATTCATCGACTCGGACAGCTATATCGGCGGCCTGACCAACGAGGGCAATGGCCATTTGCATCCGCTTGATCTGTGCATTGGTGAAGCACAAGCGGCGAATGAACTCGGGGCGACGATCTTTGAACAGACCCGCGTAACTCGAGTTTTGCACGGCAGCAAGCCCGTGGTTGAGACCGAGTCAGGCAAGATCTTCGCGAATAAGGTCGTTTTGGCTGGCAACGCCTATCTTCGCGAGACTGAGCCGAAACTCAGGCGAACGATTTTTCCGGCGGGCAGCTACGTCATTGCAACTGAACCGCTGGGTGATACGCGTGCGAATGAACTGACGCCAGCCGACATCGCATTTTGTGAGCAATGCATAGCGCTCAACTATTTTCGGCTGTCGGCCGACAAGCGGCTGCTGTTTGGCGGAATGTGCAACTATTCGGGTCGTGTTCCAAAAAGCATCACCGCATCACTGCGGCCGAAAATGCTCGATATTTTTCCGCAACTGGAAGATGTGCGCATCGACTACGAGTGGGGCGGGAATATCGCCATCAGTGTCAATCGATGTCCGCAGTTCGGTCGTATCAAAGACAACACGTATTATGTGCAAGGCTATTCAGGCCACGGCATTGCGCCGACCCATCTCGCTGGAAAAATGCTCGCTGACATCATCTGCGGCGATTCCGAGCAATTCGATGTGTTCTCGAAGGTTCGGCATATTCCACTCCCGGGTGGCAAGTGGTTTGCGAGCCCGGCGATTGCCCTGGGCATGATGTACTACAGACTCAAAGAACTATTGTAGGAGCGCTCCTCGGAGCGCGACAGGTCATTGAACAAGCAGAAACTCCTCCAATTCTTCGACAAGCACCGCCAGCGCAAGGAATTACTGGTTCTCGCGACCGTGGTTGAGACACACGGCTCCACGTACAGCAAAACCGGTGATCAGATGCTGATCGACGAAAGTGGCGTTGGCTGCGGAATATTGTCGGGTGGTTGCCTGGAAGGTGATCTCGCCGTCCGCGCGCAGGTTGTGCTGGAGTCGGGTCGATCGCAGGTCGTGACTTATGACCTGGCATCCGAAGATGACGAGATCTGGGGACTGGGAATCGGTTGCGACGGTTCCATGCAGGTCTATTTGCAAGCGCTGGGTCCGCGTAATGACTACCAGCCATTCGCTGAGATCGCCGACGTTTTACGTGGAAATATCGAAGCGAACGTCACCATCGGCGGAATCGACGACGAACTCTCTATCGCAATTCGAATTCGGCCGCCGCTGAATCTGCTGGTGCTTGGTGCCGGACCCGATTCTGTTCCGATCACAAAATTCGCGGACGAGCTGGGATGGCGTTGTACGATTATTGATCATCGGCCCGCGTATGTTGATAGCGCCATTTTTCCGGCCAGCGCGGTCACGCATTGTGCCGAGGCCTCGTTGCTCGCTACCACGGTTGAGCTCGACCACTTCCATTGCGCGATCGTCATGAGCCACAATCTGGCGAGCGATCGAAGCTATCTCAGCCAACTCGCAGAATGCAGCATTCCTTACATCGGTCTGCTGGGACCGACCGCCAGGCGGGAGCGACTGTTGTCCGAGATTGGCGATGCTGCGGACAAGCTGCGCGACCGCTTGCACGCACCAGCAGGACTCGATTTAGGTGGCCGTGGGCCCGAGCCGATCGCTCTCTCGATCATTGCCCAGATGCAACAGGCATTTGCTCGCGGTTAAGGACGTGGTGGCAGGTCGCCAGGCAGAAATGTACGAATAATCATCTCGGCCAGTTCGTTGCGCTGGGCTTCCTCTTCGAAATTAATGCCACTGGTGCCTTTGACTTCGAGGCCTAGCGCAAGCAGGCCGCCTGCCGATACGCGAATCATGTTGTACAGCAGGGCAGGATTGCCTGGCGGCGACACACCGAGCGCCTGCAGTTTGGTCAATTGTCCGACAACCATCTCATACAGCGGTTTCAGATGCGTTTCGACCAGCCAGTCCAGGCGGTCGCTTGGGTGGCTCGATTCCTGCAGGATGATTTTGTGCAGCGCGGGTTGCCTGAACGCGTACCGCACATAGGTTCGAATGAAGGTCTCGGCGCGAGCCTTCGGGTCCATTTGCGGAACTTCGTCCATCGCCTTGAGGAGCGAGGCATTGAATTCGCGGAATATTCGGTCTGCCGCTGCACGCCAAAGCCGGCTCTTGTTCTTGAAGTGATAGGTGATCAAGGGGTGATGGACACCTGCCCGGTCGGCGATGTCCCGCGTCGACGTCCCTTTGAAGCCGTTCTCGGAGAAGGCTTGAGTTGCGGCGTCAAGCAGCTTTTGCTGCGTAACGACACTGCGTTGCTGTTGCTTGCGTACCGCTTTCGGCTCGACGATTGCCTGCTCGCTGTTCACGACTGGCCCCCCGCCAGTGATTTTGACTGGATCTAGGGTAGCCCGAACACAGGAATTAGTCCAGATTGGAAGGTTTAGATGGCGGGGTTGTTGCGCTTACTCAACTGCGAACATCATTCGAACAGCGGCGCGTTTCTCAACGGCCAGGCCGTTTTCGAGGTTTGGCTCGAATTCCCAGTCCTCGACGGCGTTGACCGCGGCATTGACGAACGTCACTCCAGGATCCGAACCGCGAATCGCAACGTCTTTTACAGTGCCGTCGATACCCACGGTGAATTCAACGTCTACCCAACCGGAAATACTACGCCTTTGCGCAGCGCGCGGATATTTTGGGGCGACATACCGGGTGCGAGTCATAGAACGTATTGACACTGGATTCGGCTGAGCCGTCGTTTCTGTGGTCACCGAACCCGATGCGTTGACCGGTGGACCAAAGTCTTCCGCTGTGGTCTCAATGGCCGCAATTGCAGCGGCAAGTTCTACATTCGTGGAATTTCCATCGTCCGCAACAGGTTGCTGTTCGTCCGATCGTTCAGCAGCAGCCTGAAACGCCGCTTCGGTTTGATCCTGCCCCAGGTTTTCGAGCGCCGCGGTCAAGGCGGCTGTAGACGCGGCCAGATCGCTGCTCGTCGGGTCCAGTCTGCGGGCATCCGCGAGCAAAATTTCTGCGGCCTCGAGCTGACCATCGTCGATCTCGGCGCTCGCCTGCAGAACCAGTTTGCTGGCGATCACGTTCACGCCCTGTCGTGCGGCCGAATTACCGGGGTCTTTGCTCAGTACAAGTTCGAAGTAGTAGCGTGCGTTGTCGTTTGAGGGCGCTGTGAGTTTGCTTTCTGCCAGACGGGCATTTGCTCTGAGCAATACATCATCCACGTGTTGCTCGCCTAGTTGGCGATGTAATTCATCGTTTACAGTGCCAATCTCGGCGTTGCCACTGACGCCCAGTGACCGCGCTCCGTCCAATGCCACCGCCGCATCCTCGTAGCGAGCCTCGCGGATCGCAAGACGTGCAGAATCGAGGAAGTAACGAAGCTGCATTTGCGTCAGTTGTGCATTTAGAAATGGCAGGCGACTGTTGCCCGGATCAGCAAGCGCGACACGTGTTAGCGCCGCGTCTGCATCGTCTGCGCGTCGATCAAGCAATGACGATTCCGCCATGCTGAGTGCCTGGTCGATAGTGGCCGCCAGCGCCGCAGCAATGGCCGGGTCATTTGGCGCAGCTTCGGCGGCTGCCAGGTAGAATTCAATAGAGTTGCTGCCTGGCGGGTTATAGATCTGTCCAGCCGCGTCCGCGAGCCTTGCTTCTCCGAGCAGATGTCGAACACGGGCGTCGTGTTGTACTGGTGCCGCCGATTCGAATACGGGGTCCGCCTCGGTGACCGACAGAGTTCCGGTTAATGGTTGCTCGGTCGGAGCAGCGATACCGAAATCGCCGAATGTCCACCAACCGTATCCAAGCGCCGCAACAGAAGCGGCAATGCCGACAAGCTTCAGCTTGGCAAGAATCGATCCGCCTGATCGGGCGCTCGCTGCTCGCCCTGAATCTTGAGTTTTGGCCACTCCACGTGCTGCCGCCGACGATATGGAACCGCCGAGCGACTTCATAATTCCACTGAAGGTTCCTGTAAAACTACTATCATCGCTACCAAATGCGCCGGAGAGACGGTCTGCCACCGGTGATGGAGAATCGTCTGATACGGGCACGGGCCGCGGCGATACAGAAACACTGGGTGCCGATCGAGCTTGATTGGCCTTGGCTCGCGCCTTTCTTGGCTCGCTGACTGAGGTCTTTTTCTGGGCGGTCTTTTTTGCGGGTCGTTTGCGCGGCGCGCTCTTGGTCTTCGCCGGAGAACCGGTTGTCCTGAACGCGGCGTCGGGTGCTTCAAGATGATGTTTTACCGATGCTTCGATAGCGAGGCGTGCGCGGCCGGGCGACACGGGCTTTAACAGAAACCGGTAAACCTTGCCGCGATTGATGAGATCCATGAGCATTTCGCCATCGTCCCGACGGCCTGCAACGATCGCAACGAGACGAGCTTCGGTTGTACGCAAATGCACGGTCAGCTTTTCGACGTTCGATCCGACCATTGCGGCATCGATCAATGCAACACCAACCTTGTGTTTGCGCACGGCGTCGTCGGCCTGTGCCAATGTGTTTGCGTAAATAATGTTGTGCATGCCGCGGGCGGCGTCTCTCACCGTGGCCAGGAATTCTTCGTCTTTGGTTAGAACGAGCACATCAATGGCGCGCGCTCCAACACTGGTATTGGCGGACACCTTGTTCGGGTTCAAAATTGGCATCCGTCCCGTGCCGTCGCTGATGATAGCGGAACCGTTTTCGGACGTTTCCATCACGATATGTTCGGTGTTCGGCATGTCGACACCGGCCGTCGTGTCATTGGCAGACTCGGTCAGCGAAAGCAGTCGGGACTGACGCGTGGCGTCGTCGATCAGGCGGCGAAGCGATGCCGGTGTTATGCCGCCTCGGACAACCTGGAAAACTTCCTCGTCTCCGACAAGTGCTTCGAAACCTTCGCTGGACGTTCCGGCGAGCAGAATGCCGATCGTGTCTGGCGATCGTTTCTTCGCCTCACGCAAAGCGTCAACACCACTCATGCCTGGCAGGTCCTGGGCAGTTACGAGTACATCGATCTCGGTTTGTCCAAGCGTACTGAGTGCTTCGCTACCGCTGGTTGCACAGTGCACCGTATAGCGATCGTTGAACCCGGTACTCAAATTGTCCAGTGTGCTCTGATCGCTATGCAGTAACAGAATCTGTGTTTTGAATTGTTCCAGCGACACTCGTGGTCCTCTGATGATTCACGTCAAAAAAAACGCACATTCCTTGCGTTGCAGCAGTATAGCCTTGGGCCCCGCGGGAATTGCCGCTTCGGGCAGGAAGATATTCGATTCTGTGACGCGCCGCACAGTTGGAGTACAGGCCGCGTCACAAACGGGCTTTAGCGTGAAATACCGGGGTCAGGGCGGCTCGCGCTGAGCTCCAAAACAGGGGTCAGAGCCGGGGGGCTCTGACCCCGACTGAGGGAGTCCAACTCAGCTGCGGCTAAGGGCCTCTTCGGAGAGTTTTTCGACGGCTTGGTGGAGCGGCATATTCTGCTGTTGCTTGGAGCCGAGCCTTCGAATTGCGACAGTCTGCGCATCGACCTCACTTTGGCCGACGACGAATAGCGCCGGCACTTTTGCAACGCTGTGCTCGCGAACCTTGTAGGAGATCTTCTCGTTGCGCAGGTCCGTTTCCGCGCGCAGGCCGGCAGCACGTAATTCGTCTACGACCGTTTGCGCGTAGTCGTCGGCGTCCGACGTAATGGTCAAGACCTTGATCTGGGTCGGTGCCAGCCAAAGCGGCAAATGACCCGCATGGTGCTCGATCAGGATGCCGATGAATCGTTCGAGCGAACCAAAAATTGCTCGATGCAACATGACGGGAATGTGTTTATTGCCGTCCTCGCCGATGTACGTTGCACCAAGCCGGCCGGGCATGTTGAGGTCGACCTGCAATGTACCGCACTGCCAGTCCCGACCAATGGCATCGCGCAGCACGAACTCGAGTTTGGGCCCGTAGAATGCACCTTCACCGGGGTTATGCGTGTATTCGAGATCGGCCACTGCCAGCGCTTTCTGCAGTGCGGCTTCTGCCTGATCCCAGACTGCGTCGTCGCCGACACGCACGTCAGGGCGATCGGCATACTTGATGCGAATGTCCTCAAAACCGAATGCCGCGTAAATACTGAGCAGCTGCCGACACACAGCGACAGACTCATCCGTAATTTGTTCAGGCGTGACAAATATGTGCGCGTCGTCCTGGGTAAACGCGCGCACCCTTAGCATGCCGTGCAAGGCGCCGGACGGTTCGTAACGATGACACTTGCCGAACTCAGCCAGGCGATACGGCAGGTCGCGGTAGCTTTTGATGCCGTGTTTGAATACCTGGACGTGCCCCGGGCAGTTCATCGGTTTAATTGCGTATTGCCGGCCATCGACCGTTTCGGTCATGTACATGCCGTCGCCGAACGCCTCCAGGTGTCCGGATGCCTGCCAAAGTGATCGGTCCATCAACTCCGGAGTATTGATCTCTTGGTAGCCGGCAGCATTTTGCTGCTCCCGCATGAACTTGATCAGGGTTTGAAACAGGGTCCAGCCATTCCGGTGCCAGAATACTGCGCCGGGTGCCTCTTCCTGAAAGTGAAACAGGTCCATGATCTTGCCGAGGCGCCGGTGATCACGCTTCTCGGCCTCCTCGAGCATGTGCAGGTACTTTCGCAGTTGCTTGTCCGTGGCCCACGCTGTGCCATACACGCGTTGCAGCATTTCGTTTTTCGAATCGCCGCGCCAATAGGCGCCGGATACGTGCGTTAATTTAAAGGCTTTGCCGAGCTTTCCCGTTGACGGTAGATGCGGGCCGCGACACAAGTCGATGAACTCGCCCTGTCGGTACAGCGTGATCGATTCGCCGGACGGGATGCCTGCAATGATTTCAGCTTTGTACTCCTCGCCGATGCCGCGAAAGAATTCAACAGCCTTGTCACGCTCCCACACCTCGCGCTCGATTGTCTCGTCGCGCTCGACGATGTCCTGCATGCGTTTTTCAATCACCTCGAGATCGTCTTCGGTAAAAGGCGCTTCACGGGCGAAATCGTAGTAGAAGCCATTCTCGATAGCCGGGCCGATCGTCACCTGCGTGTCTGGCCAGAGCTCCTTGACCGCTTCGGCGAGCACGTGCGCCGCGTCGTGTCGAAGCAATTCGAGGCCGTCATCGGAGTCACGCGTAACGACCTCGATAGATGCGTCAGATTCGATATCGCGAGTCAGGTCGATCAATTCGCCGTCGACCCGGACAGCCACGGCATCGCGTGCCAGGCTCTTGCCGATGCTGGCGGCAATCTCGGCGCCAGTCGTGGCAGTGTCGAACTGTCGGACGGAGCCGTCGGGTAAGGTGATATTCGGCATGGTATGGTCTTGCTGCAAGTCTTCTAGGAGCCCGCGGGCACGGCGCGCTATTGTACAGAATTTGGTCATGAATACACTCGAGCAACATTTTCCCCCGGCACAACACGATCATGCGGATTGTGTCGCCAGCGCGATCGCGAGGGCCGAACGACTCTGCCGCGATCGAGGGCTGCGCTTTACTGCCATCCGTCAGCGGGTGCTCGAACTGGTCTGGGACAGCCACAAGCCGATCGGTGCGTACGCCATTCTTGCAAGTCTCGGCGACGACTCCGGATCGGCGGCGCCGCCGACCGTCTACCGAGCGCTCGATTTTTTAATTGAGGCTGGACTGGTGCACCGGCTCGATTCGCTCAATGCGTATATCGGTTGTCCGGATCCGGCCAGTCGTCACGCGGGTCAGTTTCTGATCTGCACGAACTGCCGCACTGTGGCCGAGCTTGGCGATATCGATGTTGAAAAACTCGTTGTCGAGAAAGCCGGGGAACTCGGCTTTACGGCAATTCGACAGATGCTCGAAATCGAGGGGCTCTGCAAACTTTGTCGAACGCAGCTCCAAAATGCGTAGAATGGCGCTCCTTTTGATCCAGCCAGACAGCGATACATGAGCGAAACGCCGCCGCGGGATTTCATCCGCCAGATTATTCACGACGACCTTGAATCCGGCAAACACGCCGAGATAGTGACCCGGTTCCCGCCGGAGCCGAACGGCTACCTGCATATTGGCCATATCATGTCGATCTGCCTGAATTTCGGTGTTGCGGAAGAGACCGGGGGCAAGACGTTTCTGCGATTCGACGACACGAATCCGGGCAAAGAACGCGAAGAATATGTGCAGGCGATCGAACGCGATGTGCACTGGCTCGGATTCGGCTGGGACGACCGACTAAGCCACGCGTCTGACTACTTCGACCCGCTGTACGCGTTTGCAGAATCGCTGATCGAGCTTGGCGTCGCCTATGTCGACAGCCTGAGTGCGGATGAGATTCGCGAACTACGTGGCACGCTGACTGAGCCTGGCAAGGACAGCCCACATCGGGATCGCTCGGTGACGGAAAATCTCGATCTATTCCGGCGCATGCGCGACGGTGAGTTTGCCGATGGCGAACATGTGTTGCGCGCAAAAATCGACATGGCCTCGCCAAATATGAATTTGCGCGATCCCGCGTTGTACCGTATCCGGCACATCAAACATCAGCATACCGGCGATAAGTGGTGCATTTATCCGATGTACGACTTCGCGCATACGATGTCCGATGCGATCGAGCACGTTACGCATTCGCTTTGCACGCTGGAATTCGAGGATCACCGACCCTTGTACGATTGGTTTCTCGATCAATTGAAACCCGAACACCGGCCGCGACAGATTGAATTCTCGAGACTCAACCTCGCTTACGCAATTACCAGCAAGCGGAAGCTCAAAGCGCTGATCGATGGCGGTATCGTGTCGGGATGGGATGATCCACGTTTGCCGACGATCGCCGGCATGCGACGGCGCGGATATCCCGCGACCGCACTCCGTGATTTCGTCAAGCGCAGTGGCGTCACGAAAAAAGACAAGCTCATCGAAATGGGTGTGCTGGAAAACAGCATACGCGAAGAGCTTGGCGAGTCCGCGCCGCGCCGCATGGGGGTATTGCGTCCACTCAAAGTCGTGCTAAGCAACTACCCAGAGGGGGAGGTCGAGATGATGCAGGCACTGAATCATCCGAATCGCCCGGAAATGGGTACTCGCGACATGCCGTTTTCTCGCGAGCTGTTTATTGAACAAGATGATTTTCTCGAAGAAGCGCCGCGCAAATTCTTCCGCCTGAAGCCGGGCGGAGAGGTTCGGTTACGGTTTGGTTATATCATTCGTTGTGATGAAGTCATCAAGAACGATGTGGGCCAAGTTGTCGAGTTGCATTGCTCTTATGATCCTGACACACGCAGCGGCACGGGGACCAGCGACCGCAAGGTGAAGGGCACGATTCACTGGGTATCGGCCGAGCAAGCGATTCCCGTTGAGGTTCGCCTGTACGATCGACTGTTCACGATCCCGGACCCGAATACGGCCGCCGATATCATGGATGTTCTGAATCCGGATTCAGTCGAAGCCGTTACCGCGATGCTGGAGCCGGCGCTCGCCGAATTGGCCGATGGCGAGGCAGTGCAATTCGAACGGCTGGGCTACTTCTGCCTGGATTCCGTCGATCACACGGCCGACGCGCCGGTGATCAATCGAATTGTGACGCTACGGGATTCGTGGGCGAAGATCGAAAAGCAGGCGATGTCATAGAAATGATGGTGGGAGCGCGGGGCGGGGTGTTTGTCGACCGAAGTAAAGCGCAGCGCAGCGAGCCATGAGGGAGACAAATGCCCCGCCTTGCGCTCCTACGTTGTGATTCCTTCGGTGACAACGACTGGCGCACCCCGTTCGGCGCCGAGACCCTCGGCCGCATTGCCTTCGGCTCGCGCTATTTCGAGGACCCCAAACGAATTGATCAACGCCAGGTAGTCGCCCGGTTTCGCCTGCCCATAAGTGTCGAGGACAGCGATATCATGTCCTGCGACATGCACCAAGGGTCGCTTGAAGCCTTGCAGCAGGTCGGCATCGATATTGCTTATCAGGTTGCCGAAACTGTCGAACGTAATGACGACTCCCGAGACTTTTCCTGCAGAGACGTCCGGTTCGTCGAGCCAGGCAGGTATCCAGTCCGTCGTGGCTGTGCCGATCGCAACCGGAGTCGTGCGTCCGGACGCAAGTTCGGCTGCGATCGGCGCGAAAATATCGCGACCATGAAAATTCATGCTCGGATTATCGATGCCGAGCGGCTTGAGACAGGCCATGTTCAGCTTGAATACTTGTGCCCCTTCTCCGCGATCCAGCATCCTGGCGAGCAGGCCGTTGTCGGGTACAACAAAATAATGATTGTCGTAATCGATGATCAGGATATCGCGCTCCGTGCCAACGCCCGGGTCGACGATTGCAAGATGCACGCTGCCAGGCGGGAAGTAGCAATACGCCCGACTGACCCAGAATCCAGCCTCGGGCGGCCATTGCGCTGCAATGTCGTGCGCCAGGTCGATCACCCTGGCTTCGGGAAAGCGCGAATAGATGACGCCTTTCATCACCGCCGTGAACGGGCCTTTGTGACCGAAATCAGTGGTGATTGTGATGAATCCTGATCGTTGCATCGCTAGTGATCCACTAGTCCGCGAGTTTGTCGAGATGCCAGTCCGCGTTGCCGAGCATCTGGCTGATCGCCGTTAATCGTTTGAAGTAATGCCCGATATCGAGTTCCCAGGAGACGCCCATTCCACCGTGCAACTGGACGGCCTCCTGTCCAACTTTCGTGCCGGCAGTGCCGACCTGGTACTTGATGGCACTGATCGCCCGCTTGGCCTCTTCC
>Ga0114950_10000796_pt1 | contig 22558 bp, 17 predicted proteins | sample N075metaG_FD_83503 | JGI IMG/M metagenome (GOLD analysis project Ga0114950, IMG submission 83503) | Deep subsurface microbial communities from Kermadec Trench to uncover new lineages of life (NeLLi) - N075 metaG | ecosystem: Environmental > Aquatic > Marine > Ocean trench > Sediment | place... | reverse complement strand
CATCACAATGGCGCCGCCAGATTCTTTCATACCGGGGATGCAGGCCTGGGTGAGTTGCATGGTGCCGAAAAAATTCACATCCATGGCCCGACGCCAGCCGTCCAGGTCCGCCTGCTCAATGGGGGCAAAGCTGCCCGGGTCATAAGCGCTGTTAAACAACACATCAATACGACCAAAGGCTTCCGTGGTTTTTTGGGCCAGTGCCAGACACTGTTCATTACTGCTTATATCGGTAGGTACTTTTAGCACTTGTGTAGCCAGGCCCAGCGCCTCGATTTCGGCCTCGGCGACATCCAGCTTGGCCGGCGTACGCGCCGCCAGTACCACGGCCGCGGCGCCCTCCTTGGCGGCCAGCGTAGATAGCTCCTGACCCAGGCCGGGCCCGATTCCAGAGACGATAACTACCTTGTTTTTAAGCATCATTTACGTTGACTCCTGTACTCAGTTATTGATCAGGGGTAGCGCAGAGAAACTTTTTCTCGCCCCACCCATTCGCGCAGCCCTTGTATCAGCTCATCGCTTGGCATCACCTGCCATTGCGCACTCAGACGGACCACAACCTGGTTGTCACTCTGCCGGTACAGTAGAGAGACCGGGCACTCTCCCCCGGCTGACTCGGCCAGAACACTGGCCAACTGCTCGGTAAACTGCGGGTTCACCAGGTGTTGAGCGATTTCAATTTGCAACTCGGCTGCGTATTTCTGGCGCGCTTGGTCGATGCTGAGAACACTCTTGGCCCCCCGCATTGCCAGACCATCGGATTTATCATCGTGGGTGACAGTTCCCTCCACAATTACAATATGGTCTTTTACCAATAGTTCGCGGTATTCGTTATAGGCCTCACCGTACAGGATGACTTCCAGCCGTGCACTGCTGTCATCGATTTCTATGATCGCCATGGTATCGCCGCGCTTGGTTCGCACGGTGCGAAAAGCGGTAATCAGGCCGGCAAGGCATTGCGTGCCCGACTTATCACCGCGTACGTCGCCAATGCGGGTGGGTGCAAACTTGCGTATTTCCGCCTCATATTCGTCGATGGGGTGGCCGGTAACATACAGGCCAAGCGTGTCCTTCTCACCGCCCAGACGCTCCTTCTCCGACCAGGACCCAGCCCGCCTGTAGGCTTGGTAAATGTCGCCAGCGCCGGCACTGTTACCCCTGGGTACCACCTCCCCGAATAGATCTTCTATGCCACTGTCACGGTTACTGGCACTTTGCTCCGCGGCTTTTATTGCATCTTCGACACTGGCCATCAGTATGGCGCGATACGGGCCCTTTCCCTCACTTTCAAATTCCCCCCCCTGCGTGCCGTGGCACAGGCAGTCCAGTGCACCCGCGCGAATCAGCGCGTCAAGCGCGCGCCGATTTACCGTGCGCGGATCAGTGCGTTCACAAAAATCAAACAGGTCGGTAAAATCACCACCGCGTGCCCTGGCACTGCATATGCTGTCGATGGGGCCTTCCCCCAGGCCCTTGATGGCCCCGAGACCATAGATGATTTCATCGTCCTGGTTAACGGTGAACCGGTACTGCCCCAGATTGACATCGGGCATTTTCAGCGTTAGCTGCATGTCCAGGCACTCTTCGTAGAACACCAGGATCTTGTCGGTGTTTTGCATCTCGGAACTCATCACCGCCGCCATAAAGGGGGCTGGGTAATGCGTCTTCAGCCAGGCGGTTTGGTAGGACACCAGGGCATAGGCGGCAGAGTGTGATTTGTTGAAACCGTAACCGGCAAACTTCTCCACCAGGTCAAAAATTTTCATCGCCAGCTCGGCCTTTACGCCCTTATCTTTTGCCCCGCGTTCAAACACCACACGCTGTTTGGCCATCTCCTCGGGCTTTTTCTTGCCCATGGCCCGGCGCAGCATGTCCGCCCCCCCCAGGGTGTAACCGGCCAGTACCTGGGCTATTTGCATCACCTGTTCCTGATACAAAATAATGCCATAGGTGGGCTCCAGCACCGGCTGAAGCCACTCGTGTTGATACTGCTTGTCCGGGTAGGACACCGCCTCCCTGCCGTGCTTGCGGTTGATATAATTATCGACCATACCCGATTGTAAGGGGCCGGGCCGAAACAGGGCCACCAAGGCAATAATGTCCTCGAAGCAGTCGGGCTGCAGGCGCTTGATAAGGTCTTTCATGCCCCGCGATTCCAGCTGGAACACTGCGGTGGTTTTTGCCGAGCGCAACAACTTGAAGCTGGCCGCATCGTCCAGGGAAATCGCGGCGATATCCAGCGCCTGTTCACCGCCTTGTTCTCGCTTGGTATTTATGACCTTCAACGCCCAATCGATAATAGTCAGGGTGCGCAAACCCAGAAAGTCGAACTTGACCAGGCCCACATGTTCCACATCATCTTTGTCGAACTGGGTGACCAGACCGCCGCCCGCCTCATCACAGTACAGGGGCGAAAAATCAGTCAGCTTTGACGGGGCAATGACCACCCCGCCGGCGTGTTTACCCACGTTGCGGACCACACCCTCCAACTGCACAGCCATGTCCCATATCTCCTGGGCCTGGCTGTCATCCCGTAAAAACTCCTGCAGGATCTCCTCCTGCTCCAGGGCCTTCTCCAGGGTCATGCCCACCTCGAAGGGAATCATCTTGGACAGCTTATCGGCCAGTCCGTAGGCCTTACCCTGGGCTCTGGCCACGTCTCTGACCACGGCCTTTGCCGCCATTGAGCCAAAGGTAATAATCTGCGAGACCGCCTCCCGGCCGTAGGTGTCTGCCACATACTCAATAACCCGATCACGCTTTTCCATGCAGAAATCGACGTCAAAGTCCGGCATGGATACCCGTTCCGGGTTCAGGAACCGCTCGAACAGCAAGTCGTATTGCAGTGGGTCCAGGTCAGTGATGGCCAACGCATAGGCCACCAGGGAACCGGCGCCGGAGCCGCGGCCCGGCCCAACCGGAATATCATTTTTCTTGGCCCAGCCAATAAAATCCATGACGATAAGAAAGTAACCGGGAAAGCCCATCTGGATGATGACATTCAGCTCAAAATCAAGGCGGTCGCGGTAGGTTTTTTCCGCTTCCGCGTAAGTGTCACTGGCGGGGTCCAGAATTGCGGCAAGACGATCACCCAGGCCCTTGTGCGACAACTCGCGTAAAAAATCATCGATGGTCATGCCCGCCGGCACGGGATAATCGGGCAGATACGGTTTGCCCAGCTCCAGTGTGACATTGCAGCGCCTGGCGATTTCTACCGTGTTGGCCAGCGCCTCGGGTATGTCTTCAAACAGCGCCGCCATCTCCTGTGGTGAGCGCAGATATTGCTGCTCGGTATAGGCGCGAACACGCCTGGGGTCGTCCAGCGCCCGGCCCTCGCTGATGCACACCCTGGCTTCGTGTGCCTCAAACTCACTACCCGCCAGAAACCGCACGTCATTGGTTGCCACTACCGGGCATTGAATAGCGCCAGCCAGGCGCACCGCCGCGTGCACCTGCGCCTCGTCGCCCTCTCTACCGGTGCGATGAAGCTCCAGGTAAAAACGCCCGGGATACAGGGACATCCAGTACCGGGCTCGCTCCTCGGCCAGTGCCAGTTTATTTGCCAGCAGCGCCTGCCCCACATCTCCCGCAGCCCCCGCCGAGAGCGCGATAACCCCCTCGTTGTGCTGCTTGAGCCAGGCGCGGTCAACATAGGGCACGCCCAGGTATTGACCGTCTACAAACGACCGCGAAATAAGTACCGTGAGGTTGCGATAACCGGCCTGGTTGGTAGCCAACAGACAGATCGGGTAGGCATTTTCCGACTCAGGTGACTCGCGTACCAACAGGTCAACACCCAGGATGGGCTTTACGCCGGTGGAAAAAGCCTTTCTATACAGTTTGACCAGGCCATAGAAATTACTGCGATCGGTGATGGCCACGGCGGGCATCCCAAGCTCGGCCACCTTATCTATCAGCGGCTTTATGCGCACCAAGCCGTCGCTCAGGGAGTATTCAGTGTGTAATCGAAGGTGGACAAATTCAGGCATAAGTTGGGCTTCCGGGTCAGTGCCCAGCTTACTCTGCCGGGCCCCGGGCTAACAGATTTTTTACCGGTGCGAAGCTACGGCGGTGTACTGGGGTGACTCCCAATTCACGCAGCGCCTGCAAATGGACCGCGGTGGGATAACCCTTGTGCTTGGCGAAGCCATAACCGGGGTATTGCGCCGCCAGTGCAACCAGTTCGCTATCCCGTTGCACCTTGGCCAGAATAGACGCCGCCGCAATCGCCGCCACCCGGTCATCGCCCTTCACCACAGCCCGTGCGGCGTAGGTCCACTCGGGCAGACGATTGCCATCAACCAGCACGTAGGCGGGCTGCCGGGCCAGTGTCTGTACGGCTCGATGCATGGCCAGCAGGCTGGCCTGAAGAATATTCAGTTGATCAATCTCGGCCACGCTTGCGCGGGCCACACTCCAACACAGGGCGCGCTCCTTAATCAATCCGACCAGAACCTCGCGGCGTCTGGCGCTGAGTTTTTTTGAATCGCGCAGGCCAGAAATAGGACGAGCCGGGTCCAGGATTACCGCGGCCGCCACCACGTCGCCGGCCAGCGGCCCTCGGCCCACTTCATCGACACCGGCCAGTTGGCCACAGAACTTGCGCTGCAGGGCGTCGATTTCGGCGCAGTCGTTCATGCGCCCGTTTCCTCCAGCATTGCCGCTATCGCCTGGGCGGCCCGCTCACTGAAGTTCAGAGCCAGCGCCCGGTGAATGCGCAGATACTCCTCGTTGAGCGCTAGACGCTCCCGGGCATCACCCAGTTGCAATTGCAAAGCCGCAGCCATGGCCTCGGGGGTGGCCTTGTCTTGCAATAGCTCCGGTACCAGCATGCGGCCGGCCAACAGGTTGGGCAGTGCCACAAAGCGCGTGGTCAGCATACGAGAAATAATCATCCAGGAAAAAAATGCCATGCGATAGGCCACCACCATGGGGCGCTTCAGCAGCATGGCCTCCAGCGTGGCTGTACCCGATGCCAGCAACACCGCATCCGCCGCCGCCATAAGCTCGCGGGACTGCCCCCGCAGCAGGCGCACCGACAAGCCGGGGTAGTCCTGCAGAATTTCAGTTAACTCGGCATAGCGTGCGTCATTGGCGGCGGGCATGACGAAAGACAGGGCCGGCTGCCACTGCTGCATTTTTTCGGCCGTTTGCAGAAACAGGGGCGCCAGCAGGCGGACCTCCCCGGCGCGACTGCCGGGCAACAGTGCCAACACCTCAGCCGTCGCAGGGAGGCCCAGGCTCTCCCTGGCCAGCCCGGGATCTGGCTGCAGGGGCAATTCGTCGGCCAGCGGGTGGCCCACAAATGCCACTGGCACACCGTGGTCGCGGTACACCTGCATCTCGAAGGGAAACAGGCACAGCATCAAATCCACCGCGCGCTTGATCTTGCGAATGCGCCGCTTGCGCCAGGCCCACACGGAGGGGCTGACCAGATGCGCCGTCCGCACACCCACTTTGCGCAATTTTTGTTCCAGGTGCAGGGTGAAATCCGGGGCGTCTACGCCGATGAAAATATCCGGGGGATTGTCCCGAAAATGGCGATACAGCGCTCCGCGTATGCGCAGCAATTCAGGCAGGCGTTTCAGGGGTTCAATCAGGCCCATGACCGAGAGCCGCTCCATGGGGTACATGCTACGCATGCCCTGGGCAATCATCAGGGGGCCGCCTATGCCCTCTACCCGAATATCGCCAAACTGTTTTTTCAGGGCGATGATGAGATGGGAGCCCAGCATGTCGCCGGACGCTTCGCCCGCTACCAGAGCGACTCGAAACCTGGCTTTAGCGGACAATGCCGCGCCCCGAAGCGCGAATAGAGTCCATCAGAACTTCGACCTCGGGCGTCTCCTTGAGCATGAGCTCCAGGCGTTGCAGTGCTGCATCTATGGTCAGCCCCTGGCGGTAGAGTATCTTGAAGGCCCGGCGCAATTGCGAAATGGCTTCGGCGGAAAAACCCCTGCGGCGCAGACCCTCAGTATTGATCGTTTTGGCTTCGGCGGGCGCACCGCTGACCGTTACGTAGGCCGGCACATCTTTACCAATGGCAGTGCCCATGCCACTGAAACTGTGTGGCCCCATCTTGCAAAACTGGTGCACCAGGGTGAAGCCACTGAGTATGGCCCAGTTGCCAATCTGACAGTGACCCGCCAGGGCGGTGTTATTGACCAGTATGGTGTGGTCGCCCAAAATACTGTCGTGGCCGATATGCACATAGGCCATCAACAGATTGTGATTGCCTATAGTGGTCTCAGAACGGTCCTGCACCGTACCCCGGTGGATGGTGACATTCTCACGAATAATATTGTTGTCACCGATCACCAGGCGAGTGGGCTCGTCGTGATATTTTAAATCCGGTGTGGCCTCGCCTATGGAGGAAAACTGGTAGATATGATTGTTGGCCCCGATGACGGTGGGCCCACGAATGATCACATGGGGCTCGATAATACAGCCCGGCCCTATTACGACATCGGGGCCTATCAAACTCCACGGCCCCACCACCACATCGTCTGCCAACGTGGCGGCCGGGTCAACTCGCGCCTGGCTATCAATCATATGACGGCGTTAACCCTAGCGATCGGCACAGAGAATGGTGGCGGAGGCGCACAACTGGTCGTCGACATCGGCACTGACCGCGAATTTCCAGATACCGCGTTTCTCCGTAACGATAGTGGCCCTCAGCATAACCTGGTCACCGGGCACGCAGGGACGCTTGAAACGCAGTTTGTCAGAGCCGACAAAGTAGTAAATGGAGCCATCTGCCGGGGTTTTGTTCATGGTTTTGAAACCCAGAATGCCCGCGGTCTGGGCCATGGCCTCCAGCAACAAAACGCCTGGGAATACCGGTTGATCGGGGAAATGACCGTCGAAAAATGGTTCGTTCACTGTCAGGTTTTTGTAGGCGACAATCGACTCGCCCGGGGTCAGTTCCACCACCCGGTCTACCAGCAGACAAGGGTAGCGATGTGGTAGGTATTTTCGAATTTCAACAACGTCCATCATGTGACCACGGATCTCCTTTAATTTATGAACCCCGCTTCTTTTCCAGGCTAACGAGGCGCTTCTGAATCAAATCCAATTGCGAGAATCGCACGGCACTTCTCTTCCAGTCACGGGTAGCTGACAGTGGCGTACCCGAGGAGTAAGACCCCGGTTCAGTGATGGTTTTAGTAACCATGCTCATTCCTGTGATGTGAACATTGTCGCAGATTTCCACGTGGCCCACCACGCCAACACCCCCTGAAAGAGTGCAATTATCACCAATTATGGTACTGCCCGCCAAGCCGGAACAGCCGGCGATTGCCGTATTTTTGCCGATGCGACAGTTGTGGGCTATCTGCACCAGGTTGTCAATAATGGCACCGTCGTCTATCACGGTGTGGTCCAGGGCCCCCCTGTCCACGGTGGTTGAAGCACCTATCTCTACCCGGTCGCCAATGCGTACCCCTCCCAACTGATGGATCTTCTCCCAACCGTCGGGGCCCGGCGCAAAGCCAAAGCCGTCGGCGCCCAATACCGCCTGTGCGTGAATGGTGCAGTGCTCGCCGATGTGAACATTGTGATAAATGACAACATTCGGGTAAATGCGGGTGCTGCTGCCCAGGCGGGAGTCGCCGCCTATGAACACCCCCGCCCCCACCACCACATCGGCGGCAATAACCACGCCCGCTTCTATCACCACATGGGGGCCAATTGAGGCTGTGGGGTGTACCTGTGCCCGAGACGAAATGACCGCCGTGGCGTGGACACCGGCGCTATCGGACCGGCCAGTGTGGGTAAACAATCGGGAGGCCCGGGCGTAGCTGAGATAAGGGTTATCGGAAATGAGGCAGGCCGCAGGGCACTGGGATACAAGGTCTGGCACCACAATGACCACAGCCGCCCCGGTGGCAGTCAACTGGGGTAAGTATTTTTTGTCGGACACAAAAGACAAGTCCGCAGGGCCCGCAGAAATCAGCGTGGCCATGCCAGTAAGCTCGCATGCACCGTCGCCAGAAAACGCCAGCCCCAGCTTTTCAGCCAGCTGATCCAGACGGTACACGGTCATCGCTTACTCCACTGGCAACTGGTTTAGCTTGTCTGTCACTTTCGCGGTGATACTGTAACCCGCATCCGCATGTATGACCGATGAGTGCTGCAGCAAAAGGCCAATGCCCTCGGTGGCGATCAACCCGCGCAGCACTTCCTGCACTTTGGGAGACAGCTCCTGCAACAGGGCCTGGCCCGCCGCCTGCTCTGCCTGTTGCAGCTTGCCGGTGACATGCTCCAAATCGCCCTGCTTGTTAGCCAGTTTTTTACGGGCGGACAGCTGTTGCTCTTGGCTCATAACAGCCATGTCGGTTTGCAGCTTGCGCACCAGCACATCAAATTCTTCTTTGAGGCGCTCGTATTCTGCTTTATCCCCCTTGTAATCATCCTCGTCACGTACGGCGGCGAGGCGCTTGTTGGCCAGGTCAGTTTGCAAGATAGCTTCCTGCAGATTGACCACGGCTATTTTCCCCTGAGTCCAGCCAATTGCAGGCAGGGTTAATGCCGCACAAACAAGGGCAACTTTTACTAGTCTGGACACAATTTTCTCCGCTTTTGAAGCATAAATAGTTGTAACTGATTTTTTCACTGGTTTTTCACTCACTGGTTTTTAAAAATTAGAAGCCGCGGCCCAGGGTAAACTGGAAGACCTCTTCCTCGTCTTCAGGGCCGCTATTCAGCGGCTTGGCCAGGCTGAACGTCATGGGGCCAAAGCCTGTCACCCAGGTGAGGCCGACGCCCACCGAATAGCGCATCTCCGCGAAATCCACATCGTAACAGTTTAGCTGGCCGGCGCCACAACCGGTATTGAACACGTTACCCGCATCGATGAAAAATGCCGAGCGCAACTGGCTGCGATCTTTGACAAACGGCAGGGGGAATATCAGCTCGGCGCTACCAATAACCTTGACGTTACCGCCAAAGGGGGCAGAGCGGCGGCGGTTGGGTACCAGCTCCGACACCAGCTTGCCAATGTTGGGGTCGTAGATATAGCCAAATTGGCCGCCGTTGGGGCCGCCCACTTCTGTGGCATTGCCATCACCATCTATTTTAGTCACCGGTTGCGCCACGGTATACAACTCCGGTGGCGTGCTCCTGGGGCCCAGGGTGTTGCTCTCAAAACCGCGCACCGTACCAAAGCCACCGGCGAAAAAGTGTTCGTAGAAGGGTAGCTCGGAGGTATCACCGTAACCGTCACCGTAGCCCAACTCGGTGCGGAAACGCACGTTCCATCCGGGTACATTGAAGAAGGGGTAGTAAATTTCGCCGCGGTAGGTCAGCTTGAAGAACTCCAGGTCAGAGCCTGGCACGGACACTTCCAGGGCCACAGAATTGGATACACCACGAGTAGCATTTCTACCGCGGTTCAATGTGGAGTGAGTCCAGCTGGAGGTAATCGTGAAGTTCAGGTAACTATCGCCATTTTCGTCGATAAAACCCAGGCCATCGGGGATAACTAAATACTCAAAAGGCAGGTTTTCGATATCCTCCAGCGCCTCCGCAGTCGAATAGCTACCATCGTGTTGGATGGTACTCTCATACCAATTTTCGATATTGCTTTCCAGGCGTGGGCTGGCCTTGATTTCCTGTACCGCATAGCGGCCCACGGTGATATCGGTCTGGGATACGCCAAAGCTGAAACCCAGGCGCTGGGTTTCCTTGATGGGGTAGCCAAAGTTCAGCGCTGCGCCCAGGGTATCGGTGGTATAGCTGGCAACGTTTACCTCGGACAAATCAGTGGAGCGGTAGAAAAAGTTGAAACCGCGGCTGACGCCATCCTCAGTGTAATAGGGGTTGGTATAGCTGAAGTTATACAACTCCTGGTAACTGGAGGAATTGAGGGCCACGCCCACCCGCTTGCCCGTACCGAGGAAGTTATCCTGCTGCAGGTTCAGCCCCAGAATCAGGCCCGCGTCCTGGGCGTAGCCGAAGCTGGCGCCAATACTGCCGGAGGACTGCTCCTCCACCTCAAACTCAACGTCAATCAAGTCATCGTGACCGGGTACACTCGGGGTCTCCACCGTTGCGCGGCTGAAGAAGCCCAGTCGCTCCAGCTTGACCCGTGACAGCTCAATGGCCGAGGCGGAGGCCGGGGCCGATTCCATCTGGCGCATCTCCCTGCGCAACACATCGTCAGAGGTCTTCAGGTTGCCCTTGAAGGAGATACGACGTACATAGGTGCGCTTGCCCGGGTCCACGAAGAAACGCATGGAGACCGTGTTCTCCCCCTCGTCCAATTCGGGTATGCCGGTGACCTTGGCAAAGTTGTAACCCTCATTGCCCAGTCTTCGGGTTAAATACTCTTCGGTAGAGGTCACCAATTGCTGGGAGAAGGTCTGTCCCTCGGCAATCAGTAAAAACCGGCGCAGGTCGTCTTCGGGCAGCACCAGGTCTCCCGACAGGCTCACCGAGCTGACCGTAAACTTCTCGCCCTCCGTTACGTTGGCCGTGATATACACCGCCTCTTTATTGGGGGATACCGATACCTGGGTAGAATCGATGACAAATTGCAGGTAGCCCCTGTCCTGGTAGAAGGAGGTGAGTCTCTCCAGGTCACCGGTGAGTTTTTCCCGGGAATACTTGTCATCATTTTTGAAAAACGACAGCCAGCCGGTGGTTTTCAGTGCAAACAGGTCTTTCAGTTCTTCATCGCTGTATATTTCATTGCCCACTACATTGATGTGCTTGATGGCGGCTACCGTACCCTCGTCTACGTTGATTATGATAGACACCCGGTTGCGCGGCTCGGGCAGCACGTCGGTCTCGATGTTGGCATCGTAGCGCCCCTGGGTCACATATTGTCGCTGCAACTCCCGCTGCATACCCTCCAATGTGGAGCGCTGAAAAACCTGGCCCACTGCCAGGCCCGCCGCCTTCAGCCCCTCCAACAGGGCCTCGGTTTCGATCGCCTTATTACCCTCAATGGCAATATCACTGATACTGGGGCGTTCGGCAACGATAACCACCAGTACGTTACCGTCCCGGCCGATGTGTATATCATCGAAATTACCCGTTGCAAACAGGCTGCGCGCTGCCTCGCGAATGCCCGCCTCATCGACCACATCACCCACCGCCAGGGGCATGGCGGAGAAGACACTGCCAGCGGAAATACGCTGCAGCCCCTCTACCCGAATATCGGATATGGCGAAAGACTGCGCCCAGGCGGCCAGGGGGGATAGCAGTAACAGGGCGATGAGCGTTAGGGTACGGATTTGTTTAATCAAAATACTTCTTTCCACCGGAGAATATCGCTACACAGACTCGCTGTGGTTCATTTATTTTTATCATCAGACTGCCGTGTAACACGGTTACAGGCGCGAAATATCGTTGTACAGCGCCAGCATCATCACGCCGACAATGAGAAACAAGCCCATCTGGTACCCGATAATCTGGATTTTTTCGGGCACCGGACGTCCAACCAGCAGTTCCACCAGATAATACATCAGGTGACCGCCATCCAGCACCGGAATTGGCAGCAAGTTCAGTACGCCCAAGCTTATGCTGAGCAGGGCTAAAAAGCTGATATAGGACTCCAGCCCGGACTTGGCCGACGCGGATGCCACTTTAGCAATGGTAATGGGCCCACTCAAGTTTTTTGTCGAGATTAGGCCCATCGCCATCTTCTTTATGGACACCAGGGTAAACATAGCCAGATCGCCGGTGCGTTGCACACTGGCCACCAGCGCTTCCACAGGGCCTCGGTCAAACTTGCGCAGCATCTCCGGTGGCATTTCGGGCAGGGTTACACCCAGGCCGACCCGACCGAAAGTGTCGTCGCCCTCACCGGCAATAGACTCGGGGATAATCCGGGTTTGCCGCTGCTGCCCATCGCGCAGAAACTCCAACTCTATCACCTGGCCCGGCCTGGCCCGCACATAGTTGACCCAGTCCATCCACAGGGGCATGGGCACGCCGTCGGCACGCACAATCAAGTCACCAGCGCGCAGGCCAGCGTCTTGTGCCGGGCTGTCCGCCACCACCATATCAACCAGGGGCAGCACCTCGGGTGTGTACATGGCAATGCCCAGGCCGCCGAATAAATCGGGCACCTCCTGATCGGACAGCCACCGCTGCAACACCGCTTCGGATTCATAGACCACGTCGGAGTCGGGGTATTTAACGCCGAAAGAAATACGCCCGCTATCGCCGATTCGCTCCAGCAGGGCGAAGCTGAGTGCCTGCCAGGTGCGCGTCTCCCGGCCATCCACCGATACAATTTCCTGCCCGGCTTCCAGACCGGCCACTTCCGCCACTGAGCCGGGCGTCACCTCGCCTATCACAGGCGTATAGCCACGCTCCCCGGCCATAAACAAAAACCAGAAGGCGACGATGGCCAGGGCGAAGTTGGCCAGTGGGCCAGCGGCCACCACGGCGATACGCTGCAGCGTGGATTTGCGATTGAAGGCCATGTGCAGTTCTTCAGGCGCGACCTCGCTCTCTCGCTCATCCAGCATCTTCACGAAGCCACCCAGGGGAATAGCCGCCACCACATACTCGGTGCCCTGCCGGTCCCGCCAGCTAAACAGTTTTTTGCCAAACCCGATGGAAAATTTCAACACCTTGACGCCACAGCGCCTGGCCACCCAGAAATGACCAAACTCGTGGACAGTAATCAGGATCGCCAGGGTTGCCAGAGTGATTGCAATAGTCGTTATCAGTTCCATTTACGGGCTAGCTCTCTACAGGTGTTTTCGACAGGGTGTGTACAATTTCCCGGGCCACACGCCTGGCATCGGTGTCTGCTGATTCGACCACAGACAGGGTGTTCGGTTCATCGATGGCCAGCCGCTCCAGGGTGCTCTCAATGACCTGGGGAATCTGGGTAAAGCGAATTTCTTCCGCCAGGAAAGAAGCCACGGCAATCTCATTGGCGGCGTTGCAGATGGCCATAGCCGTACCGCCCGCCGCCACGGCCTCCCTGGCCAGTCGCAAACAGGGAAAGCGGCTCTCGTCCGGGGGCTCGAAATCCAGTCGCGCGGTGGCTATCAGATCCAGCGGGGCAACACCCGAGGCAATGCGCTGTGGCCAGCCCAGGCCAAAGGCGATGGCAGTACGCATGTCCGGGTTGCCCAATTGGGCCAGCACCGAGCCATCGATATATTGCACCATGGAGTGAATGATACTCTGGGGGTGGACAACAATGTCGACCATTTGCGGTGCCAGGTCAAAAATCCAGCAGGCCTCAATGAACTCCAGGCCCTTGTTCATCAGGGACGCCGAATCGACCGATATTTTGCGGCCCATGGCCCAGTTGGGGTGGGCACAGGCCTGGTCGGGCGTGGCATCGTGCATTTGCTGCGTGGTCCAGTTCCGAAAAGGCCCCCCGGAGGCGGTCAGCAGCACTTTAGTGACCCCTCGTTTGTCGGGCCTTGCATCGGCCCCCACGGGCAGGCATTGAAAAATTGCATTGTGTTCGCTGTCTATGGGCAGTAATACGGCGCCGGACTCCCGCACCGCTTCCATAAACAAATGCCCCGCCATTACCAGGGACTCTTTGTTTGCCAGCAGTAGGGTCTTACCTGCCCGCGCTGCGGCCAGGGTGGACGACAAGCCCGCGGCCCCCACGATGGCAGCCATCACAGAATCCACCGCGTCATCGGTGGCAATTTTCGCCAGGCCCGCCTCACCCTGCAGGACCTGCGTACCCCAGTCCCGCGGCAACCGTGAGTGCAATTCCTCAGCCGCCGACGCCTGCACCATCACCGCGTACTCGGGCCGGTGTGTTTGGCATTGTTGCAACATGGCGTCCACCGACGAATTGGCCGCCAGGCCGTACACACAGAACCGGTCCGGGTGCCGGCTGATTACATCCAGCGTGCTGACACCGATAGAGCCGGTACAGCCCAATACGCTGATATTGCGTATGCTGCCAGCGCCCACTTACCAACCCACCAGTATCAGGCCCAGGGCAAAAACCGGCGCAGCGGCGCACAGGCTGTCCAGCCTGTCCAACACCCCGCCGTGGCCAGGCAGCAGATTGCCGCTGTCCTTGACCCCACTTTCCCGTTTTACCATGCTTACCGTAAGATCGCCCACTACAGAGGCTACACCGGTGACCAGCACCACCGCCGCCACCGAGCCAAAACCAATATGGGCCATCTGCACCGGCAGCAAATACCAACCGAGTAAGGACAACAACAAGCAGGCCAGTACTCCACCCCAAAAACCCTCCCAGGTCTTGGCCGGGCTCACTTCGGGTGCCAGCTTGTGCCGGCCAAACCGCTTGCCAGCAAAGTAGGCCCCTATATCCGCGGTGGCCACAACCAACACCATGGCCACCATTAACATGCCGCCCCGGGACAACCCGAGTAGAAAAATAGCTGCCATCCAGGCCAGTGCCAGCATTAGAAAGCCCATCAGGCTACGCATCAAGATACTGCCCCACAACAAACCGCTGGCGGGGTAGGCTTTCACCCACAGCAGGGCCACAGACCACCACAGGCATGCCAAGCCGAGGAAAGGCTGAACGTCCTTGACCTGGGGCGAACCGCCCAGATCGCAGGCATAATAGAGGCCGGCCATGACGCCCAACAGAACCAGCACATACAACACTCTGGTCACCGGCGAGGTCCAGCCAGCCAACCTGGCCCACTCCCAGCCACCCAGGCCAACAACAAGGCCAAACAAAAGCGCCAGGCCGGGCACCGGGACAAAGGCGATGGCCGCCAGAAACCCCGCCACCATGATCAGGCCGGTGATCACCCGCTGTCTAAGCATGCTCGACCTCGCGTTCAAGGTGCCCTTCAGCATCGCGCAGTCCGAAGCGCCGCTCGCGGCGACTGTAATCGGCCAGTGCCCGGGCAAATTCCAGCTCACCGAAGTCAGGCCACAGGGTATTGGTGAAATACAATTCGCTGTAGGCAAAGTGCCACAGCATAAAATTGCTGATTCGCGCATCTCCGCCGGTGCGAATGCACAAATCCGGGCGCGGCAGATCGGCGATGGAGATATTGCGGTCGATCAGTTCTGCCGTAATGTCTTCCGGGTCAAGGGTGCCCGCCTGCACCTGGTAGGCCAGTTTTTTTGCCGCCTGCGCAATATCCCACTGCCCGCCATAATCCAGGGCAATGACCACAGTGGAAACCGTGTTGTCCCGGGTCAGCGCCTCGGCCTGTTCCATCAGGCGTCGCAGCCTGTTACCGAATTTGTGACGCTGGCCGATAAAGCGCAGGCGAATACCATCTTTGTGCATTTCGCGGACTTCGTTGCGCAGGTAGCGGGTAAGCAGGGCCAACAGGGAGCGCACCTCGGGCTGTGGCCTGCCCCAATTTTCGGAACTGAAGGCAAACAGGGTCAACACCTTCACACCCTGGTTTCTACAGGAACGCAACACGCCGCGAACGGCCTCCACACCGGCTCTATGCCCCGCAGGGCCGGGCACACCATTGCGCTTGGCCCAGCGGTTATTACCATCCATGATGATGGCCACGTGGTGGGGAATTACCGTTTCCAGGACCTCCCCCGAGGCGGATAAATGCGTATCTTCGGACATTGCGTACTGCGCTATATTTCCATTAAGTCGGCTTCTTTACTCGCCAACAGTTTCTCAATTTTTCCCACGTAGCTGTCTGTCAGTTTTTGCACGGCATCCTGGCCGCGGCGTTCTTCGTCTTCGGAAATTTCCTTGTCCTTCAACAATTCCTTCAGCATTGCCATACCATCGCGCCTGCCATTGCGCACGGAAACCCTGGCAGACTCGGCATCGTGCCGGGCCTGGCGAATAAAGCCCTTGCGCGTTTCTTCAGTCAGCATGGGCATGGGAATTCGCATGACCTCACCCGCAGTAGAGGGATTCAAACCCAGGTCCGATTTCATAATGGCCTTTTCAATATCGGGAATAGTGGTTCTGTCCCAAGCGGTCAGGGTGAGGGTTCTGGCATCTTCCACACCGATATTTGCCATCTGGTTCAAGGGCGTTTTTGCCCCGTAGTAGTCCACGGTAATACCGTCCAGCAAACTGGGGTGGGCCCGTCCCGTGCGAATTTTATTAAAGCTGTGTGCCAGCGCCTCCAGACTCTTGTCCATACGCTCACTGGCTTCACTTTTAATATCGTCTATCACGCTACTCTCCTGAATTCGAATTATCGTCTGCGGGCCCAATCAATGTTCCCTCGTCGCCACCTCTGACAATGTTGAGCAGAGCACCCCGCTTTGACATTTTAAATACGCGCAGAGGCATGTCGTGATCGCGAACAAGACAGATGGCAGTCAAATCCATGACCTCCAGCTTTTTGTCCAGTACCTCATCGTAACTGAGCCGATCAAATTTCACCGCATCCGGGTTTTTCATTGGGTCTGCAGAGTAGACGCCATCGACCTTGGTTGCTTTCAACACTATCTCCGCATCCACCTCAATACCGCGCAGGCAGGCGGCGGAGTCGGTGGTAAAGAAAGGGTTGCCTGTGCCGGCGGCGAAGATAACGACATCGCCATTACTGAGGGCACGTATGGCCTTGCGCCTGTCGTAATGGTCCACCACCCCGCTCATGGGGATGGACGACATAACCTGGGTGGAGATATTGGAGCGCTCCAGTGCATCGCGCAGGGCCAGCGCATTCATAACGGTGGCCAACATACCCATGTGGTCGCCGGTTACCCGGTCCAGGCCCGCCCGCTGCAGTTCAGAACCGCGAAACAGGTTGCCACCCCCGACCACCAGGCCAACCTGTACACCAATGCCGACTAATTGACCAATTTCCAGGGCCATGTCATCCAATATTTTTGGGTCAATACCAAAACTTTGGCTGCCGGTGAGGGCCTCACCACTGAGTTTCAGTAAAATTCGCTTGTACTTTTTATCACCAGCGGTTTGGGGCATATCAATGATCTCCTGAACTGCGGCGTATCTTACAGGACATTGTGTTTACACTGAACATAAAAAAGGGGCCGAAGCCCCAATCAAACTACTTGTATGGATTAGCTCGCGCCGAGTTGAGCAGCAACTTCTGTTGCGAAATCCATGGTATTAACTTCGATACCTTCGCCCACCTCAAATCGAGTGAAACTGACCACTTCAGCGCCGGCGGCTGCAACCAGCTTGCCAACTGTCATGTCGGGGTCTTTGACAAAGGCCTGCTCTGTCAGGCTGTTTTCCGCTAAAAACTTCTTCAGACGACCACCGATCATCTTCTCGATTATTTCCGCGGGCTTGCCGGATTCCTGCGCCTGGGCGGTGAAGATCTCCTTCTCCTTGGCGACGACCTCCTCTGACATGTCTGCCGGGGATACAACCTGTGGGCTTACTGCCGCCACGTGCATGGAAACATCCTTGGCCAGGTCCTGGTCACCGCCTTTCAGCGCCACCAGAACCGCGATGCGGTTGTTACCGTGCACATAGCCACCTACAACACCATCTTCTGCAACGACCACTGCAACACGGCGCACAGAGACATTCTCACCGATTTTCTGCACCAGGGCCTCTCTGGCAGATTCCAGATCACCGGCCATCAACACGGCCACATCGGTCTCTTTAGTGTCATAAGCTGCATCGACAACACTTTGCACAAAGCCCAGGAAGCCGGGTTCGCGTGCGGCAAAATCGGTTTCGCTGTTCACTTCCACCAGTACGCCGTAGCTGCCGTCGTCGGACAAGCGTGTTTTAACCACACCGTCAGCGGCGGTGCGACCCGCTTTTTTGGCGGCTTTCATGCCACTTGATTTGCGCATCTCTTCAATGGCTTTTTCAACGTCACCGTCGGCGGCTTGCAGTGCTTTTTTGCACTCCATCATACCCAGGCCGGTGCGCTCACGTAGTTCTTTAACCAGTGCGATAGACATTGGTTTCCCTCCTGCTGCAACTCCCTAGGGGAGTTGGATTAGAAAAATGATATTCCGGTGGCAGACCGCCACCGGGCTTGCCAACGAGACCTACTCGCCGGCGTCCGTTTTGACCGGCTCAGCACTGTCGTCAGCGGCAGCGGGTGTCTCTGCAGTTGCTTCAACGGGCGTTTCGGCCACGGCGGGTGCCGCTGCAGCTGCTTCAGCGGGTGTTGCGGCCACAGCAGGTGCCTCTGCCGTTGCTTCAACGGACGCTTCTGGGCTTGCCTCTTCAACAAACTCATTGCTGGCAGCAGCCATTTCACCGGCTTCAACCTTGGCGGCAATACAGGTATCAGCGACAGCGGATACATACAGCTTGATGGCGCGAATGGCATCGTCGTTGCCGGGGATCACGTAATCGATGCCATCGGGGTTGCTGTTGGTGTCTACGATGCCGATAACCGGAATACCCAGTTTGTTGGCTTCGGTGATGGCAATGCGCTCGTGGTCAACGTCAACCACGAACAAAGCGTCGGGCAGGCCGCCCATATCCTTGATACCGCCTATGCTGCGCTCCAGCTTGTCCATCATGCGAGTACGCATCAGCGCCTCTTTCTTGGTGAGCTTTTCGAATGTACCGTCGGCCTGCTCAGCCTGCAAATCACGCAGACGCTTGATGGACGCGCGAATAGTCTTGTAGTTAGTGAGCATGCCACCCAGCCAGCGATGGCTGACGTGAGGCATTCCGGCGCGTTCCGCCTGCTCTTTGATAATCTTTCCGGCGGCACGCTTGGTGCCGACGAACAAAATTTTGTTCTTGTTGCCAGCCAGTCGCGATACCAGTTCCAGGGCCTTATTAAGGGCGGGAACGGTGTGCTCCAGATTGATGATGTGAATTTTATTGCGGGCACCAAAAATGTACTGCTCCATCTTGGGATTCCAGTAACGGGTTTGGTGTCCAAAGTGAGCGCCTGCCTGCAGCAGTTCGCGCATGCTTACTTTTGTCATAATATTTACCTTGTTGTGGGTTGGGCCTCCACATACCCCATGCTTCAACCGGTCGAAACTGATAGTCTCGACCAGCACCCTGAACCATGTGACGATATGTGTGTGGATTTAGTACCCTGTTACGGGCTGTTTACTCTCCGGACTTGATGCCGTTGCCGTCATAGCCCCGAAAGAGGCGCGCTTTATATCACAGCAAGGCATGGGATAATAGCCCTTTGGGGGCCTAAGCTGCTGTTTTCACAGCGATGATGGCTCTCATTGCAAGGGGCAATAGGGTAGACTGTGGCGCCCCGGTGGGGGGAAGCGACACCCAAGAGTGGAACTTTCTCAATATTCTCTATATTTATCATTAGGTTATAAATGCCCGCAACAATCAAGAGCGCCGATGAAATCACCAAAATGCGGATCGCCGGCGGCCTCGCGGCAGACGTATTGGAAATGATAAAACCCCATGTACAAGTGGGTGTTACCACCGCAGAGCTGGATAAGATTTGCCACGACTATATTACCGGCACCCAGGGCGCTATCCCCGCCCCCCTGAACTACAACGGCTTCCCCAAATCCATCTGCACCTCGGTTAACGACGTGATTTGCCACGGTATCCCCTCGGAAAACAAACGCCTCAAGAATGGCGATATTGTGAATATCGACGTCACCGTGATCAAGGACGAGTACCACGGGGACACCAGCATCATGGTACAGGTGGGTGAGGTCGCGCCCCACGCTCAACGCCTCATTCAAGTCACCCAGGAATGCCTGTACAAAGCCATTGCTATCGTCAAGCCGGGCACAACCCTGGGCGATATTGGCCACATCATCCAGGCACACGCGGAAAAGAACTACTACGCCGTGGTGCGCGAATACTGCGGGCACGGCATTGGCAAAATTTTTCACGAAGACCCCCAGGTCTTGCACTACGGTCGCAAGGGCACGGGCCTGGTACTGGAGCCGGGCATGACCTTTACCATAGAACCCATGATTAACGCCGGGCGCAGGCAGACCAAGTTGAACAAAAAAGATGGCTGGACCGTGACCACCAAAGACGGACGCTTGTCTGCCCAGTGGGAGCACACCATGGGCGTCACCGACAAAGGCGTAGAGGTGTTTACCCGACGCCCCGGCGAATCCTTCTAGGATTTCTGGTGTCCGACCAACGTTCACTCGCCCCGCTGCCCACAACCCTGTTCGACCTGCAGGAATTTCGCTTGCAACTGAGCGCCGGCGACGGCATCACCTGCTGCAAGGATGCCATTGCCAAGGCCACAACATACCTGGATAAACAATTCATGGCCGGCAGGGACGCGCGCCAGTTGCTCAACTCGCGCTCCGACTTTATGGACGCGCTTCTGGGAGCCCTGTGGGACAGCGAAGCCTGGCAGGGTAGAGAGGTGGCACTGGTGGCGGTGGGCGGTTACGGGCGTGGAGAGCTGCACCCCAAATCGGATATCGACCTGCTCATCCTGCTCGGTGAAAACTGCGAGGACTGCGGCCCGTTACTGGAAAAATTCCTCACCCGTCTGTGGGACATAGGCCTGGACATAGGCCACAGCGTGCGCACCGTCGAAGAGTGTGTCAGCAGCGCCGGCGACGACATCACCATACTCACCAACCTGATGGAGGCACGTGTTATTCGCGGCCCCCAGACACTGATGGACGCCGTACGCGAGCGCACAGCCACCGACAAAATGTGGCCCAGCCCAGAGTTCTTTCAGGCCAAATTAAAAGAGCAAAAAGCGCGGCACAGCAAGTTTGCCGATACCGAGTACAACCTGGAGCCCAACGTTAAAAGCTCACCGGGCGGCCTGCGCGACATTCAAATTATAGGCTGGATCGCCGAACGACACTTTGGTGTGGTGTCATTAGACCACCTGAAAGCCGAGGCATTTCTAAACTCCGAGGAAGCCGAGATACTGGCCCGGGGCCAGGATTTTATGTGGCGGGTGCGCTATGCGCTGCACATGATTACCGGCCGGGAAGAGGACCGCTTGCTGTTCGAACACCAGCGGGAGCTGGCTAAACTGTGGCAGTTCGAAGACGGCGACAAACTGGCTGTAGAGCAATTTATGCAAGTGTACTATCGCTGGGCAGGTGCCCTGGGGCAGTTGAATGAAGTGCTGATACAAAATTTTGACCAGGCGATTATTCACGCCGACAGCGAAGACAAGGTCGAAATTATCAATGAGCGCTTCGCGATCCGCAATGGCTATATTGAGGCCAGGGACGACACCCTGTTTCACGATACGCCATCGGCCCTGCTTGAAGTCTTCCTACTGAGTGCCAACAACGACAGCATCACGGCGGTCAGCGCTCCCACGGTGCGCCTGATACGTGACAACCGTCACCAGATAGACGACGCATTTCGCGCCAATGCAGCCAACAAGGCGCTGTTCGTCGCTATTTTAAAATCACCTTTCAAACTCACCCGCCAACTGCGTTCCATGACCCGCTACGGCATACTGGGGAAATACCTCCCGGAGTTCGGCCGCATTGTCGGGCAGATGCAACACGACCTGTTCCACACCTATACCGTGGACGCCCACACCCTGGAACTCATCGAAAATATCCGGCGCTTCCAGATTCCGGCGTTTGAAGAAAAGTTTCCGGTATCCAGCCGGATTACCAAGCGCCTGCCGAAAATCGAATTGCTGTACATGGCTGGCCTGTACCACGACATTGGCAAGGGCCGCGGCGGAGACCACTCCGAGCTGGGCGCGGTGGATGCTACAGATTTCTGCCAACGGCACGGGCTGAGCGAAGAGGAGACCGAACTGGTCACCTGGCTGGTACTCAACCACCTGACCATGTCTGCGGTGTCCCAGAAAAAAGATATTTCCGACCCGGAGGTCATCCAACAATTCGCCGAACACGTGGGCGACCAGCTGCATCTGGATTACCTGTTCTGCCTGACCGTCGCCGACATCAATGCCACCAACCCCACCCTGTGGAACGCCTGGCGATCAAGCCTGCTGCGCCAGTTGAACACCGAAACCAGTCGCGCGCTGCGCCGGGGCCTGGAAAACCCGGTAGACAAGCAGGTGCTGATAGACAAGTCCCGCGCGGCGGCGGCCGAGTTATTGGAGTACCGTGGCTTTACCGACGATGAACTGCTTGAGCTGTGGAAAGCGCGCGGTGAAGATTATTTTTTGCGCGAACGCACCGAGGACATCGCCTGGCACACCGAGGCAATCGCCAGGCACTACGACACGGAGCAACCCCTGGTGCTGGTCAGAAGCACAACCGATTCCAGCGTTGCCAATGCCACCCAGATTTTTATTCACGCCCGCAGCCGGGCGCACCTGTTTTCGACCATCTGCGCCGAACTGGAGCAACTGGATCTCAGCGTACACGATGCGCGTATCTACAATTCCAACGACGGCATGAGCCTGGATACGTTTTTTGTCCTGGACTCATCGGGGAAATCTTTCGCCGAGGACAGCGCACGCATCAAAGACATCGCCGCGCACCTGACCCATGCCATAGCCGCCTCGGTTAGCGCGCCGGATATTCCCCAGCGCAGAACCCCGCGCCAAGTCAAGTCGTTTACCATTCCAACGGTAACCAAAATGACTCTGGATGAAGCCAAAAACCTCTCCGTGCTGGAAGTGGCGACACCGGACCGCCCGGGACTGCTGTCCAGAATCGCCAGGATATTTGTCGATTTTAAGGTCGAGCTACAGGGCGCCAAAATTCAGACCCTGGGTGAACGGGTAGAGGATGTGTTCTTTCTGACCGACGCCTCACAGCAGGCCCTGACTGACGCCGATTT
>Ga0114950_10000794_pt1 | contig 22573 bp, 20 predicted proteins | sample N075metaG_FD_83503 | JGI IMG/M metagenome (GOLD analysis project Ga0114950, IMG submission 83503) | Deep subsurface microbial communities from Kermadec Trench to uncover new lineages of life (NeLLi) - N075 metaG | ecosystem: Environmental > Aquatic > Marine > Ocean trench > Sediment | place... | reverse complement strand
GCAGCAGGGCGTTGAGATATGCGGGCTAGGACGGGGAGCCGGCCGATGTTCGAGGACGAGCGGCCGCAGCAGCCGATCCGAGCGCCGCGCGGTGTCGAGCGCCGTTGCGCCACCTGGGATGCCGAGGCGGCGATGCGCATGTTGATGAACAACCTCGACCCCGCGGTAGCGCTCGACTGGAAGAACCTGGTCGTGTACGGCGGCAGCGGCCGGGCGGCGCGCAACTGGCGATGCTACCGGCAGATCGTCGCCGCGCTCGAGTCGCTCCGGCCCGACGAGACGTTGTGCATTCAGTCCGGCAAGCCCGTGTATGTGGCGCGGACGTTCCCCGAAGCGCCCCGCGTGATGATCGCGAACTCCAACCTGGTACCGCATTGGGCGACGCAGACCGAGTTCGACCGGCTCGATGCGCTGGGCTTGATGATGTACGGACAGATGACCGCGGGCTCGTGGATCTACATCGGCACGCAAGGGATCCTGCAGGGCACGTACGAGACTTTGGCTTCGCTGGCGCGGCAGGAATTCGATGCCGACAGCCTCGCGGGGCGCTTCCTTCTCACCGCCGGGATGGGAGGGATGAGCGGCGCCCAGCCGCTCGCCGGGACCATGATTGAGGCGGCGATCCTGATCGTCGAGGTGCGCGCCGAGCGCATCGCCCGCAAGGTCGACGAAGGGTACTGCGACCGGATGAGCACCGATCTCGACGAGGCGTTGGCGTGGATCGACGAGGCCACGGGCGCCGGTGAAGGACTCTCGGTCGGTCTCGTGGGCAACGCCGCGGACGTGTTCGCCGAGCTCGCGACGCGGGGTGTTGTGCCCGATGTGGTCACCGATCAGACGTCGGCCCACGACCTGCTCGACTACGTGCCGGTGGGCGATCTCGAGGAGCTCGACGCCCTGCGTCTCGATGATCCCGAGGACTACAAGCGGCGCAGTGTCGAGACCATCATGAGCCACACCCAGGCGATCCTCGATTTGCAGGCGCAGGGGGCGATCTGCTTCGACTACGGCAACAACCTGCGTGGACAGGCCGAGGCCGGCGGCCTCACGGTGCGCGCCGGCGACGGCCAGTTTCTCTACCCCGGGTTCGTCCCGGCCTACATCCGACCGCTGTTTTGTGAGGGCAAGGGGCCGTTTCGTTGGGCCTGCTTGTCGGGCGACCCGGCCGACCTTGCGGCCCTTGACGACGAGCTCTTGCGGGTGTTTCCCGACGATCCGATGCTCCACCGTTGGGTGCGCCTGGCGCGGCGGCGTGTGCCCCAGCTCGGGCTACCGGCGCGCATTTGCTGGCTCGGCTACGGCGACCGTGCCGTCTTCGGCGCCGCCGTGAACCGCCTCATCGCCGACGGCAAGGTCAGCGCACCGGTTGCCATCGGTCGCGACCATCTCGACTGCGGCTCGGTGGCGTCGCCCAATCGTGAGACCGAGGCGATGCGTGACGGCTCCGATGCGGTCGCCGACTGGCCGTTGCTGAACTTCGGCATGAACGCGATCTCGGGTGCGTCGTGGGTTTCGTTCCATCACGGCGGTGGTGTCGGCATGGGGTACTCGCTGCACGCCGGCATGGTGATCGTCGCCGACGGCACCGATGCCCGCGCCGAGCGCCTCGACCGGGTGCTCACGGTTGACCCGGGGATGGGCGTGGCGCGTCACGCCGACGCCGGCTACGTAGAGGCGATCGATGCCGCGGCGCGCCACGGACTGAAGCTGCCGGCGCTGGACCCAGAGATTCGTTGATGGAAGAGCGACCCGTTCAGACGCCGGGCGAGAAGCCGGAGGCGACGCTGGTCGTTACCGGGATTCGTTCGTGCTTGACGATGGCCGCCGGCGATGGCGGGCCGGCCGTCGGCGAGGTCCAGGAGGACGTCGCCGAGCTTGCCGACGCGGCGATCGCGGCGCGTGGGGAAGACCTTATCTACGTCGGGCCTGCGAACCGGCTGCCGGCATCGGTTCGGGTCGCAGCCGACGCAGCGCGTGTCGACGCCGGTGGCGGCGTCGTCCTGCCGGGCTTCGTTGATTGCCACACCCACCTGGTGTTTGCCGGCTGGCGGGCGGGGGAGTTCGCGCAGCGTATCGCGGGGGCGAGCTATCAACAGATCCTCGCCGCCGGCGGCGGCATTCTCAACACCGTGGCCGCCACGCGGGCGGCGTCCGAGGAAGACCTCACCGATCGCGCCCAGCGTCGTTTGGAACGCATGCTCTGCTCGGGTACGACGACCGTCGAGGCCAAGACCGGCTACGGTCTGAGCCTCGCCGCCGAGGCCAAGATCCTGCGTGTCGCCCGCCGCCTCGATGGCATCGGGCCTTGGGACGTCGTTGCTACGCTTCTGGGGGCTCACGCCCTGCCGGGTGAATACCGACAAGACCGCGACGGTTACGTGGAGCTGGTCGAGGAGATGATCGAGACGCTGGTCGACCGCGCCGTCTTCGTCGACGCGTTTTGCGAGGTCGGCGCGTTCACCACACGGGAATGCCGCCGGGTGTTCGAGAAGGGCCGGGCGGCGGGGCTCGGGATCAAGATTCACGCCGACCAACTCTCCGACAGCGGCGGTGCGGCGCTGGCGGCGGAGTTCGGCGCCAACTCCGCCGACCACCTGGACTTCGTGTCGGTCGACGGCATGACGGCGCTGGCCGAGGCCGGCGTCATCGGCGTCATGCTGCCCACCGTACCCCTTTATGTCGGCGCCCGCCGCCAGGCGCCGGCGGCACGACTACAGTCGGCCGGCGTGGCGCTCGCCCTGGGCACCGACTTCAACCCCGGCACCTCGCCGGTCGATTCGATGGGCGTCGTCGTGGCGCTCGCCTGCCTGCAGATGCGCATGAGCCCGGCCGCCGCGCTGGTGGCGGCGACCCGAAATGCCGCCTATGCGGTCGGCCGCGGCGATCGGATCGGGACGCTGGAGGTCGGCAAACAGGCCGATCTGCAGATCTATGCGGTGGACGAGTATGCCGAGCTGCCGTATCGATTCGGGCAGCAAGAGCCGGCAGTGGTGATCAAGGCGGGACGGGTGGTTGTTGAAGATGGGGTGTTTGCTGGTTGAGTGAGGGAACGTCCGCGCCGGCTTGTGGCCGCGCCCATTTTTTTTGATGCGCGCCACCCGCCCCCGACCTCTCGGCGCGTGCGGCGCCTTCGTTGCCCGCTTTGCGCGTAGGTGGAGGATGGGAGGCGGGCCGGACGGGTGCCGGTCAATACAGCTGATACAGCATCAAGTACACAATCACTCCCGTCACCGAAACATACAGCCAGATCGGCAGCGTCCACCGCGCCAGCCGGACATGATCCTCGAACCGCTCACGCCACGCCCGCCACAGCGTGACGATCGCCAGCGGTGGCACCAGAACGGCCAACACGACGTGGGTAATCAAGATAAAGAAGTACAGCGGGCGGATCAGGCCGGTGCCGGGGAAGGGTGTCGACCCGGTGTAGTAGTGGTAGGTCAGGTACGAGGTCAAAAAGAGCGTCGAGCAGCCGAACGCGGCCAGCATGCAGGCCCTGTGCGCGCCGATGCGCCGCCGCCGGATCAGGAGGTAGCCGGTGACCAGGAAGACGGCGCCGATTCCGTTGAGAGTGGCGTTGACGGCCGGCAAGGACTGGACCCAGTCGGGCATCGTCAGCAGGCTGTTCAGGCCGTGGGCAAGCGGTCGACGACAAGCATCGTCATCAACGCGGTGAGATAGACCAGGGAGCCGAGAAACACCCAGCGCTCGTGGCCGGCGCCGAGGGTTCGCAGCGACCACACGGTGACCGCCGAGAAGCCGATGCTGAGCGCCAGGCTGCCGTAGAAGTAGCCGGTCCCGACGAGCCCGAGTATCGCCGGCAGCACGGCGACCGGGATCAGCAACATCGCGTAGGCGACGCTGAGCCGCCCGGTGACCGATCCGTCCGGATCGTGCACCGCGAGTAGCGGAAAGCCGCCGCGCTCGTAGTCGTCGCGGTACTGCCGCGAGATGGCGAAGAAGTGCGGGATCTGCCATACGAAGATGATCGCGAACAGCGACCACGCGGCCGGCTCGAGTGTGCCGCGGGCCGCCGCCCAGCCGACCAGCGGCGGCACCGCGCCCGGCACCGCGCCGATGAGGGTCGAGGCGGCGGTGCGCTGCTTGAGCGGTGTGTACACGAAGAGGTAGGTGATCCAGCCGCCGAAGGCCACGGTGGCGGCCATCGGCGTCACCGCGAACAGCAGAAGCGCCAGCCCGGCGATCGAGAGGATGACGCCGAAGATCAGCGCCTGGGCCGGCGTCAACCGACCGGCGGGCAGCGGCCGCCGCTGGGTGCGCCGCATGCGGCTGTCGACGTCGCGCTCCCAGTACTGGTTCAGGGCGTTGCCACCGCCGACGACGGCGACCATGCCGATGGCCATGAGCGCCCCGGTAACCAGATCGACATCGCTCGGCGAGCCGACGAAGAAGCCCACCGCCGCGGTGGCGATGACCAGCGAGGTGAGACGCGGCTTGGTGAGCTGCCGGTAATCCGCGAGCGTGGAGCCGCCGGCGTGTGCCGGGGTCGCGACGGCCGGCTCGTTCACGCCAGTGCCTCGCGCTCGGTGTTCGGTGTGGCGGCGGGGTCGCAGCAATACTGCCGGTAGGCGCGCAAGGTCAGCGTCAGCATGGTGATCAGCAACAGAGCGCCACCGCCCACATGGGCGGTCGTCGGCTCGACCGCAAGGGCGTTCCAGACGGTGAGCGCGCCGAGCAGAAGTTGCACGCCGACCAGCGTCAGGGCGATGGTGGCGGGCACGACAAGGCCGGGCACCGTGGCATGGGAGCCCAACACCCGCCGGTATACCCAGAGCACCATGCCGGCGACGGCGACGGCGCCGAGCCGGTGCATCATGTGGAGGGCGACACCGATCGAGTCGATCGCCGGGATGAGCTGACCATGGCACAGCGGGAAATCGGGGCAGGCGAGCCCGGACCCCGTGTGGCGCACCGTCGCGCCGATCAGGATCTGCGCGTAGACCACCAGGGTCGCTGCCGCCGCGAGCCGCGGCAAGGGCATCGAGCCTTCCAGGCGCTCGCGGTCGACGGGCCCGAGCCATGAGGGCGACGTCACCAGCGCCAGCGCGCAGGTGATCGCGAAGAAGCCCATCGCCAGGGCCGCATGGGCCACCGAAACCACGGTGGGCAGAAGAAAGATTACCGTCAGGCCGCCCAATCCTGCCTGCGCGAGTACCGCGACGACGGCGGCGGCCGCCAGACGGCGCACCCAGCGGCGCGACTCGCTGCGCCACATCCAGAGACCGAGGAGCATGGTCATGATGCCGACGGTACCGGCGACCATCCGGTGGCCGTGCTCGTAGAGAATGCCGCCGACCATCGGCGGGAAGAACATGCCGTACGACAGCGGCCAGTCAGGGACGGCGAGACCCGATCCGGTGCTGGTCACGAGGCCGCCGGCGATCACCAGGAGGAACGTGCACACCGCCGTCAGCAGCGCGTAGCGGTGCAGCCACGCGTTGTATGCGGCCGTCTCGCTCATCGTTCCTCCCGCCGGGGCCTGCGACTTTCGTGTTAGCCCGGGTTTTCCTACGGGTCGTTTATCGCGCCCACGCCATCACTCGCTACGCCACCCGTTGGGAAGTCCTGGCCAGCACAGGGCCCCGAAAGATTCACCCCGGGGGCCGTCAGGCTCCCCGGGGTGACGACAACCAGGGGTGTGTTAGCCGCCGAAGTCGAACGAAATCTCAACGCTTTCGTCAGCACCGACCGTGACGTTCTGGGACTGCTCGCCCAACTGCTCGTGCCAGGCGGCAACGACGTAGTCGCCGGCGGGCAGGTTGCTGATCGTGAAGCTGCCGTCTTCGCCACTGACGGCAAAGTAGGGATGGTTGGTGACGCCGATGTAGGCCTGCATCCAGGGGTGCACATCGCACTTGACCGGGATGATCTCGGCGGCCGCGAACGTGACGTCGGTCGTCATGCCCTTCACCGGCTGGGCGAAGTTGAACGGATCGTTGCCGTCGGCGCTTGGCCGCGCGTTGATGTTGTGCAGAGAATCGTCGTTGTTGACGATCGAGAGCGTCTGGTTGGTCTGCAAGCCGATCATGTGGGGCATGTACATACAGCCTTCCTGGCTCAGCTCGACCTCGGTGCCCGACGTCGTGAAGGTCCCCTCGAGGCCTTCCTTGATGTACACGAATACGTAGCGTAGGGTGCCGTTGTCGTTGACGACGACGCGCTGCGACACGACCTCGGCGCCGCCGTGCGCGGTGACGCAGAACGGATCGGCGGCCATTTGTAGAAGCTGCGGCTCGGGCGCGTCACCGCCGAAGTTGATGGCGCCGCCGATGGTGCCGGGATTGGCGATCGACGCCGGATCGATAGCGGCGGCCGCGGCGGGGGTAGCGGGGTCCGGCGTGGTGCCGCCCGTGGTCGGCGCATCGGCGCCGCCGCACGCGGCGATCGCAACAGCCGCGAAAACGGCCAACGAGGCCGTGATTGGTTTCTTGTGCATCTGAATTACCTCCGTGTACCGGTCCGGCCAGTGGTGCCGGTGCCGGTCGGTATGTACAGACGGGGACGCCGTCGGGGGCGTGTGGTGTGTACGTCGTGAGGGTAACGGGTTTGGATAGGGTGGGTGGTCGGTGTCTCGACGCAGTCCTATTGTCCGATGGACATGATGTAGGCCGCAAGCGCCTCGATCTGCCGGCGCGTGTCGGCGTCGAGGACGGCAGTTCCGTCGAGGGCGGTAAAGAAACTGGGGGCGTCGAGATCCGTCCAGTACTGCGGCATCTTCGTTCCCGGGAAGATGCTCTGCGGGTCGGCGATCCAATCCTGGACCCACTCGTAGCGCAAGCGTTGGGCGGCAAGCGCCAGGTCCGGCGCCCACTGGTCCGGCGGCTTTCCCTCTGGGGCAACGCCACCCTGCACGTGGCACGTGAAACACTGCAACTGCCCCTGCGCCAGGGTGCGCCCGGCGTCGATCAGCGCGCTCGGGTAGTCGTGCGCCACGGTGAACTTGTCGTCGAACGGGTAGGCGGCCTCGTCGAGCGCCGAAAAATACGCCGTCAAGGCGTTGAGCTGCGCGTCATCAAAACCGAACGTCGGCATCCGGACGTCGAGCCAGGGGCGGATCGCGGTGGGCTCGTTGAGGAAACGGTAGAGCCATTCGGGCTGCGTCTTGGCGCCTTCGGTGTTGAGGTTCGGCGGCGCGTAGGCGGAGGCCGCCGCCGCGTCCTGGCCGGCGGCCACGCCGAGCGCCACGATGGGTGCCTCGATCGCCCCGCCGCGACCGTCGATGATGTGGCAGGCGCGGCAGTTGTAGTCGTTGACGATCCGTCGTCCCGCCTCCATAGCGACCTTGCGCGGCGTCTGCGCCGGCTTCTTGACGTCGGGGATGACCTCGTCGGTGTGGCCGAGGATGGCGATGGCGACGGCCTCGATCTCAGTGGCGGTGAAGCCGAAATTGGGCATTCGCGCCTTTCCCTGCGGCAGCTTGATCTTGCCGTCGTCGACGCTACGCGGCGACGTCAGCTTGGCGTGCAGAAAGGCACCGCGCTCGTGCGGGATGTCGAGGTAGCCGAAGTCGATCTGCGCCGTTGCCTTGCTGCCCCAGTTCGACAGCGACGTGCCGAGCCGGCCACGCTCCTGGAAGCCTTCGATCAGGTGGCAGCCGTAGCAGCCGTAGCGGCCGATGAGCTGGTTGCCGAGATAGAGCTGCTTCTCCGCGTCCGCCATCGTGGCGATCATGGCTTCGGCGTCGACGGTCGTGCGGGTGTTCTTGAGGTACTCGAGGACGACCTCGTCGCGCAGCGTCGTGTCGACGGCCGGGATCGTGGGGTTCGCCCAGTCGGGATTGGTCAGGCTCATCAAGAAGGCGGTGACGTCCGCGGCCTCGCGGTCGGTCAGCCGCAGGTCGGGCATTCTGGTGTCGGGCCAGTAGTGATCGGGATCCCTGACCCAGGTGTACAGCCAGTCGGCGTTGACCTTGCTGCCGACGCCCCACAGGTTGGGCCCTTGCTGCCGATGGCCGGTGAAGCGACGCTGGTCGGTGGGGTACTCGGGCGAGCCGGGCTCCTCGACGATGTGGCAGCCGAGGCAGCCGACGGTGTTGACGATCTCGGCGCCGTCCGCCGGGCTGCCATTGGGTGCCTCATCGAGCTCGAGGTCGGTCGAGACGTCGAAGATGTAGGCAACGATGGCGTCCGCCTCGACCTGGTTGCGACCCGTCCAGTACTCGTCCGAGGTGTTGGCGAGGTTGAAGAACTTCGGCATCGGGGTGTTCGGCCGGAACGACTTCGGGTCCATGACCCAGTTGTAGGCCCATTCCGGAGTCGTCTTGACGCCGACGTGCTCGAGGGTCGGTGCCAACTTGCGGGTGTCGTCGAAGCGGTCGATCTGGTGGCAGGCGAAGCAACCGACGTTATCGATGATCTCGAGGCCGTACTCCAGCGTCGGCGCGTCGGGAAACCATGTGTCACCGACGTGACACTTCAAACACGAGGCCTCGGTCTCGGCGACCGGCCGCATCGGCCACTCCCACGCCTCGATGTGGGCCCAGCCGAGTTCTTCTTCCCAACGGTGTTCTTCGCCCTCGTTGGAGGGCGTGTGCACCGCCGTGTAAAACGAGGTGGCGCGGCCCTTGCCCTGGTGGCAGACGGTGCAGCCGAACTCGGCGGCCGGGTGGACCGACGTATCGGCGACGTACAGGTCGAGGTTCGGGTGGCTGGTGAACGGTTGCGTGGAATCGGCGTAGTCGGCGCTGCTGGCTCCCAGGTGGCAACTCTGGCAGCGATCGACGCGCGGCGCCTCGGCGAAGTTGAGATCCAGCTTCAGGTCGGCCAGCACCACCTGGCGGATCCGTTCCGAGGGGTTGAGGGCGTCAAGCATGGGGGCATTACGGACGGCGTAGGTGAAGTTGAAGCGCAGCGAGTCCAGCCGTTCACCGAGCCGGCCGATCTCTCGCGTCATGGTGCCGATACCGGCCTCGGCGTCGATCAACGATCGCCTCAGGGTCTCGAGCTCGCCCTCGATGCGCTCGGCCTCCGTCGTCACGGCTTCCTCTCGCGACTGGGTCTCGGCCAGGCGCGCGTCGGCGGCGTCAAAAGCTACCTGCGCAGCGCTCGGGTCGCCGCCCTTCTGGATCGCCTCCTCGTAGTTCCAGCGCCGGGAATCGAAGACCGAGCGGGCGAAACGGAAGGCCTGGGTGGCCAGCTCCTGGTCCGTGCGCACGTCCGCGAGCTCGGATTCAAGGGCTCCGATTTGCTCCTGCTGGCCGGCCAAGGCCTGCTCGGCGGCGTCGCGCTGCTGCGTCAACTGCGCCATCTCGGTCGGGTCGATGCCGGCCTGCTCGGCGGCGAGCTGCTGCTGCGTCACCTCCCGCTCGATGACCTGAAACTGCCGCTGGTAGCCCTTCCACTCGCGCGCGTAGTCGTCCCAAATCATCCACAGGACGCTCAATAACGAGGCGACCGCGACGACGGCGAAGATGATGTTGAGCTTGTCGATATCGCGCGCGTACACGCCCTTGCGCTTAACCCCCATATCTCAACGCCCTCCTGCTGCGGGCGCGACGAAGGGCGTTGAGATATGCGGGTTAGCCATCAGCAGCCTCACGGGGTGTTCTGAGATCTCGGCTCATATCAGATGTTGAAAAAGAATTCGGAAATGGCGACGAAGTACTTCAGGTTCAGCGTCCAGCGCAGATACATCTTGATCGGCACAAACAACATCCACATCATCAGCTGCGAGCCGATCACGTAGGGGATCAGGCCCATCTGGACATAGAACTTTTTCCACAGCGTCTTGGCCAGCACGATGGGCAGGGCGACAAAGTACAGGCCCAGCAACAGCAGACCGAAGATTTCCCGAACCGCCCAGAAGGACGGCAAGCCGACGCCCAACAACTGCGCCCAGATGAACTCGGAGAGGTTCACGTTGGTGAGCGGCACCACCTTGTGGACGTCCCAGTATTCGTACGGCCCGTAGAAGTTCCAGTTCGGGCCGCGCAGGAACGTTCCCTGGAAGATCAGCAGCACCCACAGGACCACGAAGCCGAACAGGAAGATGAAAATCTCGTAGCGACGCTCGGCGAACGTGTAGTAGCCGTTGCCCTTCGGGTTGGGATCGATGTAGGGAATCGCCATCAAGCCGATGACGATGAACGTCGGAATCAGCACCCCCGCCAACCACGGATCGAAGTAGACGAGGATTTCCTGCAGGCCGAGGAAGTACCAGGGAGCCTTCGACGGGTTCGGCGTTAGCTGCGGGTTGGCCGGTTCCTCGAGTGGAGCCGGGATCAAGATCGACCACGCCACCAGCACGATACTGATCAGCAACACGCAGATCAGCTCCGTGTAGACCAGGTCGGGCCATACGAAGACCTTCTCTTCTTCCTCGGGCTCGGCCTCGTACACGGGCCGGCCCGCGGCGATGCGATCGTCGTTCGCGACGCCTTTTTTCATCGCCAGCCAGATGAAGAAGACGACGAACCAGAGCATGAACGAGATCGGCACGTTGTCGGGCCGCTTGAACTGGATCCAGAAGTTCTCCTCCAGCGACGAGAGCGCGAAAAAGACGATGGGGAAGCCGAGGATGGCCGCGGACATGAACTTGTTCTGCGTGCAGAATTTCCGGTACCTGCAGAACCCCAGGAGCGCCAGGGTCGCGAAGGCAATGAGCAGCTCGGGCCGGAAGAGAACGTTGATCCAGCTTTGAATGGTATCCACTGCGGCCCCCTTTACAGCGCCAGCCGACCGCCCTTGCCGGGCCCGGAGATCCCCCCGTCACGCCGTACCCGCCAGAAGTGGGCGGCGAGCAGCATGACGAAGATGAACGGAATGCCGATGCAGTGCAGGACGTAGAAGCGCAGCAACGCGCCCTCGCCGACGAAGCGACCGCCGAGCAGAACGAACCGCACGTCGGAGCCGGAGGTGATCAGCGGCACGCCGCCGACCGCCAATAGCTGCGAGCCGGGACCCTCGACTCCCACACCCGGTGAGGCGCGCGCCATGTTGCTGCCGACGGTGACCGCCCACATCGCGAGCTGGTCCCAGGGCAGCAGGTAGCCGGTGAACGAGAACAACAACGTCAGCACCAACAAGACCACGCCGATTACCCAGTTGAACTCGCGCGGCGGCTTGTACGAGCCGGTCAGGAAGACGCGCAGCATGTGCAGCCACACCGTGATGACCATGAGATGGGCCGCCCAGCGGTGCATCTCGCGCATCAAACCGAGGGTCGCCGACTCCATCAGGTCGAGCATGTCGGGGTAGGCGTGTTGCGCGGTAGGACGGTAGTAGAACATCAGCAGGATGCCGGTGACCGTCAGCGACAGAAACAGGAAGAACGACAGGCCTCCCATGCACCAGGTGTAGGAGATCCGCAGCCCCTGCTTGCGCATGCGGACCGGGTGGAGGTGCAGGAACACGTTGGTCAGCACCGCCAAGGCCCGGTTCTTCGGGTCCTTGGGCATCTTGTGGCGGAACACCGACTTCCACACCGGCGTGCGGGTGAAGTCCGAGAACCAGCCCTTCAGGCGACCCATCATTGGTGATTACTCCGTCGGTGCCTCACGCGAATGAGAGAAAAGAAGTGGGGTCGTCCCAGCCGCCCTGTTCGTAGAGAAACTTCTGGGACTTGTCGACGAGGATCTGGCCGTCGTCGGCGAGCGAGATCGCCGCCCGCTCCAGCGGGCGGGGCGCCGGACCCTCGAAGTTGATGCCGGTCATGTAGAAGCCGCTGCCATGGCAGGGGCACTTGAATTTGTTCTCGTTCGACAGCCAGTTCGGGGTGCAGCCGAGGTGGGTGCACACGGAAATGAGCGCGTAGAAGCCCTCTTCGTTGCGAATGATCCAGACGCCGAATTTGTCCTTGAACGCCGTCGACACCGAGCCGACCTGAAAGTCGTCCGGGAAGCCGATCTTGAACTGTTGCGGCGGCTCGTACAGGACGTTGGGATAGAGGAATCGAAGCGAGCCCGCCAGAATGACGCCGACCGAGGCCGCGAGAGCACCCCACGCAATCCCGAGCACGGGGAGATTCTTGAGAAACTCCCGGCGTTCAGGATTCTTCGGAGCGACGGTCTCGTCGACGGTGGCTTCGCCGGTGTTGTCGGCCATGTGCTCGTCTCGGTCGGTTTGGTTAGCCTAGCGCCGCCGGGCCGTCATGGCAGAGACGGTCCGTGCGCAGAACTCAGTGCGATACGCGCCGCTTCGCGCACGCGCAGGTCGGGATCGTTGTCGCGGACGTCGTTGAGCTCGCCCACGGCGCTGTCGACGCCGATCATCGCGAACGCTTGGATCGCCGCGAGCATCGCGTCCTGTTGCTGCTGCAGGTCGAGCTCGCCGGTCGCCACCAGGTAATCCCGGTCGATCATGTGGAGCAACTCCACGAGCCCGGCATCGTTTCCGAGGCGCGCCAGGGCGACGGCGGCGTTCCAGCGCACCTGCCCCGCCTGGTCGTTGAGCGCCACCTCGAGGGGGTTGATGGCGTCCGGATTTTCCAGGGTGCCGAGCACGTACGCCGAGTAGCCGCGAACCGCCTGGTCGTCGTCGCCGAGGAGCTTCGCGACCTGCGCCGCGGCGGCAGTGGCGGCGGGAACGCCGATGTTGCTGATCGACGCGACGGCGTTGAGCCGGACGGTGGCATCGGGGTCGTCCAGATATTCGACGACGACGGCAACCGAGGATTCATGTCCAACGCTGCCGAGGGCCAAGAGCAAGAAAGTCCGCACCTGGGGGTCTTGCGCGGAGGGCCGGTCGAGCGCGTCTGCGATGTGACGGGCGACGACCGGATCATCATGCAGGCTTTCATCCCGGGCGAGCTTGTTGGCAAGGCCGAAGGCCCCCTGCCAGGGTTCGTTGATGCCCCCGCCGGTGACTTCAGCGAGGTACTCATCGACGGTCTTGTCCTCATGGGCGATGAGGCCGAACAGAAGGAAAACACCGATCGCACCGAACACCAGCAGCATCGGCAGGATGAAGAAACCGAGGGCGATCTGCAGCCCACTCGGTTCGGCAGAATCTTCCGGATGCTCGACGTCATCCAGCGCAGTCGTGTCGTTCATTGTCGCCTGAGGATTTCCGCTTGCCCAGAGGGAAAACTACTGGACACCCTGCTTGGTGTCAATCCGCGCCGTGGCCGGAGAAACGGGCGTTTGCGACCTCTCCCCGGCACTTCAACCCTCATCCGATTGGGCCTCGACGTCGGGCTCTTCGAGTCCCAATTCCTGGCGCGCCTCGCGGCGGAATCTTTCGGCCAACAGCGGGTCGTGCGCCCGATACGCCGGGTTGTGGTCGAAGCCCCGGTGGATGGCGTCGCAGGCGTAACAGACGGTGATCTCGGGGACGAAGTAGTAGAGGCCGTAGTCGAGGCCCATGCAGATGATGAGGCTGAGCCCGTAGGTCCATGGCGAAAAAATGGCGCCGACAAAGACGACCAGCAACCCGAGCTTGCGGTTGAAATCCTTCTGCGTGTACAGACGATTGCTGCCGCAGGCCAGGCAAACCTCGATCGGGTCGCGTAGATCGCCGGTGTCGTCGAAGCCGGCCGCGGTCATGGGCTGCTCGTGGCGGCATGTCGAGCACTGGAGGTTCGTTTCTGATCCCCGCCCCCCGCCGGTAGTCGCGGTTCCCGCGCCTGCGTCTGCCGGGGACGACAGCGGGAAGTCGTGCTGGTTGCGGCGCTCGCAGGCGTCACACCGCCAATCGAAGCTGTGGCTCATCGGCGGCTCTCCGCGTGGCTCATCGTCGTGTCTCAGTACGGTTGGCCGGTCGCCAGCGACAGGTAAATCGAAATGGTCTCGCCGAACAGGACGAAGACCACGGCAGCGTACAGAATGCCGGTGGCCGACTGGATCGAGCGGATTTCGACCGTCTTCCACGTCATCCAGGCGAGGCCGATCGGGGCGAGCACACCGAGAAAAGCGCGCATGAAGACGAACAGTGCGTTACCGAGCGTGAAGGCGCGCATCAACCCCCCGTCCATCGTCGTCCAATCCGTCCAGTGGTAGGCGATCACCCCAGCGAGCGAGGCGAGGACGAAGAACTGGGTGGCGACAAACACGATCAGCACCCGCTGCAGCGGCTCGAGCGGCATGCGCGGCTCGATGAGATACCAGTGCGCCAACAGCATGGCGAACAGAACCGAACCCACCGCGGGGACGACGCCGATGAGCCCGGCGCGATACAGAGCCCGGCCGGCCGGCCCGATCGACGCGGCGCCGTCGAGAACGGCGGGGTCGGCCAGCACCGCGAGAGCGCCGCCGCCGGCCGCCACCGTCAGCGCCGTGAACGTTTTTTGGGCTCCGGGCTGCAAACGCACGCCGAAGGCGATGGTTCCCGCCACGGCGATCGCGTAGCCTGCCAGCGAAAGGTTCGTTGGCACGGGCATCGTTGCCGCGGCCGGCCCGAAGCGAATCCCGAGACCCATGGCCAGGCAGGCGAGGGCGATCAGCAACGTCAGCCGGTAGAAGCCCGGTCCGGCGGGCGAGCGCGCGATGGCGGCGCATAGGAGCATGCCGATGGCAGCGTGGACCAACAGAATGGCGACGGCGGCGAGCATTTGGGAAGTCTAGTCCTCGGCCGCGAAACCCGCGAGCCGGCTGTCGGGAAACAAAAAAGACGGGTGGCGGGCATTCGAAAAAAACAACCTGCTTTAATCCTGCCCGTGCAAGACACGGTAGCCATCATCATCCCCGCCTTGAACGAAGAGGCGGCGCTCGCCGACGTCCTCGCGAAGATCCCGCAGCGTCTGTCGCCGCGGGTCGTCGTCGTTGACAACGGCAGCACCGATGCCACGGCGGACGTGGCGCGCCGGGCCGGCGTTGAAGTCGTCTCGCAGCCGCGGCGTGGTTACGGGCGGGCCTGCCTGGCGGGCTTCGATCGCCTGGAATCGAGCCCCCCCGACATCGTTGTGGTTCTGGACGCGGATGCCAGCGATTATCCCGAGGATCTCGACGCGCTGCTGGCGCCGATCCTGGCGGGCGATGCCGACATGGTGTGCGGCAGCCGGGTCGAGCTCGCCGAGGCCGGTGCCCTGGCGCCGCAGGTTCGCTACGGCAACGCCCTGGCGACGTTCCTGATCCGCGCCTTCCACGGTTTCACCTATGCCGACATGGGCCCGTTCCGCGCCCTTCGCTGGGAGGCCCTCGGGCGGCTCGAAATGTGCGATCCTACCTACGGATGGAACGCCGAGATGCAGGTCAAGGCGTTGCAACGTGGGCTCCGCGTTGTGGAGGTGCCGGTGCGCTACCGGCGCCGCACCGGCCGCTCCAAGATCAGCGGCACCCTCAAGGGCACCGTGCTGGCGGGGGGCCTGATCGTCTGGACCATCATTGCGTTGAAGGTCTTTCCCGCGCGGCAGAAACGGCGGAGAGAACATGGATCGATTGAGCCTGTACCGTAGCCTGGCGCGCCCGGCCGATACCCGCATCCTGTACTACGTCGTCGACGGCATCGGCGGCCTGCCGCCGGGCGCAGGCGGCAAGACGGAGCTGGAAGCGGCCGCGACACCGACGTTCGATCGCCTGGCGAACGAGGGGTCGACCGGGTTGGTGACGCCGGTGGCTGCGGGGGTCGCCCCGGGCTCCGGCCCCGGGCATCTGGCGCTCTTCGGCTTCGATCCGCTCGAGACGACGGTGGGGCGCGGCGTGCTCGCGGCCCTTGGCGTCGGCTTCGACCTGCGGCCGGGCGACGTCGCGGCGCGGATCAACTTTTGCACGCTCGATGCCGACGGCACCGTTGCCGATCGTCGCGCCGGGCGCATCGGATCGGAAGTCGGCGCCGCGCTCGCCGAGCGCCTCGACCGTATCGACCTCGGCTCCGGCGTCGAATGCACCGTGCGCCATGTCAAGGGATACCGCGCCTGCGTCGTGTTTCGCGGCGACGGCCTCGACGGCCGCGTCGCCGACACCGACCCGCAGGCCATCGGCGTAGCGCCTCTGGCGCCGCGGGCGCTGGATCCTGCCGCCGACACCGCCGCCGGGCTGGCGCGCGCCTTCATCGCTGCGGCGGTGGCGCTGCTCGCCGACGAAGAGGACGCCAACGGGGTTCTCTTGCGGGGTTTCGACACCTATGTCCCGCTGCCGTCGTTCGCCGATCTCTACGGCGTCAAGCCGGCGGCGGTCGCCGCCTACCCGATGTATCGCGGCGTTGCCCGCGCCGTCGGCATGACCGTGTTCGCTGCGGAGGACACGGTCGAAAGTCGTGTCGATCTGACCCGAACAGCCATGCAGGATCACGACTTCGCTTTCGTGCACTTCAAGGCCACCGACAGCCGCGGCGAGGATGGTGACTTCGACGCCAAAGTCGAGCAGATCGAGATCGCCGACCAGACTCTGGCTCGCCTGCTCGAGCTCGACTTCGACGTCGTGATGGTGACGGGCGACCATTCGACGCCGGCGACCTACAGGGCCCACTCCTGGCACCCGGTTCCGGTGCTGATCCATGGCCCGCACTGCCGGGCAAACGCGAGCCGGGCGGGTTTCGGGGAAACGGCGTGTATCACCGGCGCGCTGGGGCCACTGCGCGGCACGGATGTGCTGCCGCTGGTTCTGGCGCAGGCGGGCCGGATCAGAAAGTACGGCGCGTAGCGACCGCTAGGGCGCGCGATGACTGCGTTGCGCTTGCTTCGGGTGCTCGACGTACTCGAAAGTACGTCTCCGCGCCCGAATCGGCGCGCGCCTTGTCCTCACGCGCCCTAGCGGCCGCTATGGGCGGCCAGCAATCTCTCCGCCCGCTCCAGATCTTCGGGCGTGTTGATGTTCAGTAGCGTCTGTGCCGGGTCGCCGAACTCCTGCAGCGCCGCGGCTTCGAGCGGTGTCGCGATTTCGTCCAGCAAGCCATGGAGGTCGAACGCGCCACGATCGAGGCGCTCCTGGAGGGGCGCCAGCGCTGCCTGCGAGTAGGTCGCGCACAATGGGTGCCAGCGTTGCTCCGATCGCGGTGCGCAGATAGGCGCGCCTTGGCCGACGACGTCCAGCGTTGCGAGCAGTAGCGCCGGTGGGACGAACGGCAGATCGAGGGCGAGCGCGACCACGTGGATGCCGGCGTCGATCAGGGCGACTTCGATGCCCGCCGCCGGCCCGCCGCCGGCGCGAGCGTCGGGCAGGTGGCGGCGCCGGAGATTGGCGATCGGCTCGCCGCCGACGACGACGACCTCGATGGTGAATTGGGCGAGCGTGTGGCCGGCGCGCTGGGCGAGCGACCGTCCCCCCAGCTTGACCTCTGCTTTCGGGCGGCCCATCCGGGTGCTCGCACCGCCGGCGAGCAACGCGCCCATCGCTGCCGGAAGGGTCACGCCCGGATCGCGTTCAGGCCGTGGCCGGTGACCACGACGAGCGCCTCGTCATCGTCATCCGCCTGCATGTGCCCGGCCATCGCCACCGCGCCGGTTGGTTCCGCCCAGACACCCATCGTCGCCAGTCGCCGCTGGGCGGCGCGGATCTCCTCGTTGCCGACGACGATCACCCGACCACCGGTGCTCACGACCGCCGCGGCGAGCGCCCGCCGGCGGACCGGAACGGCGATGGCGATGCCGTCGGCGATCGACGGCCGGTCACCGGCGTCGGGTGCCGTCGGCCGACCTTCGCTGCCGGTCGCGTCCCATAGCGGGGCGGCGGTGCGGTGTTGCACGGCGATGATCGCCGGGATTTGGAAGTCGGGGAGGGCGGCGCGGATCTCGGCGAAACCGTAGAACAGGCCGAGGACGAGCGATCCTTGGCCGGCGGGAACGTAGATCCGGCGCGGCAGTTCGCCGCCGTGCTCCTGCCACCATTGAAAGGCCAGCGTCTTGGTGCCTTCGAGAAACATCGGGTTCCAAGCATGGCTGCAATACGTTCCGTCGTCGTCGGCTTGGGCGGCCGCGGTGGCGTTGGGCCGCGGGCCGTCGATCGCGACGACCTCGGCGCCAAAGGCGTGCAGCGCCGCCACCTTGCCGGCCGGCGCCGACGCCGGCACGTAGACGCGGCACGCCAGACCGGCGGCGGCGGCGTAGGCGGCGAACGATCCGCCGGCGTTTCCCGAAGAGTCCTCGATCAGTGGCGGCTTCGCCGCCAGGCTCGCCCACGCCACGAGCGTGGCGACGCCGCGGTCCTTGAACGACAGCGTCGGCTCGAGGTGGGCAAGCGCGATCGAGGGTCCGTCGGCGGCGCGCAGCCAACGGCCGCAGCCCTCGCCCAGCGTCGGGTAGCGGCCGGGGGGAAGACGAATCTGGTGCTGAAATCGCCATACACCGCTGGCGTCGCCGGTGATGGCGTCGGGGTCGAAGGGCGGACCGGGCGGCAAGGCCCAGGGGCCGCCGCAGTCACATCTCCAGCCGCTCGGCTCCAGAGCCGGCGTGGTTTGGCCGCAATGCTCGCAAACGAAATCAGCGCTCACAGAATGCGAATAGCACGCGCCTGGGTCCTCTGCAACAATACGCCCATGCTCAAGAAGCCCCGCCTGTTTACCGCCGGTCCGACGCCGCTGCATCCGGAGGCCATCCGCGCGACGGTGGGACCCGTACCCTATCACCGTACACCGGAGTTCGCGGCGCGTTTTGACCGCGTCCAGGTCGGTCTCCAGGCCGCGTTCCGCACCCGGGGTCCGGTCGCCGTGCTGACGACCTCCGGGACCGGGGCGATGGAAGCGGCGCTCGCCAGTTTGTTCGCGTCCGGCGATCGCGTCGTCGTCGTGGCCGGCGGTAAGTTCGGCGCTCGCTGGGCCGAGATCGGCATGGCGTACGGTCTCGATGTCGTCGAGATGAGCATCGAGCCGGGGCAGCCGGTGACGGCGGCGGCGGTGGCAACGCTCGTCGAGCGCTCGGCGCCGGTGCGCGGCCTGTTTCTGACCGCCAGCGAGACGTCCACCGGAACGATCTACGACGTCCGCGCCATCGCCGACGCGGTCCGCGACGTCGAGCCTGAGATCGTCGCCGTCGTCGACGCCATCACGTCGGTCGGGGCACTGCCCATCGGCACCGACGACTGGGGCCTCGACGCCGTCATCGGCGGATCGCAGAAGGCCTTCATGGTGCCGCCGGGGCTGGCTTTCGTCGCCTGTTCGCCGCGCGGCTGGGAGCTGGTCGGCAACGAGTCTGCAACGCCTCGCTATTACCTCGACCTGCGCAAGTACGCCGCCTCGGCGAAGAAGTCGCAAACGCCCTTCACGCCGGGAATTGGCTTGCTGCTGGCGCTCGAGGCGTCGCTCGACGCGATCGATGAAGCCGGTGGCATCACTGCGCTCGAGAACAATGCCAACCGGTTGGCGACCGCCTGTCGCGCCGCTGTCGCGGCGCTGGATCTCGAGCTGCTCTCGGCGGCGCCGAGCCCGTCGGTCACGGCGATCAAGGCGCCGGTTCCCGGCACCGGCCCGGAGATCGTCGCCGCCATGCTCGACCGTCACGGGGCGCAGCTTTCGGGGGGGCAGGGCGAGCTCAAGCCGCACATCTTCCGCATCGGCCACATCGGCTACGTCGACGATCTCGATCTTCTCGGCCTCCTCGCGGCGCTCGAGGGTGTGCTGGCCGATCGGGGCCACGTCGTGACCGCGGGCGCCGGCGTTGCCGCTGCCGCCGCGAGTCTCGCTGCCGCACGGCACCGGGAAGGCGGGTCCCGATGAGCACGCCGGCGCCGGCGGTTCTGGTCTGCGGCTCCTTGAAGGGCCGCGGCCTCGAGATCCTCGGGGCTGCCGGCTGCGATGTCGATCATCAGATCGACCGCGCGTCCGGCTCTCTCGCCGACGTCATCGAGCCCTTCGCCGGTGTCATCGTGCACTCGGGACACCTGGTCGATGCCGCCACCATCGAGGCCGGCGCCAACCTGCGTGCCGTCGGACGCGCCGGCGTCGGCGTCGACAACATTGACGTCGAGGCGGCGACCGCGGCCGGGGTGCTGGTCATGAACCTGCCATGGGGCAACACCGTGACGGCGGCAGAACACACGCTCGCCCTCATGCTCGCCCTGGCCCGCAACGTGCCGCAGGCTTCCGCGGCGCTGCGCGCCGGTGTTTGGGATCGCACACCGTACCTCGGCGTCGAGCTCCTGGGGAAGACACTCGGGATCGTCGGCTTCGGGCGCATCGGCCGCGAGGTCGCGCGCCGCGCCCACGGGCTCGAGATGAAGGTGATCGCCTCCGACCCCTACATGTCCGAGCGCGTCGCCGCCGACCTGGGCATCGAGCTCGTGGCGCTCGAGGAGCTCATCCCGCGCGTCGATGTGCTCACCGTCCACGTTCCGCTCAGCAGCGAAACCCACCACCTGATCGATGCCGACGCGCTCGCGGCGATGAAGCCCGGCGCCCGTCTGATCAATTGCGCCCGCGGCGGCCTCATCGACGAGAAGGCGTTGCTGGCCAGCCTCGAATCGGGACACATCGCCGGCGCGGCGTTCGATGTCTTCGAAAACGAGCCCGAAGCCAATGCCGATCTGCTCGCCCACCCGCGCTTCATCGGCACGCCGCATCTCGGGGGTGCGACCGTGGAAGCGCAGGAGAAGATCGGCGAGGGGATCGCCCGGCAGCTCGCGGATTTTCTGCACCACGGCACGATTCAACACGCCATCAACGTGCAGGCGTTGTCGCCGGAAGAACAGCGTCCGATGCTGCCTTACCTCGACCTGGCACGGCGCCTCGGGTCGTTGTTGTCGCAGTGCTTCTCCGGCATCGAGGCACTGCGCATCGAGTACTCCGGCGAGATCACCCAGTACACGGTGAAGCCGGTCAGCGCGGCGCTGCTGGTCGGCTTCTTCGAGCCCCACCTCGCCGAGCAGGTCAACGCGGTGAACGTCTGGAACGTCGCTCGCGATCGCGGCATCGAGGTCGAAGAATCCACCAGCAACGCGCCGCGCGGGTACTTGAGCTTGCTCCGCGTCAGCGGCCGAACCGCGACCGGTGAGCACGTTGTCGCCGGGACGGTCTTCGACCCGGAGCGCTGCCGCGTCGTCGAGCTCGAAGGCCTTCCCATCGAGCTCGCCCCCGAGGGTCGCCTGCTGATGTTCGCCAACGATGACCGCCCCGGCGTCGTCGGCGCCGTGGGCGCCTTCCTCGGCCAACGCGGCATCAACATCGCCGAAATCAGCCTCGCCCGCACCGAGGACTCCGACACGGCGATCGCGGTGATCACCCTGGACTCGCCCATGGACCCCGGCACGCTGCGTGAGTTCGAAGCCCTACCGGTCATCCAGTGGGCACGTTACCTGGAACTGTAGCGGGCGCGAATCGATCGCTGTCCCCCGACACCTGCCGCCGCCCTCCACCTACGCGCAAAGCGGGCAGCGAGGCGCCGAAGGCGCCGAGAGGTCGGGGGAGGGTGGCGGGAATCAAAAACATCGAGCCCGGCTTCGCCCACCTCCGGCAACAGCTCGTGCCGGCCCGACCTCGCACCCTCCGCAGCAACGAGACGCCCCCCGTTTTCTTGCTCCCATGGGTACCCCGTGGCAAAATCAGGGCAACCCGGTAAGCCGCTTTCTTGCCTTCTCTGGCACCGCGCGCCGGGCTTGATTCGCCCGCTTCCGAGCGCCTGGAAACGCGTCCGCGCCTCATGGATGGGGCGACGATCTTGAGGTGCTCGGGGCTCGGCGAAGCCATCGTCTCCAACGTGGAGTAAGACCATGGGCCGCAAGAAAGTAACCGTCGTCGGCGCCGGACACGTCGGTGCCACCACCGCACTGGCCATCGTCAACAAGGGTTTGGCCGACGTCGTGCTCACCGACATCATCGAGGGCATGCCGCAGGGCAAGGCGCTCGACATGATGGAGGCGACGCCGCTGATCGGCCACGACGCCCACATCACCGGTACCAACAACTACGTCGATACGCAAGGCTCCGACATCGTCGTGATCACCGCCGGACTGGCGCGCAAGCCCGGCATGAGTCGCGATGATCTGCTGTTCAAGAACGCCGAGATCATCGGCGGCGTCATCGGCGAGGTCGTCAAGTATTCGCCCGACAGCATCATCATCATGGTTACCAACCCGCTCGACATCATGGCCTACCTGGCCTACAAGAAGTCGGGTTTCCCGCGCCAGCGCGTGCTCGGCATGGCCGGCGTGCTCGACTCGGCCCGTTTCCGTACGTTCATCGCCATGGAGCTCGGCGTGTCGGTCGACAACACCCACGCCTTCGTGCTCGGCGGCCACGGCGACTCGATGGTCCCGCTGCCGCGCTACTCGACCGTCGCCGGTGTACCGATCACCGAGCTGATGAGCGAAGAGCAGATCAACCGCATCGTTCAGCGCACCCGCGACGGCGGCGCCGAGATCGTCAACCTGCTCGGCACCGGCAGCGCCTACTTCGCGCCCGCCTGGTCGGTGGCCCGGATGATCGCGGCCATCCTGATGGACAAGAAGGAGATCCTGCCCTGCGCCGTGCACCTCGAGGGCGAGTACGGCGTCTCGGACGCCTACGTCGGCGTGCCCGCACAGCTCGGCGCCGGCGGCATGGAAAAGGTCTTCGAGATCGACCTGTCCGACGACGAGCGCAAAGCCTTCGAGGACTCGGTCGCCGAGGTCAAGGACTCGATCGCCAAGCTGGAACTCTAGCCGGGTGACGAGAGTTTTCTCGGCGCCGTGGTGACGAAGGAAAAGGAACCGAACGATGGCCGTTGAACGCACCCTCGCCATAATCAAGCCCGACGCCGTGCGCCGGAACCTGATCGG
>Ga0114950_10000792_pt1 | contig 22595 bp, 9 predicted proteins | sample N075metaG_FD_83503 | JGI IMG/M metagenome (GOLD analysis project Ga0114950, IMG submission 83503) | Deep subsurface microbial communities from Kermadec Trench to uncover new lineages of life (NeLLi) - N075 metaG | ecosystem: Environmental > Aquatic > Marine > Ocean trench > Sediment | place... | reverse complement strand
GTTCTCGTCACGGCGGCGGCGGGGGGCGTCGGCACGGCCACGGTACAACTCGCCAAGGCATTTGGCTGCACCGTCTACGCCGCGGCCGGAAGCGACGCGAAGCTGGGGACACTTCGCGATCTCGGTGTTGATCTCGCGGTCAGCTACGGCGAACCAGGCTTCGCCGACAGGGTGCGAGCCGCCGCCGCCACGGCCGATCCCGGCACTCTGCCCGGGATCGACGTGGTGCTCGAGGTCGTCGGCGGCCACGTCTTTCGTGACAGCCTGGATCTTCTCGCTCCGTTTGGGCGGATCGTGGTGGCGGGCTTCGCCAGCTACCAATTGCGCTGGTGGAATCCGCTGTCGTGGTGGCGCACTTGGCGCGACATGCCGAGGGCCGACGTGGCGGGGCTGGCAATCGCTTCACGCGGTGTGCTCGCCTCCCATATCGGCTACTTGTTCAAGGACCCCGAGCGTATGCAGCGGGTGTGGAGTGAGCTGACAACGTTTGTCACCGACCACACAATCCGCCCGGTCGTCGGGGCTACCTTTGCTTTCGACGAGATCGCCGAGGCCCATCGGTTCATGGAGTCGCGCCGCAGCATCGGCAAGATTGTCGTGCGAGGGCCGCAATAACCAACCCCTTCGGCACAGCACACGCCGCCCTGGAAGGACTCGACAACTACTGACGCTTATCGGCGTTTGCCCCGTGCCCCATGGCTTCTCCCTACAGCAACTCCTGCACGGCGCGGTAGGCCTCGTCGATCGCCGCGTCGGTGTGGGGGCTCGCCGCGGCGTCGGAGTTGGCGATGGCGATGCGGCCAAAGGGCTTGCGACCGACCACGTTGGGCCTGTCGTCGGGGCTCTCGAGGGCCCATCGAATCGGATCGTCGAGGGTGTTGTAGGTGTACGCGTAGCCATGCGGCCAGCGGTTGACCGTGATCGCGACGACATCGTGTGCGGGGTCGAAACTACTGCCCGACAGCATTCGGCTGAGGTCCTCGCGAATGTTGAGCTCAAACGTCTCGAAGGTCGCCGCGTGGAGGTAGCGATGGCCCTCGAGATGCTGCTGCTTCTTCGGCAAGCCGGGGCTGCAGGGCGTCCGCACCATGTGCAGCAGGACCGGGTCCCGCGGTGTGCGCGCCGGCTGGTAGTCGCCGAGCCGCGTCGGGAAATCCAAGCTGACGCTCGTGTGGTAGGCACCGGGCGCGGTGATGCTGCTCACCCCCAACCCCTGGAATGCGCTCCACTCGCGCAGCAGAACGCTCGTGTAAACGATGGGGGCCTTGACCGCGTACTCGAGCGCTTCCCTTTGCACGGCCGGCAACTCGGGGCACAGGTATGGAATGATGCCGTTGTAGCAGGCCATGACGCAGCCGGCCGCGCGAACGGTCTGCGCCTTACCGTCGCGTACGTAGGTGACCTCCACCTCTGAAGAATCGGCCGGGTCACCGCGGTGGGCAACGCGCACGGCGGTGCTGTTCAGACGGATTCGTACGTTGGACCCCGCGACGTCCAGGCGGTCGTAGTGCAGATCTGCGATGACGACGCCTTCCATCGAGCTTGCCTCGATCGACTCCGGGATCAGGTCGCCCACCAGCAACCGCGTGATCGTCGCATTGCCGTCGGCGAAACGGATGCTGGGACCACCTTCGGAAGCCCGCACCGCGTCCTCTCGACCGTGCTGGCCCCCCGGCTGGTTGATGAGCCGCTCGGGCGGGGTCGGCTCCAACGCCATCCCTTGGAAGCCGGGGTACCCCATCTCCCAGCAGAAGAGCGCGGGGATCGCATCGATACCGACACAGAAGAGCCCATGGGTGCGCGACTGATAGAAGTCCGCGACCCGGGAATCGAGCTCGAGAACGTCGATCAGGTAGTCGCGGTAGCTGATTCTCGCCAACCGCGCCTTCTTGGCGTCTGAGCGCAGCTCCGGCATCGTCTCGAAGTCGGAGGCGTCGTCGTTGAGGCGCACGAGGTCGCGGCGGGCTGCTTCGGACAAGGGCGCTTTCTCCACGAACTCCGACCACGGCAGCCTGCCGTAGCCGGGTACGAGCCGGTCCTCGCCGAAGGTCTCGTGATCGAAGAAGAACGCCCGCCCCAAACCCCTCGGCCGGCCGCGATCACGGTCGTCCGCGGCGGCCCGGCGAAACCGCTCCCGATCGATGCCGATGTCGCGCAGGAGCGCGGCGGCTTCGGCGCTGTACTGCCCCGGCGCCTCGATATTCAGCGTGCCCCCGTTGATCAACAGTGTTTGGCCTTCGTACGAAAACTCGTTGCGCTTGGCGTGGCCGCCGAAATCGTCGTGGTTATCGAGTATGAGGATGCGGGCGTCGGCCCCGGCGGCGGCGCGAAAGAACCAAGCCGCCGACAAGCCGCTGATGCCCCCACCGACAACGACGAGGTCGTACCGCTCACCCGTATCGGTGTCGGGACCGCTATCCCAACTTCTGCCGTCGCGCAGCGCGTGGGCCACCTCGAATGACCCCACGTGGCTTCCGCGCATGCCGGTAAGGGCCGGCGGATAGTAGTCGCCGCCCTGAACGCCGGCGAGCAGCGCTTCGATGCCCCTCGTGCGTGCCCAACGGCTGGCACCCACTGATCCGGTCAACCCGATCGCGACACCGTTGAGAAAATCGCGCCGCGTGATCTCCCGGCTCATACCGAGGTCGGGATCGTGCGTGGAGCTCATCGCTTCAACCAGTCGATGAACTCTTCCATCCCCGCGCGGGTGATCGTGTGGCCGCCGTCGAATTCGTAGAGCTCGACGTCGAAACCGGCCTCGGTCAGCAGATAGCGGGCGCGAACCGGTTGGGCGCCCAGATCGCTGGTGCCGCCCGCGACAAAGGCCCGCAGATGATTCGCCGCGGCCAGCTCTTGCGGAGAGAAGCGCTCCTCGTTCAGTCGTGACCCGAAGGTAGCGAGGCCGGCGAACAGGTCGTGGTGGGCGATCGCCGTGTAGTAGGTGAACGTACCGCCCTGCGAAAAACCCATCAGGTACACCTCACCGACGCTGTAGCGCTCGCGCAGCGATTCGATGACATCGAGGATGTAGCGGATCGTCACGTCGTCGCCCCTTTCGGCGACCCGATCGTCGATGTCTCTCAGATTCCAGCTATAGCCGATGCGATTCGTCGGCAAGTAAGCGTACGGGCCCTGGGGCACCGCATAGATCAGCCCGGCCTCGCGAAACAGCCGGGCCGGTGGTTCAAAAAAATCAATCGGCCGACCGCCGTGGCCGTGCAGGCCAACGACCAACGTGTAGGTCTCGCTCTCGTCGTAGTCGTCCGGCAGTTCCACCATCGTCGGAAAGAGTGCGATGGTGCCGACGTAAACCGTCTGGCTGTGATCGGCTGCCGCTTGTTGGTCCTGGGGAGTCGCCGGCGTCATTGCCTCGGCGGCGCCGGCAAGCGCCACAACACAGATCCCGAGTCCGACAAACATCATGGCCAAGGCCTTTCGTCGCCTGGAAGCTCGCGCATTCGCTCGACAGTCGCACGGTCCCCGGCGGCTTGGCGCCCGCTTACTCCCCGCCTTCAAGGAGAGTCTACGCCACGCAGCCGCATTCCGGACCGCACGAAGGGGAGCACGCCAGCGGCGAGGCCGATGAGAAATATCAGCGCCGGGAAACTCTGTGGAATAGTGGCCTCGGCGACGGCGCGCCAATTCCAACAGAAGGAGACGATGATGGTCAGCGCTCCGGAGCAGGCGACGGTCCACTCGACGGGGGTCAGGCGCACGGTGCCTCCGCGCGCCCGGATGCGCTCGTGCACACCGAACCCGCCGATGAGAAACACCGCCACTATCAGCGGGTAGATGACCGGCCCGAGCCACGGCACCGGGATCAAGAACAGCACATCCCAGGTGAACAGCGACGGCGGCCAGCCGAGAAAGAGCCGCAGGCCAAGGTAGTACACGACATCCCAGACGCCGAACAGGAAGGCGAAGACAAAGAAGCGATCGAGGCGATCACGAGCAGCCACCATGGCAACGGCGAACAGCATCAGCAGGGTCGTGAGCTCGCGCAGCAGCTCGACCACCGCGATGTGGTCCGGAATGATGACGATCGGAAAACGGAAGCCATCGGGGTAGTAGAGCTCGCGCAAATACACCACCACCGCCGCCTCGAGGAGGCCGAAGGCTACGCCGAACAGCGTCAACCAGGCGATACGGCGCGGCGCGGCAGCCAGGTCAGGCATCGGCGACCCCGCCGCGCTCTTCGATCCAGGCGGCCAGCCGGCGCATCCCCTCGTCCAGCGACACCCGCGGCTCGTATCCCAGATCGCGCCGCGCGGCACTGATGTCGAACCAGCGCGCCGTGGTCAGCTCACGTACGATCCAGCGGCTCATTCGCGGGTCGCCCGTCGCGCCCGTCAGTGTGTGCACCTTCTCGAACACCCATCCCGCCGCCATCGCGGCTCGCAACGATACCCGCTTCTCGACCGGTGGCACACCGGCCGCCGCCAGCAGCCGGTTGATGAACTCCCAGATCTCGACTGGCTCGCCGGAACTGAGGAAGTACGCCTTGCCGGAGACTCTCGCCGCGGTATCGCCCCCAGCCAACAGGCGCTCGGCGGCCAGGAGATGGGCCTGGACAACATCGTCGATGTAGGTAACGTCTGTCCTCTTGGCCGGCCCATCGATGCGGCGAAGCGCTCCGTTCCGGCCACGCTGGACCACTCGCGGAAGGATTGAAGTGTCTCCGGGGCCCCACACCAGATGCGGCCGCAGAGCGACGGTGCGCAGCGCGTCCGCGGCGGCGGCCAGCAGCAGCCGCTCGGCTTCGGCCTTGGTGCGGCCGTAGAACCCATCGTAGTGATCCGCGTAGCCGATCGATTCGTTCACCCCCTCCAGGTCCGACAGGCCAAACGTCACACTGGGCGTCGACGTGTACACCAGAGTCGTTACACCGCACTCTCGACACGCGGCGATGACGTTGCCGGTCCCCTCCACGTTGGTGGCGTGGAAGTCCGCGTAGCGCCCGGCCGCGGCCACCTTGGCGGCGGCGTGGAAGACCACGTCCACCCCCCGCACGGCCTCCTCCACCCCGCGGCCGTCCGCAACGTCGCCGCGGCGATGGTCGACTCCCAGGGCGCTGAGCTCCGGGTGGGATCCACGGGAGAAGCTCCGAACCTCGTCGCCCCGGGCCCGCAGCGCGCGGGCGACGGCACCGCCCACGAACCCCCCTGCTCCGGTGACCAGGGCCTTCACGTGGACTGCTCCTGCGCCCAGACGGCGAGCTTCTCGCGGAAGATCTTGGCGTTGTGACGAACATCCACGGGAAAGGAGTCATGGTAGAGCACGGTCTCGATGCGGCTCGTGTGATCGTGCCGCTTGGCGATGTCGAGAAGCTCCCGCGTCAGCGCCTCGGGTCGGATGTCGTGGCCGGGCGCCCGCTCCACGCACAGCACCGGCTCCACGTGCCCGGAGCGGGCCACGCCGACGAGGGCACTGCGACGAACGGCCGGGTGGGTGTTGAACACCGCCTCGCAGGGGATGGTGAACAACGTGCCGTGATCCGTCTCGACGCGGTGGTCCTTGCGGCCGCACATCCAGATACGGCCCTGTTCGTCGAGATATCCAACGTCGCCCATGCGGTGCCAGAGGCGGCCGTCCGACCCGCGGATCTTGGCCAGCTTGGTCGCCCTCGGACGCTTGTAGTAGGACTCCGTGACCACGGCCCCGCGCACCACGATCTCCCCGATCTCGCCCGTCGCCAATGGTAGGTCCTCCGACCAAGCCTCCACCGACTCGTCGTGGATGGGGATGATGCGCACGTCCAAGCCCGGCACCGGTCGACCGACGCACACTCCTCCACCGCGGTCTGTGATCCGGCTTGTTTCGCCGAGAATCGCCTCGCTCCCGATCACCGAGACCGGCAACGACTCCGTGGCGCCGTACGAGGTCAGGATCTCCACACCCTCGGGCAGCGCCCTCTGAAAGCGCTCCAGCGCCGGGGTCGACGCCGGCGCCCCGGCCGAGATCGCGCGCCGCAGCGAGGAGAGCGTCAGGTCGTGATCGGCGCAGTGGCGGCCGAGCTTGTCGATCAGCGCGGGTGACGCAAAAAGGTTGGTGCACTGGAAGTCGCGCAACGCCTCGACGAGGCGCTCCGGGTCGGCCTCGCCGGGGCGGCTGGCGTCCATGTCCGGCACGATCGAGGCCATGCCCAGCGCCGGACCGAACAGCGCGAACAGCGGAAAGGTGGCAAGATCGCGCTCGCCCGGCTCGATCCCGTACACGTTCCGGAGCGCTTCCACCTGGGCGGCGAACACGCGAAACGGCACCACCACGCCCTTCGGAACCCCGGTGCTGCCACTGGTGAACAGGATCGCAGCGGTCTGCTCGGGATCGGGCTCGAGCACCGGGTACGGCTCGTCGGGGGCAGCAGCCTCGAGCTTGGCCAACACGTGCCCTCCCCAGAAGAGCCTGCGGCCCACCGTCACCTTCGTGCGCACCGTCTTGCCGCCCCAACCGAGCACGACACGGGCAGCGTGTGCCTTCGGGATACCGATGAAGGCCTCGGGCTCCGCTTCGGCCAGGCAGGTGCGGAGGTGCTTGCTACCCATGCCGGGATCCACCATGACGGGCACGGCCCCGACCTTGAGCATGGCGAACGTCAGGGCGAAGAAGTCGAGGCTGGGCTTGACCATGAGAACCGCGCGCACGCCTTCGCCGATTCCGACCCCGACTAGAGCGTGCGCGATGCGGTCGGAGCGACGGTCGAGCTCGAGCGCCGTGAGGCAAGCGTAGCGGGCAGTTCCGTCGGGGTTCCGCCCGGCGGCCACAGCCACGGCCAGCGTGTCCGGCTGGCGGACGGCCATCTCGGGAAGGTAGGCGGCAACGTTGAGGTGGCCAACGGCAGGGTCCGGCGCGGCGGCCCCGGCGGCGCTCACACCGATGCTTCCAGCGGGTGAGCCTCGAGGAAGCGGCGGACGAGAGGGACGATCGCCTCTCCGGCGTCCTCGAGCACATAGTGGCCGCAGTCGGGAAAGCGATGCACGTCGGCGGCGGGAAAGCGGCGCTTCCATTCGTCGAGGAAGTACTCGTCGAAGACGAAGTCCTTCATGCCCCAGCAAATCAGCAGGGGTATATCGACCAGCCGGTCGAGCTCTTCCGCGGTCCTCCGAACGATTTCGTAGGCGCGGTCGCCGGCGCCCAACGGGATGTCCTGAACGAAGCGATGGATGGCGATCCGGTGGGCCCAGGAGTCGTAGGGCTCCAGATACCCCGCCGCTACCTCGTCGCTCATCGGCTTGCGCGTGACGCAGCGGCGAACGGCGGCGCGGGAAAACGCGTTCGCGCCCCGCACCAGCAGCGCCCCGAGCCCGGGAACTCTGGCGAGCGCGAGAGCAGCGGGAAAGCGCTTGCCCGGCGGCAGCGGAAATGCCGCGGTGTTCAACACCACCAGGCGCGCTATGCGGTCGGCGTGGCGAGTGGCCCAGGCCATCCCGATCATGCCGCCCCAGTCGTGCACGACCAAGGTGATGTCGCGCACGTCGAGCTCTTCGACGAGCCGAGACAGGTCCGATACCCGGGAGGCGAGCGTGTAGTCGTAGGCACCGTCGCCGGGCTTGTCGGAGCGGCCGCAGCCGATGTGGTCCGGTGCCACGGCCCGGTGATCGCGCTTCAGCTCGCCGATCAAGTCGCGGTACAAGAAGGACCAGCTCGGATTGCCGTGCAACATGAGGACCACGTCACCCTCGCCCTCGTCCACGTAGTGCATCCGGTGTCCGTCGATGTCCAGGTAGTTCGGGGTGAAGGGGAAGAGCGCACTCACCAGTCCACTCCCAACATCATGCAGTTGAGCCCGCTGCCGATACCGAGCAGGCCGACCCGATGACGCGGCTGCAGGAATTCTCGCTCCTCGGCCAGGGCGACCGCGACCGGGAGTCCCGCGGTTCCCGTGTTGCCCAGGTACTCATAGGTGGTGAAGTCCTGGGCCGACTCCAGTCCCATGCGGCTCAACATGAGCCCGCGGTGCGCTGATCCGACCTGGTGGCAAACGGTACGATCCACGTCCGCGACCTGCCACTCCATCTCCCGAAGGAACAGAGCCCAGGTGCGCTCTCCGAGCGCGATGCCGTGCTCGAGCACGGCACGCGCCTCGGTGCTGGCATACTCCCGCAGGCTGGCCTCCGCCCCGGGCGCCTGGCCGGCGGGATGCGCTTCGACTCCCCAGCGGCACAAGTCGTGATGCTCCGGGGCGGTCTCCACCACCGCTCCTCGTAAGCGCCGGCGGCCGGTTTCGCCGAACGATCCGTCGGTCAGGATCACCGCGACGGCCCCCGATCCCCCGGTCAGCGTGGCGACTGCGGTCTTGAACTCTTTCATGTCGGGGCCGCCGTTGAGACGGGCGATGGTCGTATCGACGATTTCGCGCGCCGTCTCGCAGCTAAACACCATACCCGCCCGGATCTGGCCGAGCTCGATGCGGTTGGCGATCTCGAGCATGCCGTTGAGCACGCCGACGCAGGCGTTGCTGACGTCGTAGACGTGCGCCGACGGGTGGATCGAGTGACCGGCGAGCTGTAGCCCGGCGGCCACGTGGCAGGCGGTCGCGGGCTCGAAATGCTGGCGGCAGACGCCGGCGAAGATCAGGGCCTCCAAGTCCGCGCACGCAACGGGCGAGCCACTCAGGGCCTTCTCGGCCGCCGCGGTGGCTCCCTGGGTCACGGTGTAGCCCGGCTCCCAGTAGCGCCGCTCCCGAATACCGGTGATCTGCTCGAGCTGCCCGGGCTGGATGTGCAGGCTGTCGTAGGTGGGGCCCAGCCGCTCCTCCAGCTCCGCGGAGGTGACGACGCAGGGGGCCAGCTCGTAGCCGAAGGGCTCGATGAAGACGCGCGAGTACCTCACCCCCCCGCCTCCAGGCTGAAGTCATTCATGGAGTAAATCGTCCTGCCGTCCACCACGAGGAAACCATCGGCGACCAAGCTCTGTCGCTCATCGTCCACAGCCGTGATGCTGGCAAAGACCTCCACCCGTTCGCAACCCGGGACGATCTGGCCGCGATAGCTCCAGCGGTGGTTATGTTCGGCCGGCATCGTAGAGAATCGGGCTCCATCGCCCAGGCTCCAGCGATCCGTCGCGTAGACCTCGAGAAGCTGCAGGAAGGCCTCCAACCCCAGGGAGCCCGGCCACACCGGATCCTGATAGAAGTGGGCCTCGAAGAACCAGGCATCCGAGTCGACGGCGATGGAGCCGTGGATCCACCCGAGGCCTTCGGGGCCGCCGTCGGGAACCAGCAGCTCGATGTCGTCCACCATGCGCATTTGTCGGTCGGGAAAGGGGCGCGTCACCGGCACGGCGAAGCTGGCACCGCGCTCGAGCTCGGCCGGCGAGGGCCGATAGATCACCGCGTCGCGCATGCCTATCTGGTCGGCCAGCGCCCGCTCGGAAAAGAAGCCGAAGTAGGTGGTGCCCTCGTACAAGCGTCCGGCACCCTCGCTCTCCAGCGCTATGTGGTAGTGCTGGATGATCATGCCGCCGGACGTCGATACGCTGGTGAGCTCGATGTCCGTGGTAATAACGTCGGGCCCGGCCGTCAGCCGGGCGAGCTGCACGGCGTCGCCGCCCAGGTTGCGGAAGCGCAGGTTGCCCTCCGACGTCAGCGCGGAGCCGACGTAGGCCGCAAGCCATCCGCAGGGCTGGAGCGCGACCTCGAGCAGCACCGCGAACGGCATCTCGTCCTGCCGGTTGCTGGCGAAGTACCAGTGCTCCGGCGATACATCGAATTGGGCTCGGGCCCGGGCGCCGGCCTTCATGACGAAGGGCTCTCCCTCCACCGAGATGATGCGGTCGAGGAACTGGTACGGCGGACGGGGAAGGCGTGCGATACGCCGCGGACCTTCGTCGAAGACGCGGTAGGGATCGCCGTAGGCGTCGGACGGACGGCCGCTGCTGAAGGCCAGGATGCTCGTCTTGTCGTACGGCACCGCCGTGGCGCCGGCAACGGCGGCCCGCGCCCCCACTTCGGTGTGCGACTCGGCTTCGATGCCGAGCGCGGGGGCGGGCCCCGGAACGGCGTCCGCCCGGGCGCCGCGACGATCCCACAAGGACTTCAGACCCTCCCGGCTTGCGCCGCTCAGGCGCACCGACATGTCGCGGAGGTCGACGATCGGCTTGCCGTCCGCGTACATGAGGGCGTCCACAATGGCGTAGGGCTCAGGACCGTAGCCGAGCTCGCGAACGTTGATCTCATAAGTAACCACGCGGGTAGACGCGAGCACCTGCCCTCGGCAACGGAGCCGACTCTTGACCTCGAGGATCGGCTGCCAGGTCGACGTATCCTCTTCCGCCACCCAACCCATTCGCAGCAGGAAGATGCGCAGCGTATGCATACAACACTCGTACATCAGGGTGCCCGGCATGACCTCGTCGTCGATGAAGTGGCAGGTGAGGAACCAGTCGTCCGGATGGATATCGGCCTCCGCCACGATGCTGCCTAACCCGTAGCGGCCGCCCTCCGGGTCGAGCTCGGTCACCCGATGCACCAAACGCATCCGCCCACCCGGGATGGTCAGCGGCCGCGCGACACCGAGCCCGGCGAACTCGTCGCCGAAAGCCTTCGCCAAGTCGCCGGCACGCAGCGCCTCGAGCCGCTCGGTATCGTAGGACGCTTTGTGCATGGGCACGAGCTCGAGCCAATCGTGGGGCCGCGTACCCACCTGCGGGCGCTGCTCCAGGTTGCTCTCGACGATGCCTTTTCCAGCGTCCAGCTCGCCCTGGGTGAAGAAACCGGCCGTCCCCTCCTTCATGGTCATCAGCGGGCGGCCGGCGACGGTGGCGTCGAACTCGAAGCGGAAGAGCCAGGTGTCGCCCTGGCGGAAGAACCTGAGGATCCGGACGTCGTAGACGATGGTCTGGCCGGGGCCAACGAGCTCACTATGGAAGGTGATGACGGCGTCCAGCAGCCGGTACACGGCCCGCCCCTTGGTCTCCGCATCGATGCCCAGGTAGCCGGACAGGAGAAGGTCGGCCTGTCCCGCCTCGACGACGATGCAGGTCGGAATCCGACCCCCGTCCAGGTACCACGCCCCCTCCAGAACGTCGTGCTCCGTGACGATGCGTCCCGCGGCCATGGACTGCGGCTCGCCCTCGATGGCGGTGACCCGGTCGACGAGCATCAGCGGCTCGTTCGGCAACCGGACCCGCGTGGGGTGGGAATCGGCCGCCGCGAACGCCGGGCCGAGCACCTTGCCGATCGAACCCACCGCGAATTCCAAGAGCTGGTCGCGGTCGAGAACGACCGGCCGAACCACGGTCTGACCGGCCGCATGCAATGTGTCGGGGCCAAGGTGAACAACGGCGGGATCCGCGGATGCCACAAGCACGGCCGCTGCCCCGCTCGGCGCCATCGCCCGGATCAGCTCCTGCTGGTGCGCGATCTGGACGACACCGAGCTCCTGCGTCCGCTGCGCAGCTCTGAGGTAAGCGTCGTGAGCCTGGATCGTGGTCTCGGCAGCCTGGAGGGCGGCCGCCCGCTCGGCGGGTACGCCGGTGAGGTCCAGCGGCCCGGTGAGAGAGTCGATCCCCAGATCCGGGGTTCCGTCCGGCAACGCCGGCGGCACGTCCGGCATGTCCGGAACGTCCGGCATGTCCGACCGGGGCTCCGCCGGGGTTCTTCTCGAGACCAGCCGCGAGATCGACCCGAAGCCTTCCCGGCCGACGGGCACACGGATCACCGGGCCGGATGCCTCTTCGACGGCCGGCATGCCCGGGTAGAGCTGACCCAGGTCGACGGGCACCCGTTCGGCGATCAGCATCGCCAGGGTGCGCAGCACCGTCGAGGGCTCGTCTTGGGTCGGCGACGAGATCGAGCGCGCCCGGAACGTGCGACCCTCCAGGATTTTCTGAATCATCCGGGTGCAGGAAGCGCCCGGGCCCATCTCCAGGAAAATCCGCACTCCGTCCTCGTACGCCTGTCGCACTGTCTTGGGAAAGTCGACTCCGTGGATCGCTTGCGCCAACAGTGAATCCGCCGCCTTCTCCCGGTCGACCTCGTACGCCTCGCCCCAGGCACCGCTGTAGAAGCGGACGCCCGGGGGAACACGGGTATCGAGCAGGTGCAGCTCGCGGTACTCGTCCTCCACCTGACGGGCCACTTCGCAGTGCACGGTGGGCACGCCCAGCAGCTCGTGAAACACGGCGCCTAGCGCTTCGACAGCCTCTTCGACGGCGACCGTGTCGCCGCCGATCACACATTCATCCGGTGTGTTGACGATCAACAGGTAGACACGTTGCCGCCCCTCCAGAGTCTCCCGCACCCGATCGGCGGAGCAGTCGACGACGCCCACCAGCCACTTCACGTCGGCGTCCTCGGCCAGGCCCCAAGCCCTCCGCGCCGCCGAGCACTCGCCGGTGAGCGCACTGACGAACAGGTCGCCTTCCATCGTGCGGCGCAGCATCTCGTCTCGCTCGTGCCATGCTCCCAGCGAGACCAGACCGGCGGTCTCGCCCAAGGAGTAGCCCACCACCGCGTCAGGTCGGACCCCGAAGCTGGTCATCAGATCCGTCGCGATGGCGCCCAGCGCCACCTGCGACAGGATCACCGCACGGACATCCGTGAGCGCGTCAGCATCGCCGCCCCAGATCGAGTCCGCCACAAGTTGCGAGCGCAGCCGGTCGTTGGTGCGGTCCTGCGCGCGGAGAACCCCCGGCCACTGCAAGCACGCCTCGCGCCCCATCCCGTTGAACTGGCTCCCTGAGCCCGGATACACATAGGCGAGCTCGCCCCGGGGCCCGAGCGGTTGGCGAGCGAAGAAGATGCGGCCAACGCTCCGATCGGACGGATCCTCGCCTCGATTCATCTGGTCGGCGGCAGTGCCGGCAAGGCTCTCCAGCTCGGTGACGCGTCGAGCCACCAGGGTGACGGCCAGCGGCGCCTCCGGGCGCAGGGGCCACGCCTGCCACCAGCTCTCGGCGAGCTGCGACACCGGCCGATCCTCAGCGCCGGATGCAAACGCCGCGAGGCGCCGCAGACCCACCGCAAGACCACCGGCGTCGTCGGCCTCCACCACGAAGAGCCCTTCCGGCATCGGCCCGAGCGGCTGGGCCAGCTCATCGCTCCGAGCCCCAACGTCGGACTCCTCCAGGACGACGTACGCAAAGCTACCCAAACGGGCGACCGATAGCACACCCGCACGCCGCGGACCGTCGATCCGGTCGCGCACCCAGGGGCGCGGCTCGGCCCAACGGGCAAGCTCCGGATCGCCCGAGCCCGACCTGCCAGGGCCCACCGGTGGCAACATCTGGTGGTAGAGCGACAGCGTCGCGCCAAGGACAGAGACCAGACCCGCGGCCGCACCCATGTGTCCCACGCGGTGCTCGCAGCCGTTGATCGCATCAGGCGGCGAGATACCGGCGTCCTCGCAACCGCGCCGGACCGCCTGTTCGGCTGCGTGTTCGCGGTCTCCCACCGCACTTCCGATGCCGCGGACGATCGCATAGATGCGGTCTCCATCGCGCCGCGCGTCACCCTCTCGTTTGAGCACCAGCGCCACGGCGCCGTCACTGGGCACGATGCCGCCCTCGTCTGTCTCGAAGGAATCCGCGACGCCGTCCGCGGAGAAGCTCTCGGTGATGGGTACAGCCAGCAACGAGCGCACGTCTCCCGACAGGTCGACCGCTCCGACGAGGGCGCAGTCGAGGCGGCCACGCTGGAGTGCGCGGGTTGCCGCGCGCAGCGCGCTCAGGCCGGAGGTCTCCTCGTTGGAGAGGACGTAGCTCGGCCCTCCCAAGGCGAACTCGCGCGCTATGCGGCTAGCGACGATGGAGCCGAGGCCGCCGATGGTCCGGTTGGCGTTGAGCGCCGGGGCGACCGCGTCGCACAACCCGTCGGCCCATCGCTCGAATTCCTCGCCCTCGGCGGGGCGGCCCAGCCGTCGAGCCCAGTCGGCGGCGCGCGCCCGCACCGACCAGCGGAGATGATAGTTGGTCGTGTTGAGGTCGAGCTCGATTCCCACGAACACCCCGGTGCGGAGCCGGTCGACGTCATCGAGGCAAGCGTCCGCCATGGCGCGCTCGGCCACCTGGAGCATCAGCATCTGCTGGGGTAGCGCCTCCTCGATCTCGCGCGGCGGTATCTTGAAGCGCCCGAACGGGATCTCCAGCTCTTCGATGAACCACCCCACCGGAGCGTCCGGGATACCCCAGTGGTTTCGCTTGGGTTCGGCCGCGTGCTCCTCACCGCGACCGAACATGCGCTGCCGCACCGCGGTCAGATCGCACCAGGGCCCGATACGAGCGCCCAGGCCGACAATGGCCACCTCTTCGTCGGGAAGGCGCTCGGGGACCTGCTCAGGGATCCGCACCGACACTGCCGCGCGTGCCGGTTCCACCGCCTCTTCCATGAGCACGTGGGCGTTGGTGCCGCCGAAACCGAACCCGCTGACCGCCGCCCGGCGGGGGTGCCCGGAGGGGGAAGGCCACGGCTCCGCCTGCTGCAGGACGCGGAACGGGCTATCGGCCAGCTCTACGTTGTCGCCCGGCTGCTCGAAGTTGGCGGTCGGCGGCAACACCCCATGCTCCAGGGCCAGCACGGTCTTGAGCAAGCCCACCGCACCGGCGCCCGTAAGGAGGTGGCCGGTGTTCGACTTGACCGAGCCGATCACGCAGGCGCCGGGAGAGGCGTCTTCCTCTTCCCAAAGCTTCCGCAGGCTGGCGAACTCGACAGCGTCTCCCACCGGGGTGCCGGTGGCGTGACACTCCACCAGATCGACATCGCTGGGCCGCCAGCCCACCGCCCGGTACACGCCGGTCATGGCCCGGAGCTGACCCTCCCGGCTAGGCGCGAGGAGGCTGCCCTCGACGTCGTTGGAGAGGCCGACGCTGTGCACCAGGGCACGAACGCGGTCTCCATGCGCCCGCGCATCCGAAAGCCGTTTGAAGACGAGCACGCCCGCCCCTTCGCCCACAACCAGCCCGTCGGCCTTGCTGTCGAAGGGCGAGCAGCGGCCGGTGGGCGAGACCGCCAGCAACTGCGAGAATCCCATCTGCGTGTAGAGCGAGTCGGGCCGCGATAAGCCACCCACGAGCACCGCGTCCAGGCGTCCGCTGCGCAGGGCGTCGACCGCCAGCTCCACCGCGAAGAGCGAGGAGGCGCAGGCGGCGTCGAGGCAAAGGCGCTCTCCGCCGAGCCCCAGGGCCCGAGCCAACATGGCCGCCGGAAGACCCGCCACCCAGCGGTTGACGGCGTTCACCGGAGACCTGGTTTCGGGAGGCCTGGGGACGCCGGCGACTCGAAAGAGCTCCCTCTCGAAGCGACGCCCGAGAATCCAGTCGGCCATCGCCGACGCGGACGCTGTGGGAAGCACGATGTTGCCCAGCATCACGCCCACCCGCGATGGATCCACGGGTTCGGCGACCGCGTCCTGCCAGGCCTGTCGCCCAGCGTGCAGCGCCAGATGCACCATGGGATCCAAGGCGTCGATCAGGTCGGACGGCAGATCCAATCCGGTCGGGTCGAGCTGGAAGTCCCGCACGAAGCAGGCCCGACGCGAGTAAACCCGGTCAGCCCGGGCGTGATCGGGGTGGTAGGCGAGCTCGAGATCCAGGGGCCAGCGGTCGGCCGGGGGCTCGGACGCAGTATCGATACCCCCTTCCACAACCTTCCAGAAGTCATCCAGGGTGGGGGCGCCGGGGAACACCCCGCCGAGTCCGACGATGGCGATCGGCTCGCCTGTCATAGCCTGCCCGCGGTCAAGCCCGCGTGGGCGTGCCCTCGCCGAGTCGATTCTTGCGGAAGGCCGAACCCAGAGAGGAATCCACCACGGACTCGTACCCCTCCAGCCGGGCGAGCAGAATCCCATCCTCGCCGACCCAATCGATGTCCGAGACGACCATGCCGTTGCTCCGCTCCCGCACCTTGATGACGATGCGCGCTCCGGTCGCGGGAAACTCCCGGACGAACTGACGATAGCGGGTCAGCTTCGAAGGCAGGGACGCCTCTCCGACCCGGTCGGACGTCCACACGATCATCGCCTGCAAACCGCTGTCGAGCACCAGCGGATCGGCGATCCACTCACTACGTACCGGATCGCGCATCCAGTCGGAGGGTGGGGGCGCCACACGGCAGCGAGCGATAAGACCCTCGTCGCCACAGCTCTCGATGTCAATCAAGCCGCGCATGGCCGGCCCGTGAAACAGCGTCCCGGAGTACACGTCGTCGATGGATTTCCCGAGCGCGGGCAGCTCGGCCGAAGCCGGGGCAGAGGCGGGATCGGGTTGACGAGAAGCCAGCACGATCTCGGCCCGGGCGTGCAGCACGCGGCGTCCGTTGCTGCCGCCGCTGCAGAGCTCGGCGGTGACCAGGAAGTCGTCTCCTTGCCTGCGGGCGGGCGCCGCGCACACGCGCACACGGCAGGATTCACCGGGCCCTAGCAACACGCCCTTGAACACCATCATGTCGTCCACACCGACGAAGCGTAGCCCGGGATTGCCGTGCAGGGCGCCGTGGGCGAGCCACTCCAGCGTCATCGCGGCCGGCAGGACCGCGCGCCCGTTGAGCACGTGAGAGGCCATGAATTCGTGTGTTTCCGTGGCCACCGTGCGCTCGAAGATCACCGGAAGCTCCTCGTCGGCGACCATGACGGACCCCACCGTAGGCCGCTGGTCGGGGAGCTCCGATCCGGAGCCGAGGATGAGCACCTCGGTCGGCCCGTCGGCGGTGGCGATTTCGTCCACGAGGTAGCGGGCGCCGCTCTGCAGGCCGATGACCTCGATTCCCTCGGATGAGAACATGCTCTTGAGCGCCGGCGTTACCATGCCGCCGTCCCAGGGACCCCAGTTGATCGAGACCACGCGGCATCCGTCGCGGCGGGCAGCTTCGACCTGGGCCAGCTTGTTGAGCACCTCGTTGGCTGCGGCGTAGTCCGCCTGGCCGCGGCGCCCGAAACGAGCGGTCGAGGACGAGAACAGCACCAGAGCCTTCAGGGGGGCGCCATCCAACGCTGCCAACAGGGCCCGCAGGCCCCCGACCTTGGTGTCGTAGACCGAGGCGAAGTCCTCGTCAGTCTTGTCTTCGATGTTGCGATCCGCGAGCACTCCGGCGCCGTGGATCAGCCCGGTCACCGGGCCGTACTTCTCGACCAGAGGAGCGAGACAGACGCGCACCGCGTCCGCCTCGCGGACGTCCACGGAGCAGTAGACGACCTCGGAACCGGCCGCGGAGATGCGAGCAAGATTGCGGAGGATCTCCCTGCTGGCCCACAACCGGGTGAACTCCGCCTGAACCTCCTGCGGGCTGGTGGGGCCTTCGGCGCGATCGACAAGGGCGCGCTTGATCTCCGCCTCGCTCTCGAGGCCGACCAGCCAGTCGGGCTCTGCGCTCGGCTCCGCGCTGCGGCCCAACAGAATCAGCCGCGGCTGCCCGGCCTCGGCCAGCGCCACCGCAGCTTCGGCGGTCACACCGCGCGCTCCGCCGCTGATCACCACCAGGTCGTCGGAGCCCAGAACCGGCTGCGCGCTGGGCTCCACGGGGTGAGACTCAAGCACCACGGTTCGAGGCCCATCGCTGCCCAGGCCGATCTCGGTCGGTCCCTTGGCCAGCGCGTAGTGCACAACCTCGGCCGCGAGACCGTCCTGCAGCGGGTCGACGTCGATGGCCCTGCAGTTGACGTCGATCCACTCGGCAGCAGCGGTCTTGAGCATTCCCCCCCAAGCTCCACCCGTCGGATCGACCTCGTCGGGGGGAGGCGCGTCGATCGCGAAGCCGCCGCCCAGGCACGTCACGGTACACAGGAGGGCTCCGCCGTGTAGTGCGGCGCGGCGCAGGACCGGCGCCATCACGCGCATCCGGCCGAATCCGAAAAGAATGTCCTCGTCCGTGACCTGGGGAGGAACGACGACGATCAGGCCCGCCAGCTCATCGGGCGGGTCTTCGCCCAGCTCCACCTCCTCGGCTGCGAAACCGCGGGCGCTCAGCTCTTCAACGATCTGCCCCGAGAGCACGTCTCCGCTCCCGGTGACCCAGATCTTGGAACCGGCGGGCAGGTCGATCGGTGCGGCGGGCGACTCCACGGGCTGGAGCGTCGGGACCAGGCGCTCGACGCCGACCGGGGTCGGCGGAGCCTGCTCCGGGGTGGATGCGACCAATGGCTCTGCCGGCGCCGGCGCCGCCTGGATCGCGGCGGCGGGTTCCAGCGGTGCCGCCGTCGGGGAGACACCAGACGGTCCTGGCCCGTTTGCCAGCACGTCCACAATCTGACCGAGCGTGCGCAGCTCACCCAATTGTTCCGGCGCCACCACCGGAGCGTCGGGTAGCGCCTCCTGCAGCGCCGCCAGGATCTCCACCCGCTTGATCGAGTCGATGCCCAGATCGGCGTCCAGGTTCATTGATATGTCCAGCATGTCCACCGGGTATCCGGTCTTGTCCGCAACCACGCTCAGCAGGATCCGCGATACCTCGGAGACATCGGCCCCGCCGTTGGTGGGCGGGTCGGACGTAGGAGCGTACGCGACGGGCTCAGGCGCGATGGGCGAGGCGCTCGAAACGGCGGGTTCGCTGACCGGCGCAGCGCTGCTTCCGCCCAAGAACTCGACGATCTGGCCGAGCGTCTGAATCTCGCCAAGGTGCTCGGGCTTGATGGTCGGGGCGTCCGGTAGCCTCTCCTGGAGGGCGGACAATATCTCGACCCGCTTGATCGAGTCGATGCCCAGGTCGGCGTCCAGGCCCATCGACAACTCGAGCATCTCCTCCGGGTAACCGGTCTTCTCGGACACCACCGAGAGCAGCACCGCGGCGACATCGGCGACCGGATCGGACGGCGGCGTTGCGGCGACCGGATCGGGCGGTGGCGTTACGGCGGCCTGATTGGGCGTCGGCGTCGCGGCTATCGTGGCGACCGGCTCGGGAGACGGATCCAATACCGGTATCGGGGGCGGGGTCGCCACCGCGGGTAACGACGGCGACAGGCTGGAGGGCGCCGCTGGACTGTGCTCGACCGCCGGGGAACCGTGCCAGCCGACGATCGCCTGGATCGTTCGCTCTTGGAACTCCAGGAACCGCCGGTGCACGGCGGCCGTCTGCTCTTGCAGGCGAACCAGTGCGGCGAGGCTCGCCTGGCTGGCGCGCATGGCCTCGGCGAGTATCTGCGGGTTCGAAGTGGGAGGCGTCGGCGACGTCGGGAGCGTGAGCGGATCCGACGGGGGCGTCGATGCGTCGGTCGATTTCGGAAGCATGAGCGAATCGTGCGCCGGCGTCGCATCGTTGGGCGCCGCCGCCCTCGGGGGCCGTTTGGGCCGCGGCTCAACGTGGTTGGCGCCGCTGATCTTCACGGTCATGGCCGGCTTGCCGGCGGCGAGTCTGCGCTGCCACGCCGCCAGGGCTCGCTCATCCCACCTCTCTAGCGCAATCGGGTGTCCGTTGGCGGCCAATTGTGCGAGGGTGCGACCGAGGTCCACAAATCCTTCTCGGTGCCCGGACGACGCGTCGATGGCCACCGTGGTGACGTCCTCGTCGGCGAGAATCTCGTCGATGAGGGCGCACAGCCGGCGGCCGGGACCTACCTCCACGAAGGTGCGCACACCGTCAGCGAACATCGACTTCACGCAGCGCACGAAATCCACCGGAGAGGTCAGCTGGCCGGCCAGAAGCTCGCGAGCGTCCACCGAGCGCTCCGGGTACACCTTCCCGGTGGCGCCCGCGTAGACCGGTACGTCGCCGCCGGTCAGCTCGATACTCGTCAAGCTCTCGGCGAATGGCGCTCCCGCCTGCGCAACCAGGCTGCTGTGGAAAGCGGCCGCCACCGGGAGCCGCTTCACGTTGATCTCTTCACGGGACAGCAGGTCCTGCACCCGCTCGATCTCTGCCGTCACCCCGGAGAGCACTACCTGCCGGGGCGCGTTGTGGTTGGCGACGACGAGGTCGACGTCGTGGGTCTCGAGGAACTGCTCGGCCCAGGTCAGCTCGGCAGCGACCGCGAGCATCGAGCCGTGATCGCCGTCACCCAAGGCCATGAGCTCGCCTCGGCGGCGCGAGAGCTCGTGCAGCTCATTGGGGCGCAGGCGACCCGCCGCGCACAGGGCGACAAGCTCACCATAGCTATGTCCGCAGGTGGCGCCCGGGGAGAGCCCGAACTGCTCGAGCACCCTGAGCGCTCCCAGGCTGACCGCGCCGATAGCCGGCTGCGCGATCCGAGTCGCCCGCAGGTCCGCTTCCTGTTCGGCGCGAGTGGCGTCGTCGAAAGCCGGATGCGGGTAGATCCGGTTCGCCAACCCGGGAGTTGCCTCGATCGCGGCGGCCAGCGTGTCGGCGGCCACCGGGAAACGGCACACCAACTCGCGCAGCATGCCGACGTACTGCGCTCCCTGGCCGGGGAAGCAGGCAGCCCACGTTCCGTCGCTGGGGCCCGTTCCGAAGTAGATGCCCTGCGGCGTCGCCCAAGCCGTCCGCTCGTCCTTCAGCTGCGAGAGGGCCATCGAGATCATGTCGGCCACGGGCGTGCCGTTGCGCTCCACGACCACGAGCAGGCGCACGGCGGCGTCCGCTTCGAAGCGAGCGCGGCTCTCGGCAGCGCGACCACGGATCTCGTCCCAGGCGGACTCCGCGTCGAAGTCATCGATCTGCTTCGTCAGGGCGGCACGGTCGTCCGCGGAAAACGCCAGGATCTGGGTGCGGCCGTCCCAGTCGATCTCGGCGAGCTGGGACTCGTACTCTTCGACGACGCAGTGGAAGTTGCTCCCCCCGAACCCGAAGGCGCTGACCCCCGCTCGGCGCGGATGACCGCTCTTGGGCAGCCAGGGCCGCTTCTCGGTGTTCAGGTAAAACGGTGTCTCGCCGGGAGCGACGGCCTCATTGGGGGTCGTCACCTTGATGGTCGGCGGGAGGATCTTGTGGTGCAGCGCCAGGGCCGCCTTGATCAAGCCCGCCGCCCCCGCCGCCGCCTTGGTGTGGCCGATCATCGACTTCACCGAGCCCAATGCGCACCAGGTTCCCTTGCCGGCCTCGCGAAAAACGGTAGTGAGACCTTTGGCCTCGGTGGCGTCTCCAACGCGGGTGCCGGTTCCGTGCGCCTCGACCAACTCGACGGTGGCCGGGCTGACTCCGGCGTTGCGGTACGCGGCCCGAAGCGCCCGCGCCTGTCCCTCCGGGGAAGGCGCGTAGACCGCCTGGCCCTTGCCGTCGCTGGAGGATCCAATGCCCTTGATCACGGCATAGATGCGGTCGTCGTCCCGCTCTGCGTCGGCCAAGCGCTTGAGCACCACTACGCCCACGCCCTCGCCGAGAATGGTGCCGTCGGCATCCTGGTTGAACGGCTGTGCGTTCCCCGAGGCCGAGAGCGCCGGCGTCTTGGAAAAGCACATGTACATGAAGATGTCGTTGAACGCGTCGAGGCCACCGCTCAGGACCATGTCGGCGCGGCCGCACTCGAGCTCGAGGCTAGCGAGGTGGATGGCGCTCAGCGACGAGGCGCAAGCGGCGTCGACCACGCAGTTAGTGCCGTGGAGGTCGAGTCGATTGGCGATGCGTCCTGCCACCACGTTGGACAGGAGCCCCGGAAAGGAGCTTTCTTGCCACGGCACGTAGCCGTCGGCGATGCGCTGGATCACGTCCTCGCTGGTCTCGGAATCTACCCCGGCCTCCTCGAGGGCCTGGCGCCAGATCGGGTGGCCGAGGCGCGCTCCCAGCGGAATTACCAGGGGCAACGTCCCGCTGACCCCCAGGATGACGCTGGTGCGGTCGCGGTCGAACTCGCGGTGCTCCGGACCGTATCCGGCGTCCCGCAGGGCCTCCCGGGCCACGTGCAAGCCGAGCAGCTGCGTGGTGTCCGTCGCCTCGAGATCACGAGGGGAAATCCCGAAGGCCATCGGTTCGAAGTCGACGGGATCGAGGAACCCGCCGCGGTGGCCGTAGGTCATATCAGGCGCCTTGGGATCGGCGTCGAAGTAGTCGGAGAGCTTCCAGTGCCCTTCCGGCACCTCGGTGATCGCGTCGAAGCCGTCCCGTATGTTGGCCCAATACTCCTGCAGGCCGCCCGCCCGCGGGAACAAGCAAGCGATGCCTACGATGGCAATGGGGGACTGGACCGCGGCCCGATCTTTGTTCCGATCGTTCAAGACATCAGTTCCTCGAGTTTGCCTGCTTCCCGGGGGCGGACATCCACACTGTCGGCGGGGACCTCGACCCCCTGGCTTCGTAGAGCGTTGGCCCTGGTCATGACCGCCGCTCCATACAACATGTTGTGGGCGACGCTGACGACGCGACGACCCTCCCAGGACTCCAGAAAGCTGCCCCGGACCCACTCGTTGAAAGCACCCATCGCCGGCCCACACCAGACTTGGTAGTCCATCTCGCGGCCCGGCTCACCACGATTGGCCCAACGGGAAGACATCCCGAGATACCACCGAAAAACCAGCGCCATCCGATGTTTCGGATCGCGTTCGGCCCTCTCGACCTGGGCCAGGTCACGCTGCTCCCAAAAGCGGCGCGTCTCGACCCAAACGTCGTCCAATGAAATACGGAAAATCGTGCTTTCGAGGTTTTTCCGTTCGTCGTCGGGAATGTCTTCGAGCCCCGCATGGGCCCGGTACAGATCATATAGGCGACGCGCTCGCATAGCAACCATTGTTCCCCGCTTGAGCACCTGCAACCTGACCCCCATCTCGAACATATCGGCGGCGGG
>Ga0114950_10000791_pt1 | contig 22623 bp, 20 predicted proteins | sample N075metaG_FD_83503 | JGI IMG/M metagenome (GOLD analysis project Ga0114950, IMG submission 83503) | Deep subsurface microbial communities from Kermadec Trench to uncover new lineages of life (NeLLi) - N075 metaG | ecosystem: Environmental > Aquatic > Marine > Ocean trench > Sediment | place... | reverse complement strand
TACGACCCCGTGCCACCACTGGCCACGACTTCGATACCGATGCCGCCCCAGTTAGCATCAGGGAACTCGTCGTCTATCTTCACCGTAAAGGCAGAGACGGTGACGATGTTATCTGGCGCCCACGCGGTCATTAGGTCGCCGCCACCGACCTCTTCGTGGACCTTCTCGAAGGCAGCGACTGGCTTGAGGCCCCCCGACGTGTTGGCCGCCCAGACTCCGTACGTCCCGTTTAGCACGTCACCAAAGGCCGCAAGGTTCATTGTTAGAAAGGGCGATTGCGCAATGGTGTCGGAGACGCTCTGACGAACTGCGTCCGCCCCATCGACCCCGCCCTGAGCGACGTCAATAAACTCCACAACCGACCAGCGACAGTTGTCCTGCTTCGCGCCCGCGAAATCTATGAGAATGCCACCCTCTCCAGGTGAGGCATCCAGCGCCCTGAAGATGGTGAGCCGATCGCTGCCGTTGAAGGTAATGGTCTTCTCCTGCGACCAGGATGACATGCCGCCCCCCGAGACGGTGGGGACTGGCGCCCCACCATTCTGCACATTGTGAACGGCGAGGAGGAGGAGCGCATTCTTGGTGGGGACAATGTCTGCCGTCAGGTACGAATCCTGCGAGCCTTGCCCCGGCTTGATCTCAAAGGCCATGCCGGCCATCGCCTGGCTGATATGATCGACGTTTTCGATGTCAGCGAGTCTCCAGTTGACATCCTCCCGCCAGGCCGACGCCGTTGCCGTCCTTGTCTCCGACGTAGGCCCTTCCGCCCTCGCCTCGAAAAACGTCGTCCAACCACCGGCAGGATTATTGCCTGTTATTCTGATTCTGGGGTCGCCAGTGACGATGCCACAGCAGGCCCCGGCGAAGATGAAGCTGGCGCTATCGACGTCTTCGACTACGTTTTGCAGGAACCCAGTTTGAGAAATGGCGTCAGTGCGGCCTGTCTTGACCGTGCTGATGCCAATCGCGTCCTCCCCGGAGGTGCCGGTAGTCTGCACGTTAGCGAATTCATAGATCTGGATCTTGCACCCTTGCTGGGCAACATCGAACGTAGCGGTGACCTTCCCCGTTGCCGGCGTGGTCGATTGCTGGGCGCGGAAGACCCAGATCGTGCCGCGGCCGTCCGCCGGGAAGTTGTTAATGTCGGGGAGCCGTTGGGATCTTTCCAGAACCCAGGCCATACCATTGCCGGTGATGACAGGGTCGGCTGTATCTGCGAGGTCGAGCGGGTCGGCAAAGACGCAGGCCAGGTACAGGCGGTTCCTCACCGGGGTGAACTCGCCCAGGGTTTGATAAACGGTGTCTACAACCAGAGTATTTCTCGTCACGCCGACGAACCGCTTGCCTATAATCCCGCCGCCAAGGCTGCCACCGGAGGACAGACCGCGCTTGATAATCTCCCCCGCAACGGCAGTGACGCTGCCGGAGTCGAGGGGATGCTCAGTCACGGGGATCGTCTCTCCCGCAGAGAGCCTGATATCCGACGTTCGGCCGGCCCCGGTGATCTCGTCCTCTTTTCCGAAGAAGACGCGGCTGCCGAAGCGCGCGTGGCTCCCGGTGAAGACCTCGGTGTTATCCGGCTCCCTTTGTAGCACGGAGGGAGCGATTCCTTCGAAGATAGCCTTGGGTGTGAGTATGACGTAAGGCTCGTCACCAACTGCGAAAACCGCTCCACGGCGGGTGGCGCCGTTAAAGTGGTTTGGGTCGGTGGAGACAATCACGTCTGTTCTCGCCCCTCTGGGGACGAGTATCCCCCGCTGGTCGGTCATCCAGCCGTTGGCGAGGAGGTACTTGGCGGGGTCGCGAGCGATGCTCTGGCCGCTGCCGAGGTGCTGAGTCTCGATTTTGATGGCGCCGCGCGCCCCGGACTCGGTGGCTTCCCTGGGGGTGGACCCCAACTCTATGGTGGGAACCCCACCCTTGCCGAGGGCAGCCGTGAGCAGGATCTCCTGGTTGGGTGAGGCTACCTGGGTGAGGGTAAGGTCGACGGTCTCGCCAATGGCCACCCTACCACCGCCAGCCGGCCAGAGCCTGACGGTCGCCAGTGGATCGGACTTCTTCGGTCGCCCAGTCCCTCTTCACCGACACGCTCTGGAACTTCGCCTCCTGCTCAACCAGATCTCGCTCGGTGAGCAGCATCTGCTGGCCCCAGTAGGCGCGAGCCTGCTGGCCAAGGGTTGTGAAGATCAGCTTGAGAGCCTCATGCTTGATCGCTGCCCGGATGAGCCTGTCATGCGTCATGCGAACCGTGGTTCCAAAGGCCGTGACCTTCTCGTAATAGCGTCGCGCCTCGATCTCCAGCCCCATGCCCTCTGCGGCATCGACCTTTGGGATGATAAGGCTGACGTTGGCTTCGTTGTCGTAGACGTACCTGACGGGCATCTCAGCCTCGGTGATGCGATTGTCACGCTCGTCGCGGCGCCGGATCCGCAGGATCTGCTCCGAAGACCTCAGCCAGGGCGCCTGAGCCGTCAGGTTGTACTCGTCTTGCTCTTCCGCGAACGGGATGTAGAAGCGGCTCTTCAGGTACTTGTCTCGGAGACCGTTGTTGGCGGCGAGTGACCACTCTGTCGGATCCAGAACCTTGAACAAGTGCAGGGCCTCGCCGGTGTCCACCTCGCCAGTCGGGAAGGCGCGGGTGACCGTCAGCTTGCCATCAGTCGAGACGGTGGTGCTTTTGACCAGCCGAAACGTATCCAGGTCGGCGTCGCGAGCAATATAGTGGTGTCGGAATTTCTGATCGTCAACCGCCTTGTCCTGGAGCGTGAGCGCCACGATCACAGTGTCAGCAATCTCGGCGTCATCTGTGGGGGCGAAGGCTACGTGACAGGCCAGGTCGTCGGCCGCCTCGATGATCAACTCCTGGAAGCTGAGGAACTCAGGCATTGACCAGCTCCTTCTCCGCGATCTCGCTCTTCCGCGCCCAGGTGTTGGGGCCTACCCTAACCAGACCCGCGCCGGCCAGAAGTCCATCGCCGTTGTCTTTCTCTTTGCGTAGGTGATGGAACGGGTGGACCTCGTCGACGTGGAAGTCTGATTGCGAGATGATGCGGCCGCCCGGGGCCAGTCGGGCCTCGAGGTCCGCCATCACGATCTCTTGTTCGAAGTCAGGCATGTGTTCCAGGACGTGCCAGAGGATGATGATCTGGTAGTCGTCGCGGAGCGCCGCAACGAAGTTCTTCCTGTGAACCGTCAGGTCGTGGAGCGCCGCGCGCCGCTGGATGAAGTCCGCCAGGAATTCGTTCGGCTCGTAGACGTCCACGTCGAAGTTCTTAGAGGAGAGGTGTAGCGCGAGGGTGCCGATCCCGGCCCCATACTCCAGGACCGGCCCCTCGGTCACCGAGACCGTCTCCTCGATCTCGCGAATGATACCGGTCGTGGTGCCGCGCATGTGCCAGTCCGCAAGGTCAAGGACGTAAGCTCGCCCGACGTCCTCACGGAGATACCAGGCCCGCTCCTCGGGTGGCGTCCTGGGCCTATGCTCGTCCCATAGCTCGACCATCTTCTGGCGGGCCGACATCGTCTCAGATGCAAACCGCTCAGGCGGCAGGCCCTCCAGCTTGAATATGTCCTGAACCAGCGACTTCACCAGAGGACTGTCCTCGTTGATGTCGCGGTCGCTGATAGTGATGCTCATCTTGGTGTCGGGCGGCGGGTCGTTGTTGGCGTCCACCATCCTGTAGATCCACTCCCCGATGTGCTTGAGCCGGGGCTTCATGGCCGCCTGGATCTTGAAGCCGGCATTCCTCGCCCGCAGGCAGAAAGCCCAGTCCTCCGAGAGGTACTCGGCGCCGCCGCCAGGGTGCTTGGTGACCGCTGGCGTGAACCAGGGCCAGAAGCCGCCGATGGTCAGAGGCAGCTCTTCGGTCAGCTTGGCGAAGACGTCGCGGTGGATAGCCATGAAACCGGTGGTCACGTACTCGGCGTCGAGACAGACGTCGTCACCGAAGTAGACCTTGCGGCTCTCGCCGGCAGCGAGCGGGGCGAAGCGGACGGGGACGTCCTGGCCCCTGCTCCTCTTCGGGTAGATCCCGGCGACGATTCCCTTGCTCTTCGCGCACTTCCTGGCGATGTACTCGAGATCCCCCTCTTCCCAGATGATGTCGTGGTCGACCATCAGCAGGACCTCGTGCGTGGTCTCGGTGAAGAAGTAGGAAGCGGCGCGATCGCGCATGCGGCAGACTAGGGCATCTCCGAAGGCTGGAACCATCTCCAGCTTCGGCCAGGCCCTGGCTTGCTTCATGAGGCAGCCGAGCGTCTCAGGAGCCACTCCTCCATACGAGAATATGGAGAGGAAGGTCGAAGGAAGGGGGGGTGCTAGCCCCCCCTTCCCTTTGCGCTTTCGTCCGTTAGGACTAGGCATCAACCAGGACGTCATCCGTTCCCGGCTCGCGGCCGAAGACTTCCTCTTCGCCCTGACCGAGGTAGCACGTCACGAAGAGCCAGTCGCCTGATGCAACAGCGTCCGTAGCAGTGACGCTGCAACGCAACATGATCTCAGTGTCGTCCCACTCCCTCCATGGCATGGAGTGACCGATGTTCATCACTCGCTTCCCTGCGAAGTCCGCGGGGACCGTCAGGGTAGCGATCTGCCGGAACGTGTCATCGTTCAGCGACAGAAAGATGTTGAAGCTGAGATCGCGATCTCCGTCGGCCTGGCCCACGTACGCGACGATCTGGCTCTTTGAGTTCAGACCGCCACGCCCGAGGTTGACATCCGACCCGTTTTGAACAAACGAGTTGGTCCCGGCCGTCAGGGTAGCGTCGGTGAATAGTTGTCGGAGTGCATCGTTAACCATGTTTCATGCCTCCTTAAATCACGTTCAAGCCGTCGAGTAGCGACACGCAGAACTTCGTCGGGAGGAAAAGCCCGAACGTGGAGCGCATGTCAACGACGACTTCCGTAACGTTCTCGGGGTTGCGGCCCAGGCGGTCGGTCTTGAGACCGTGAACCTGGAGGACACGCAGCCCCTCCTTACCGGTGTGAGAGATGTTGAAAATCGGTGTCGTGTTCGCGTCACCGAAGATCGACGTGAGTGTGTCCGACGGGATGATCTGCTGGGACTCAGCACTTGTGAGCTGGCCCTGCGGCACCTGACCGGGGTTACAGAACATCGCGCCATTGTAGGTTTGGACCATGCGGTCAAACTGGTCCTGATGGTTGTCCAGGATCCGTAGAACCCGGAGCGCAGCGCGGAACTTGCGCCACGTCTGGCGGTTCATGCACATCTGGTCGACCTTGCCACCACCGCACAGCTCGTGAGACTCGTCGAGGTCCTCGAGGAACTGGAAGCGGCTGGCGTCGTCGGCGTCGATGTCCAGGTCTTCGGCGTCGACGCCCTGCCCGATGAGGGTGGCGTCGTTGTTGAACCGGTACAGCAGCCCCGCCGGCACCGTGTCGTCGGCTGAGGGGTTCCCGGTCAACAGCAGCTCGTTCTCGAGCGCCAAGAGATCCTTGCCGTACTGGCGAAGGTTGAGGTCGATGGGATCTTGCCCACTCATATAGCTGACCTCGGTCTGCTCAATGTCGATCTTCAGAGCGTCCTGGATGACCTTGATGGTCTCCGAGCGGTCGCTCCACTTGGCTCGGTAGGAGCCTGCCGCAGCGTTCAGATTCCTGGTCGTAGGGCGATCTGTCAGCGTGAGGTGCAGACTCTTCGGGCCGAAGGTGTCGACAGTGGTGCGGGGAATGTACTCGATCGGTGAAGGAAGTCGTCCGCGGAACATGCCCTCGTAGACTTCTTTCAACGCGGGATTCTTCTCGTGAAGAGCCGACTCGATCAGAGGAATTTCTCCTACCATCGTTTATCCTCCGAATTTATTACGTGTTGTTTTAGTCTCTGCCGCTCAGAATGTAGTCGCGGGCCGACTGGCCCTTCGACTCGGCGTCGTTGCCAGACTGGCCTTTCGGCAAGCGAGTGGTGCCGGCACCTTCCCTGGCTCGCGCCGCTGTCCCCTTGCGTCGCTCTGCCTTGGCCTTTGCCGTACCAGCCGAGCCGGTCTTATCCTTGGACTTCACCGCACGAACGACCGCTCGCGCCCAGGTGGGACGGTCCACGAACTTACTCGGAACCAGAGGCACCTTCTCCTCATCGGTGAGGGCTTTAGCTGCATCCGACAGCCCGAGTTCGTCGAGGACAGCGTCCATGCTGTCCCGGTAAGCGCCTTCGAATTGCCTAGCGGCATCTTCCAGAGCCTGCTTTCGAACAGGCTCTTCAGCCAGGGCCTGGTCCCGGGCTTTGACGTTGCGGCGACCAAGCTCTCCTTGAGCTGCGGCTCGGTCGTCTTCGTCCTCGTTTGAATCGGCGGCCCTCGTGAAGAGATCGAGTACATCCTTGGCCTCTGCCTCGGCAGAGACTTGCGCCTTAGCGGCGGTCTCCCGGGCCTCTATGCCCCTGGAGATCTTCTCCTCAACGATGCCGTCGACGTCGCCGTCGCGTTCGTTGAGGATGTCCAGCAACTTCGCCTTTATGGCTGCGTCGCTGGCTGCGGATGCTTCGTCCTCTTCGGACTCTCCCGAGTCGTCTTGCTCGGACGGGGAGTCATCTTGCTTCCCCTGGTCCTCGGACTCTGATTCCTTATCAGTATCGGCGACCGCCTCCTTGTCAGCGTCGCCGCCGGCCGGGGCTTCTTCTTCGCCGCCCTTTTCCTCGTCGTCGTCGCCAGGAACGTAGTCAAGTGGCATGGGGTTCCTCCGTGTACTTGTTACCTCATACGGTAGGAATGCCATATCCGCGAACGCAAGTCCTGTGGTACGCTGACCGTGTACTTACTCCTATGGCCGCGAACGTTCAGTAAGCAGTCAGCAGGGTACTTACTCCGCAGAGCCGCCGCCTTCGGGCGGCGTTTCTGTTTAATACTATGACTCCTTAGCGAACACTCATCGGGCGAGTTGGGCCACCTGGGCCTCGGCGCTATCACCAGCCGGAGGGGGTAGGCCAAGCCGCCCTCGATCGCCTGTGCTGATGCCGGCGCCCTCGATCACCGAGGGATACCATTCAGCCAGGAGAGGATTGGCCTGAAGGAAGGAGACCCGCGCTGGATTAAACAAGCGACTCCGCACCGTCCGGTCATCGAGAGCCATTGCCATCTGAAATAAGGAAGCCTGCCGCTGCGTCATGTTGCCGACTTGCTGCATAACGGCGCTCCACGCCTGGCGGCTGCTCAGTTGGCCACCCTGATACCGAGCCTCGTCAACGATTCGCTCCTTAACCTTGCGGGCGCGATCGACGAAGTCGGCATCGTCGACGCTGAGACCCTGGTACTTCGGCATCCTCCCAAACTCTTCGTAGAGATCCAGGGCCTCGTATCGCTCCAGGGCAATAGCTCCCATCTCAGGAGTCTTCCACTTACGCGCCTGATAGTCGACGGTGATGTACGATCGGAAGTTGCTGGCCTCAGGGTTCTCCTGCCAGAAGGCAGCCCTGGCCTTACGCCACTCCTGGAACTCAACCTCATCGACCACGCCGTCCTGGTCCTGGTCGAACTGCTCCGGCTGGATGGCGGTGTACTGGCGAGCGTAGAAGTCCTGCTTCGTCTCGTCCTTCCTCATTACCGCAACATCGTCGTCCGACGCACCAAGTAGCGAGTTCGCAAGGTGTCCATGCTCTCGTTGCATCTCAGAGAACCTCTGCCGAAAGTCCGGGATTGATAGGACGCCGGCCTGGACCCCAGCGTAGGAGGCGAGTAGCCCCTCCTCCATCGCGCCCTGTGACTTGTCGATCTCGTCGAACAGCTTGTCCTCGTCGTTGCCGAAGCGTTCGTAGAACTTCTCTCGCTCTGCGTCCAGGTCGGACAGCTTCTCGTTCCCGCGGATGAGGGCCGCGCGAGTCGCCTTCGGGGTGTCCTTCCAGGACTGGAACCCTTCTTCCTGGGCCAGGCGATCACCTTCATCCAGGAACAACTCAGGGGCTGAGACCGGGAAGGCGCGGCCACCGAGGCTCTGCGTGACGCCAGACAGAGGACCCTCTTCACGAAGTGCGCTGATCGAGAACGGCTCAAAGCCCTCAACGAAGGACTTGGCGTTGTTCATCCAATGCTCTGGCTCTGCCCCCAGCTCGCGGTCCCCGTAAGACTCGCGGCCCTGCACGATGTCGTACATCAGGCCGGTGAGGATTGGGGCGCCGGCTCTCCAGAAGCCAGTCAGGGGCTGACCGGTGTCTCGGATGTCGACCAGCCGGTTCAGGGCCTCCTTGTCGCCCTGGGCGGCCTTGAAGGAGAGATCGGCCATCTTGGACGCCGTACGCATTACCGAGAGAACCACCCCACCAGGCCCCATCTTGACGCCTTTGCCAGTGATCGGATCCTTGACCGAAATGGTCATGAAGTTCTTGTTGTAGGTTCCATCCGCTTTCAGTGGGGAGAGATTGGATGCCACTTCCGGGGCGCTCTGGCCCGTGGCGAATGCGGCCCCTGTGTAGATCATGGCCATCGTGGTGATCTCAGCGGCCAGGGCCTTGCGCGCCAGCATCGCCTCCGCGCCACGACTCAGGGTGGCGGCCGAGATGATGAGCTTCATCTGAGACCGCACCCAGGTCGGGGCGAAGCGAAGCGCCGTGCGCTCTGCAGTCCTCTGGGTTTGAGGGATGCCAGCTCGTGTCCAGTTGAAGTCTCCGGTTATCATCTCCGCGTTCCTGGCCGCGATCTGACCCTCGGCCGGCGTGATCGGCTTGCCAGTGCTGGCCTCGATGAGCCTGATGTTGTGTTCGAATTGACTCTGGCGCCCCCACCTGATGCCTCGGCTGAACGTGGCGTTCACCCACCAGTTCTGGACGTAGCCGGTCGCGGTCTTCAGATTCACCCCGGGCATGAACTGGACGTCCGATGCCCTGGCGGCCTCGACGGCATGCCGGAGGTTATACCGCGTTGCATGGGTCCTCATCGAGGTGCCGTCCATCGAGCGGCGGCTAGCCGCTCCTGCGATGAAGGCGTCGGTAGCCTGGTCGGTAAGCATGTCCTTGAGCATCCGAGGGACCATCCTTATCGTCCCGGGGCGCAACATGACGAAGAGGTGCAGGCCCAACTGGCCCATGTCCGCCGTGCCGGCGACCAGCATGTGCTGGAAAGCCATGTAGCCGTTGATGTCGTTGATGAGTCCCTGGGACGGTTCGTAATTGCTGAAGGCCTTGTTGATCTCCTTGGCCAGGTCATCCTGGAAGCGGTAACCCGAGAGGCCACTGAACTTGTTGGCGTCGAGCATCTTGTAGCCCTTGGTTCCGGCGATGAACCTCTTGGCCATCTGGATCTGGTTCGTCGCCAGTTGCCGGCCAACCGCGTTGTCCCCGGTCGCGCTCTTGATCTTTTTCAGCACCGCTCGAGCATTGGCGCGATACAGCTTCCGAGCCTCCTCGCCGCGCGCTACGGTCTGAGTCGCCGCCACAGCCTCGTCTGAGGCCCCGAGCGCCCTGTTGGCCTCACCAGCGGCTCTGGTCTCGGCTGCTGTGGAGGCGGCCTTGCCCTTGGCGACCGTCTCGCCGCCCTTTGTCGCTAGTTGCGACCTCTTGCCAAACTCAACGATGCGCCCCTCGGCTGCGACGATGTCATTGATGGCGTCCCTAACGCCTGCCGGCAAAGAGACATCAGCCACCTCGTCCATCATCTTGACCAGGCGCTCAATGGCAACCCGCTCGGTGCCTTTGGGCTTGGCGAGTGCGACGGCCGCCTTCTCGGCGGTCTTGCCGAGCGCCTTCCGGCTGGCGGCCATCGACGCGATTACGTCCTCGACGGCGTTGTTGATGCGGTCCAGCGCGCCCTGGGTCTGCCGAGAGGCTATATCTCCTTGCTTGACCGCGTCAGCATTCTGGGCCAGCCAGGCCTTGCGGAGATTGCCGAACGCCTTCTGCTGGGTCACCAGAAGCTTCTCATCGGCCGCGATGCTCTTCGCGGTGGCCTTGGCGGCCGCCTTTACTTTCTGGCCAACATTCTCGGCTGCCCCCGCAATGATGTCATCCTCCACCTGAGACAGCGGGTAAAGCTCGTCGGCCAGGCCAGGCGGGGCGTTGGGATCCTGAGCCAGCTCCGCAGCCAGCTTCCGAATCGTCTGTGGGTTGCGACCAGAGTTGGCGGTTGAGGCAAGGTGTTCGGCCTTCTTCAGCCATGCCCCCTGGGCCTTCTTGGCGTCCAGGTCAGAGATGAACCCCTGTGGCACGAACTCGCTTGCCTTGACCCCCAGGCGGTGCGCCATCGGCTTGAGAATCGTCTCGTAGGTGAGGACGCGCATTGCATTCTCGGCGTAGTTGGACGCGGAGGCTGTCATGGAGTCCAGGTAGCGAGTGGTGGCGAGATCAGAGCGTTGCTTCTGGAAGTTCTGCTCGGCGCCCCAGTTCTTATTGGTAGCCCCCATAACGTTGCCTTCGCCATCGACAGCCAGCCGGTGGAAGTAAGGGCCTTCCTGGCCGGGAATCTTCTTCAGGTAGGCGTCGATCTCCTTAGGAGTCCTCCCGAGGGCCTTGAGGCTGGCCCGGACGTGATCGTCCACGCCCTGGATGAAGGCGTGGTATCCCTCGATCACGTTCGTTTGGGCGTACGTCAGGTCCCAGGCGCCGGGGTTCTCAATGATGTTCTGGACGGTAGGTTCAAGGCCGCCCTTGCCCTTGGGCATGTCGAGGAACTGGTCAGACAGCGGGGCGACAACCTGGCGAGCCTTGATCCCCGCCCTCCCTGTGACCCTTTCGGCCACGCCGGTAAGCCCTTCGCCCTGGAGCATACGCATGCCAAAGCCGGCCTCTGCTTCGGCCAGCGCCATGCCCTGCAGGCCATTCCCCCACCCGTCAGCGGCCCCCTCCATCGACATGTGAGCGTTGAGGGCGTACCAGTCCGGGCTGCTCTCTTTCAACATCCATTGCCTCGATGCGCGATTAGTAATCCACCGCGTGTGATCCGAGAGCCACCCGACATTGGCCTTTCCCGCTGCTTGGTTTCCGAAGGCGCCGCCCCCTCCGGGTTCACCGACGGCGGCAGCGAAGACCGTGGCAAAGTCCTGCTCCATCAAGCTCGGAGAGACATTGCCGCCCTGGAATTGGGCAGCGTAGTTATGCTGCTCGAGCGGGCCGTTGTCGACATACATTTTCATCCTCGTGAGCGCCGCCTCCTGGTCGACGGTGATCGCCCCCGTCTTACGCATGCTTTCTTCTGAAACCTCGATCAGGTTCCGAAGCTCGCCCAGATTCTTCGTCCTCGCCGTCACGGCCGCCGCCTTGGCGCTCGGGGACAGATGTGGAGTTCCCGTCCAGAGGCCTCCAGCAATCTCACCGATAGACCGTGGCCCTAGCTCGAGAGCGGGCGTGTCTGTGACCTGTTCAGCCGCGAGGCCGGCAGTGCCAGCGACAGCGGCGCTCCTCAGCCCCCCGACCCCTGCCCGCCGACCGGCAAGCCCGCCGACAAGTGCCGCGCTGACCGTTAGCGGCCCAACGTCTATCCGGGGATCTACGCCGGCTGACTCGAGCGCCTGGCCACCGAGACCGCCGGCAAGCGAGCCAGCTACCCCTCGAGCCGCTACGCCAGGGCCGAAGACCCCTGCGCCTAGCAGGCCAATCGGCGTTGTCGTGCCTGTGGCTATGCGCTCCACTTCTTCTCCGACGAGAGGGATGCCCTTGATTACGTCACGCGCGGGGCGAGGGAGGGTTGGGTTGAGAATCCCACCGCGTTCGAAGTAGGTGTCACCGGTCAGAGAGTCGAGACTCCCAGACCTCGCGATCTGGAGCTGCTGGGTAGCGTCGAGGGCGTCGAACTTGTCAACGAGGCCCTCCTCGCGCCACGGGGTGGCCTTGCTCATTTCCAAAGCGTGACCAAAGTCGAGCAGTTCGCTTATACCAGATCTTCTCCCACTTGCCTTACCCTGGCGCTGCTCGCGCATAAAGGCATGGACTCGAGACAGGTAGGTGCTGTCCTCCTCCCCTCGCCTTTGCGGGGGGATTCGGATCTGGCTCGACGAGCCGGTGAAGACTCCCTGGCCGAAGCTGGCGGCCCCCGCCCCGACAGTCTCAAGGACGGAGCCTGCGCCTCCGGCGATGTCGGAGAATATGCCCACGGGCTACCCGAACTGGACTCGGGTGGTGGTTGCCCCTGGGTCTCTCTTCTGCGCGCCGAAGCCGGCGAACTGGGTGCCGACCGCGGTGAGGATGTCTGTCGGGTCGATCTGGTTGGCACTTACCATGCCCTCCCATACGCCTTGCTGCGTCGGGGAAAGGTTGTTCAGTTCGCCCACCGTAGGCAGGCCGCCGAAGTTCTCGCTGAACCACTCCTGGATCTCCGGGGAGCCACCACCGAGGGCGTCATAGAGCGCCGTCTCGCCCATCTGGTTGGCGAGCGGCTCTCCGGCTAGATCGATCGCTGTCTGGCCAAGTGGCGTGGGCGACGTGTCCATGGTCCCTGGCTCACCAAAGAAGCCGCTGGCGGGGTCGCCAAAGAGGCCGCTCTCGTAGTCGGCCATGAAGGCGTCCCAGTCGAAGAAGGTGTCGGGCGACTGTCCTTGCCAGCCGTCGGGCGCCCCTGGCGTGACCAGGTACTCGGGGAAGGCCTCCTCAAAGGCCATGACGGCACCGAAGTGATCGTCGCCCTGCTGCGGTTCGAAGTTCTGAAACTTGTCCACCCAGAAGGCAAGAGAGTTCCAGTTGATGTCGCCACTGTCCTGATCTATGAGGGTGTTCGTGTCCCAGCCAGGCTCCGCGCCAGTGTAGCCGTGGGCCGCCTTGGTTGGCTGCTTACCGGACGCCAAGAGTCCGAAAAGCCCCTTCTGAGACTTGCTTAAAGGGCGGCCATTCGCGCTCCCGTCACTGAGCATCTTCTTGGCCTTGCCGGCGGACGGGTAGCCGGACTTGGCTCGCTTCATGCCGTGGGCCGCCTTCTTCGGGTAGCCCATGTCGGCTTTCTCCAACTGCCTCGAGACGGCAGCGATGGCGTTGTCCATCGTCATCTCTTCGCCCTCGTTGGCCGGCGCCACGACCGTGGGACCCGTCGTGAAGACGTACTCCTCGGTGGCCCGGGCCTTGTTTCCCTTGTTGCCCTTGTCGCCCACGATGAGCATCGTCGGGCCTTCCTCGTGCTGGCCGCCGCCCAACTGCTTGAAGACGCCGTCGATCCTGCTCTTGTACATATCGACGGTGACGCCTTCGGCGGCGTTCCTCGCATCCCACGTTTCGCGTGGCGCCTGATAGCCCGGACCGTAGGGGTTCGGCGGGGCGCTCGTGGGCGCGTAGTCGCTCCACGTCGGGGCGATCTGGTTCTGGTAGTCGGTCGCCATCTGAGAGGGTTGCATGTTGCTCTGGAGAGCCACCGCCTCAAAGATCCTGCGCGGGTTGGCCTGTAGGTCGGCCAGGGTCGTTGACTTTTCCAGGTTCAGTTCCTCGTAGCCCAGGCCCAACTCTTCGAAGCCCAGCCCCAACTCTCCGTAGCCAAGGTCCACCTTGCCCCAGCCCAGTTCCACTTCCAGCTCGCCAAGCTTGTACTGCAAGTCGGCGGTGTACTTCTGCGCTTCCGCGGCGATGTTGGCCGCCTCTATCCGAGCGCCGGCCGCGATCTTAGCGGTCACCTCAGCCGACGCCCTCTGGATCTCCGCGACCTGTAGCTTCGTCGCGTTGTCGAGCTTGTTGTTCGCCAGCATGACGGCGGTCTGCGCCGCTATGTTGTTGGCCGCCTGCTGGGAGACGCCGATTTGGGCGAGCTGGGCGGCGTACTTCTGCTCCCACTCCTTCGCGGCCTGGGTCTGGCCGCCGAGGCCCAGGGTTGCGCCACTGGGGAGAAATTGAGTGTATATCTGATCCACAAGTGACTGCGGGACGAAGCCCCACATGTCACCGATGGCCGTTAGGAAAGCAGTGCCGGATGCTAGGTCGCCCTGCAATGCGAGAAGGCCCTGAGCCTGCTGTACGGTTCCGCCACTCGCAATACCTACGTGCTGCAAGTATTGGCTCATGCTCAGGTTGCCGTGCTGGCCTATGGACCCCTGGTGCGCCCTCCTCGGCTGCTGGCCGCCCAGGCCCTGGAAGATGCCCTGAGGGGGTGCGCCGCGACGGCCGGGGGGTGCGCCGCGAGGGCCGGGGGGTGCCTGGCCAGGGCCGGGGGGCAGTCCGCCCCTGGGCGCTGCGGGGTTTCTGGCGTTAGGGCTTCGGCTCTTGTTCAGTCCGGGGATCCCCTCGCCGGGAGGCGTGTCGCCGGCTGGGCCGGCGCCGCTGTCGTCCTGGACGATCACGTCCATCTTCTTGAGGAAGTCCTCCAGGCCGGTTTTTTCCTGACCCAACGTGGTGCCAGCATCCTCCGCTGAGGTGATGACTCCCTTGGCGGCGCGGATCGTCTTCCAGCCTTCAAAGGGCTGCCGCATCTTTGCGGGTGCCGGCGCCACTCGACCGCTAGAGACGGTGCCGCCATACGGCATCCTTACCACCTTGCCGTATGCCGACCCTGATTTATTCATGGCCCTGAGTTGCTCTATCGAAATGCCGAGCGCCTGGGCCACTTCCCTCTCCTGCTCAGTGGGTGGCTGAGTGGGGGCGTTCGACTCAGGGTAGGCGAGGTTCGGCCCGCCCGGAAGGCCCATGGGCAGACGGCTATCTGGCACCTGGTCGCCTCCGAGGGCTTCCGCTGCTCGCACCCCCGCATCCCGCGTCACGCCAGTCATGTCGGCCGGCTGCAACAGGGACTGGTCGAACGAGACCGTCTTCGTCGGGAATGGCTCACCGCCCGTGACTCCCAGGTACTTGCGCCCCAGGGCCGCTGCGATCTTGCCCTCGTCGTCTAGTATTTCCGGCGCAATGGTCTGGAAGATGTTGGACATTGTGGTCTGGGTGTTCGCGCGATCCCGCAATGTCTGGTCGGTGAAGTCGCGGGTGAGGCCGGCGAGATCCTGCTGCTCCTGGTAGGCGAAGGGGTCGGCCAAGTCAGAGTCGGCGCCGGCAGCAGTTTCGTAGAGGCCCGCGAACACGCCCGCCTCCGGCTCCTCGGGGGGAGCTGACTCTGTGACCGGGATCGTTCCGCTCTGCGCGTCCTGGAAGGCACCCGACATCACCTCGAGCATGGCCACACCCTCGGCATCGCCCCCGTCAGGGTCATAGCCGACAGTGAAGTTTTCGTTGTAGCCCGGGGGTTCTACAGAGTTAAACCATGCGTACCTCAGAAGGTCTTCGCCCTTCAGGCCCCTCTTATCGCCTTCCTGCAGGGCCTCGTAGATCTTCGGCATCGCCTGATCGGCGTTGGCCTGCGCGTCCTTAAGGTCGTCCCCGTCCTTGAGCAGGAAGAGGCCTTCGCCTTCCTGGCCTTCGACCTTCATCTCGGGGTCCCACCCGGATTGCCCCCAGGCGATCGTTAGCGGAATCCACGCATTCTCTTCCGTGAAGCCAGCCGCCAGCGCGGTATCCCAGAGGAGTTGACGGATAGAGTCGGCCTGATCACCGCCGGCACCGAGGGTCGGCGTCGGAGTAGGCATAGCCGTAGGCGACCGCGCAGGCGTTGGCCCGGGCGCTAGCTGTGACGGGGAGAATATCTGATCCACCGGCCCTTTGGGGGTATCGAAGCCGCCAGCCCAAGGGAAAGTCTGCTCTCCGTGTTGCGCGCGGGTAGGCTTTTTGCCGGCCAGGCCCGCGAAGATTCCTACCATCTCATGCTATTTGCCCTCCTAGGGCAGGGTCCACCAACGGCAGTCCCTGATCGTCTGTCTCTTCAGCCTGAAGATAGGGGAGGATGAATCGTGCGTGGTCTCCGTACGTTTCCTTGACGTACTCCATGAGCCTTTCACGGCCGACGAAGACCTTGCCGGGCTTGGGAGTTTCGAACTCCTCAGGACTGGCCATGTACTCGACCAGCAGATCCTTCGTAGGTTCCCGGCGGAGAGGTTCGGGCCTGTGGATCACCTGGTCAATCTTGGCCTGGGACCGCTCGAGGCGAACCTTGAGCTTCGTCGCCACTCGGTCACCCCAGCTTGTTGTGGTCATGCTTCTGGAGAGTTCCTTGTCAGGGCGGCGACAAACGCCGCGAACCCCGCTGCGAAGGCACCCACACCGATCGAGAACAGGAGAGCCTCCCAGCTCTCTACGCCGCTGCCGCTGTCGGTCAGGACGATTTGTGAACCGATGAAGGTGCCGGCCGTTATGACGAAGGCCCGAACGGCCTCCGGCCAGAGCTTGAAGTCGTACCTAGTCATTCGTCCTCCTCCAATGCCTCTAAGCTTGCCTTAGGTATATCCACGAATTCAATAGTGGCGATCTGCTCCTGGTGAATGTCCTTGACCACCGGCATCGCCCTGGTGGGGCTGACGAAGTGAACCCAGTGGCCCTCCGGGAACCAGGCCGAGGCGTTGATGTACTCGGTTCTACCGTGGCCATCATCACCGGCCTTGTAGACCACCTTCACGCGCTTGGCCATCAGGTCCTCATCACTGCCCCGCCGCCGGCGCCGCGCCTCTTCTGTGTCGGGTTGCGACCTCGGCCGCCGGCCTGCATGCCACCGCCAGGAGGTGCCGGCCTCTTGTCCCGGCTACCGCCTCTACCGCCGCCCTTACCACCGCCACCGCCGCCGCCACCACCCTTGGGGGCGTTCGCGCCGGCCTCGGCTGCCATCATCTGCTGCATCACCGGCCCCAGCTCGGGATCTTCCATCAGGGCCTTGCGGGCCTGGAGCGGGAGGGCCATTTCGAAGGCCACGTCGGCAGCGATCTCGTCCAGCTCGTCCTGAATGTCCTTGACGCCGGAGTACTTCATCGCCGTCCGCTGGCTCCATATCCTCTTCTCTTTCATGAAGGCCGAGTGGGTTCCCTTGCCGATCATGTCCTGCTCGGTGTCGGTGGAGATCTCAACAGAAACGTCTCGGCCCCTGGCCGCCTGCTTGGCGTCAAAGGTGGCCCAGCCTCTCGTCTTATCGCTGCCGGGAAGGAACTCCCAGCCGTTGACCTTGAGGTCCTCGCCGTAGTCACCGATGATGCCCCGGCACTTCATCAACATCTCAGCGATGCAGAACTCGCCGGAGCGAGTGGCCGGCCCCAGGCGTGAGAGGGCGTCCTCGTAGGCCTTGGAGAGGGTCAGGGCCGGGAGTCGGCTGCCGACTGCGCCACCGGAAACGAGATCGGGAAGGCCAGCCTTCTCCCCCAGGCCCAGCATGAAGTTGAGGAATTGGATTGCAGGCGCCCCCATGTCAGGCGGCTGCACGGTCCCCATCTTCCGACCGGTGGGTAGGTTGTACATCATGCCGGGTTCGAAGTCCTGGACGGCGGTCTCCATCGTCGGCCGGATGTAAGGCGAGGCGTCCTGGGTGGTGTACATCGTGGGGGCCATGAACTGCATCCATGACTCCATGAGGCCCAGTTCAGAGTCGATATGCGGCGTCAGGTAGTAGAGCGGATAGCAGATGGACATCCCCATGTTGGAAGGGTCGTCGACCCCCGTGGGGTCAGCGAAGGCCCAACTGTAGGGCGTCGTACCCATCGGGTTCTCTGTCTGCCAGACCTTCCCCAGCTTGGGCGCCGAGATGAAGCAGACGTCATCTTTCCAGACCTCGGCCACCTCGATCAGGGCCGGCGTGGAGGGCGGGAACTCGCGCTCGGGGTAGGATGGGCCGTCGGGGAAGATGAGCCGGTTGGCGTCCCCGTCTTCACCCAGCCCGGCCATCATGCGCTCAACTGTCTTCCAGGTTTCGTGAGCGTCGCGCCATCCGATCTCAACACAGGGGCCTTCGGAGTACTCATCGAGCGGCGGGTAGAAAGTCTCTGAGTTGACACGGCTGACGTAGAACGGCTCGGGGTGCAGCTTCATGAAGACCTCGACGCGGTCGTTGTAGTCCTCATCGCTCTCGTTGTCGTCCTGGAACGGGTAGCCGTCCCAGCGACCTTCCAGCGTCTTGAAGACGGCCAGGCCGTCACCGAAGAGGCTGAATAGGAAATTTGTTATGAGCTGCATGCGGTGCTGGCGGTCCAGGGACTGCAGCAGGAAATTCATGGCTCGAGATTGGTCGTCGGCGGCCGGCTGGTCTTCGATGTTGAAGGGCTGCTCGGTGACCAGAGGGAAGTCCTTGGACTTCGCCGTTACGGCAGTCTGGACGAGGCGGTACATGAGCGGCACCTTGGGCGAGCCGGCCTTGCCGAGGCGCTTCTGCCAGTTCCGCGGGAGATCCGGCTCGTGGCGCATCAGGCGGTAGCGGCGGATGTCGTGCATCACCTGATCGCGCTCGATGTACAGTTCCTGGGTCTCGGAGATCTGTATCCGCACCTCGGCGGCCACGGCATCAGACGCCTCTTTGAGACGGTATTCAGGCATAGTTTGGCCTCTTGTAGATCTTGTCTATTTCTTTCCAGTAGAGCTTCTCGTCGGGCGTCTGCTGGGTGATGCGCCGGCCCCTCGAGTTGAAGTTGAAGTCCACCGGCTCGATGATGCTGTTGTCCCCCAGCATATCGCCCTGCATGCGCTCGTTTTCTAGCAGTTCCACGGAGTAGTAGCCGAGGGCCTTGAGGAAGTCACAGGCCGAATCCTTCGGCTTGCCTTGTGACGTTAGCTTCCAGTGGCCGCCCTCCCACTTCCCGCGCTCGCACTTCTCTGAGATGTGCAGGCGCGCCGTGCCGTTCGCCCTCGTTGTCATCATGATCTTGAGGGACTGGACGGTCGTCCTCACCGGGATCTGCTTACCGCCGTTGTTACGGACTTCCGGCAAGATGTCTTCCCAGTAGGACATCGGGGACTCGGAGCCGAGCGGGTGGTGGTCGCCGGCATGCGGATCAATTACGGCCCCCATGACAAAGCGTGAGAGGGGATGCTCCTGGAAGAGGCGGATCATCTCGGGGTGGGTGTGGCCGGAGCGAGCGATCTCGTCGAGGACGAAGACGTCGCCGGTCATCTGATCCTGCTGGATGAAGCCGATCACGTAACGGGCCGGGTCCATGTAGTTGGGGTCGATGAAAATCTCCAGCGGCAAGTCCCGGCGGTACTCGAGGTCCTCGTAGAAGAGGTGGTCTCCCCAGTGGCCCTTGAGTACCAGGCCCTTCGGCGGCATCGGTAGCCCGCCGTAGCGCATGTTCAGGAGATCCGTGCCGAACGCCTTCTCGTAGGACAGGAATTCAGGATCATCCTTGCCTTGCGGGTAGACGCGGAGGTTCTCCCAGGTCGGCAGCAGGAAGGTCTCGCCTCCCATCGGGTTGCCCTTCACGGCCCAGGCCTTGAAGATCTCGTACCAGTCCTCGGACGACTCCTCGGACGTGCCGGCGGCGATCAGGCGGCCGCGGCGTTCACCGAGGCGGCCCCAGAGCGTCGGCTCCATCTCCTTGAGGTCGTCGATCAGGCCAGGCTCGCAGAGGATCATCACGTCCGGGCGCTTGGTGGCGGCCTGCTTCTCGTACTCGTGGAGGGTGAGAGTCTCAATCTGGCAGCGGCGCTTGACGCCCTCGGCCTCGTACTCGATGGAGTAGGCCGAGCAGGCCTTGTCCTTGTCCTCGGGCTGGCGGATGCGCTCCAGCCAACCGATCGACTGACCGGCCTCTGAGAGGTATTCGAACTCAGCGCGGGTGTGAGAGTACTTGGCCCCGAGGATCCAGATCAGCTTGGCAAAGGGTATCCAGGTAACGGCCTCCATGCCGCTGAAGAGCGACTTGCCGGCGCCGGCACCGCCGGAGATGCCGATCGCCCTGGCGTTGGACATATGCGCCTTCCTGGCTGATTTGGTGGGCGTGTAGCCGCCAGCGATCGTGGCCGAAGGCACGTCGACTCCTGACCACGTCATCTCCTTCTGGACGAAGGTCGGTGTCCCCAGGCCGACCGAGGCCCGAAGATCCGCGATGGAAGTCATCTAGTCAAACGAGTCCTTGATGCCGTCAGGGACATTTGTCTTGATCGTCGAGGCGTGATCTGCGTCACGCACTTGCTTGAGCAGCTCCTCGCCGGCCTGGTTCTCCGTCATCTCGCCCGAGGCCGTGGTCATGGCGTTGATGATCGCCCTCGAGGCCTGGACCCGGACGGCGTGAGACTCGGCGTTCTCCGCGAGATGGCCCAGGGTATCCATCGCCTTCGGTAGGTACGTCAGGCCCTGCTGCAGGATGATCTTCTGGACTTTGGACGAGAGGGACTTATCGGTCTTGACGCTCACAGGAGGATAATCTCGCAGTCCGCGATCTCGCCGCTGCAAGTGAGGATAATGTCGGTGCCGTCCTGGTCGAGCGCGAGGTAGGTGAACTTCGTCTTGCCGATGTTGATCCCGACGTCGCTGACGTTGCCCTTGAGCAGGATGGCTTCGGTGCTGGCAACCGGTGGGATGATGACAATCCCCTGGCCGTTAGTGGGGACGACAATCGTATTGTCCCCGCTGGCCAGGGTTATCATCTGGTAGTCGTAGTCGCCATTGTTGAGAATGGCGTCGACGTTCACGCTTCCCCCGCCGCCGAGGAGTCCGGTGGTGGATACCAGGAGCTGGACGTGATGGAGTACGGCCACTAGGCCTTGGCCTCTTCCGGCTCCTTCTGCTGGCTACCAGCGGCACCGCCGGCAACGGAGTCCTCGTCGTTGCGAGAGTACTCCTGCGTCTTGCCGTTGCCACGCTGGCCCACCTTGCGCTTCTCCGGTATCTCCCGCTCCAGGATGTCTTCGAAGACTTGCAGCTCGCCCTTGAGGTTGGAGATCTCCTCTTTGATCTGCGGGATCGCCTGGTCGGCCTGGCGCCGGGCCACTCGGGGCGAGAGATCCCAAACGCCCTTGACCTCTTCGGCTGAATAACGCATTAGTGCTGCTCCTTCGTGGTGGCCGGCGTGAACGACGGCGGCGGCGCGTCGGGGTTGGGGGTGTTGTGCGACGTCTGTACGACCCAGCCGAAAGCGATCGCGGTGTCGGCGGGCTTGATTCCCAGCTCTGCCGGAGACACAGAGACGGTCTCTTCTGCGACCTCCTCAGCCACAGCCTCGTCCCCGTGCTGATTGAGCATGTGGGATTCCAGGTTGGCGAACTCTCTGCCGCAGTTAAAGCATTTCTGCTTGTCTGCCATTGATTCCTCCTACGTGTAGTGCTTGCTGGCGAGGCGCTTGGCCTCTTTGCTGGCGTCTCGGACGAGGTCACCCTCGCCGCGATCGGCCTGAGCCAGGAGAGTGTCGGTCTCCTCCAGGGCCTCCTGGTAGTTGAGGTGGATGACGGCCTTCCGTGGGGAGTAGACCTGTTTGTACCCCCGGCGCTTCATGCGAGCGAAGAGGATGTAGCAAGTCGCGAACGGGGCGCGCTTGGTGACGACGTCGCCGGCCTTGTTGCGGAACTCGTAGAGCGGCATCAGGCCGACGCTCCGATCCCCGTAGCGATGCATTGCTGGTGGGCCACGGCGCGAAAGCCGTGTCCGTTGATGCACACGCCAAGAACCCCGGAGCCGAAGCTATAGTTGTGCGGCTTGCGTCTGCGCCCCTTCGGTCGAGCGCGATCGTGGCTTGAGGTTCGCCTGCGGTCCGGGGTGAAGCTGGCGGCCTTCGGGAGGTCGAAATCGAGGTGTCCGCAGTTCAGGCAGGAGGTGACAGTTTCGTCCTCCTCGATCAGATAGCCTGAGCAGCGGGGACACTTCATCGAGCGCGCGCCTCGCGGGGCCAGGAGTTGGGGATTTCGCCACGGGAGGCGAAGGTGTGGAGCTGCTTATCGTACAGATGTGGGTCCAGGTGGAAGACGTCCATGTACAGGACTTCGCTGTCGAGCATCTCTCGCAGCTCATCCGTCCAGAACGAGAGGATCGTCGGCCGGCCGGTCTTGCCGTGAACGGCCATGATGTGAAAGCGGCCGTCGGGGTCACGCCACCCGTAAGCGGGGTGGTGCCGTAGCGTCCTGGTGAAGCGTTTATAGCCTTCCGGGAGTACCCGCAGTGCCGCCTTCATTCCTGCACTTGCGGCTTGCCGAAAGTTGTATACACGCTTGTGGGCCGAATCCACTGCGGGCATAGCAATGCCAGCGTAGGAAGTCTATATCCACCAACGCAAGTGCTTTAGTCGAACATATTGGGGGTAGCGAGGGTGAGAAGGAGGCCGGGATCATTGAGGTGCTTCTGCTCCAGCACCCAGCATTCGGGCATGTCGGAGGCGAGCCTCTTCCACTGGGCCATTGCCTCGGCCTCGTCGCACCACATCCAGCCGGCGATCCTCACGGTGGGCATGTCGTGGGCCAGGCAGAGGACGACGAGGTCCGTCGATAGATCCTTGATGGCGCCGCCCCAGATCAGGCGGCCACTTGCATGCGTGGTGCCTTTGACCTGGAGTGTCTTGGCGGCGTAGAGGAAGTCGGTTCCGCTGTCGGGGCATGGAGCAAAGATCGGCGTTGTGTCCAGGTGGAGATAGGAGGCGAGTCCCCACTCGCAGAGGACCCCTACGGTGTCGATCTCGACGTCTGATCCTTTGGAAACGCGGCGGTTGACCAGTGTCTTGCGGCCCCTTTTGCTTCGGGCGACGGCCTCGTCCTTGATGCGCTTCCAGTCAGCCGCCGACGGTGTGAAGGCTGGGCGGTTCAATGGTCACTGCAGTCCAGTGGATCGATCTCGCAGCGGGGGCAGGGCAGGGCGGCGGCGCCGTAGTAGAGGACTCGGTTGCTCCAGGCAGAGCCTTCGTCGACGTTGAGGACGACCGCTGTGTCGCCTGGGAGGAAGGGGAACCAGCTCCGGTCGATCTCGCAGTCGTGGTTGACGCGGTTGAGGTCCCAGCGACCG
>Ga0114950_10000790_pt1 | contig 22633 bp, 22 predicted proteins | sample N075metaG_FD_83503 | JGI IMG/M metagenome (GOLD analysis project Ga0114950, IMG submission 83503) | Deep subsurface microbial communities from Kermadec Trench to uncover new lineages of life (NeLLi) - N075 metaG | ecosystem: Environmental > Aquatic > Marine > Ocean trench > Sediment | place... | reverse complement strand
ATTAATTCCAACTTCTCGTCTCTGGTCATTTTCTTGATAGCCGCCTCCCGCTGCGAAGCGGCGCTGCGATCCTGCGCCGCTGATGACCACAGCAACTTCACCGGCCGGCGGCCTCGGGTATATTTGGGTCCTCCTGGCTTTTCACCATTATGCTGCTGGATGCGCCGCGATACATCGGTGGCTATCCCGGTGTACAAGGTGCCGTCCGCGCATTCGAGTATATAAACCCCCCAACAACTGCCGCTCATTGCTTATCACCCACCATTAGAGCCACTAGCGCCGCGACCAACGATGGTAACGCTCAACCCATTGCAATAGTTTTTCCGGTTTGCGCGCCTTGCGCCACTCCCCGGCCAGAAATTTGTTACTTTCGCTGAGCGTGGGGTAAATATGAATCGTCGCCAAAATCTTCTTCAGACCGATGCCATGTTTCATGGCCATAACATACTCGGTGATGAGTTCGGCGGCATGGTAGGCGACGATGGTCGCGCCCAATATACGATCACTGCCAGACGCGGTAATCACCTTGATAAAACCATGGGCTTCCCCATCGGCAATAGCCCTGTCCAAATCACTGATATCAAACCGCGTCACCTCATAGGAGATGCCCCTGGCCAGGGCTTCGCTTTCATTGAGACCCACCCTGGCAACTTCGGGGTCGGTGAAAGTCGCCCAGGGAACGATGGAATAGTCCACCGCGAATTTTCTAAAGCGGCCAAAGAGAGCATTTACTGCAGCATACCAGGCCTGATGGCTCGCCATGTGGGTAAACATATAGGGGCCGACAATATCACCGCAGGCAAATATGGAGGGCACACTGGTTCGCAAATACTTGTCGACTTCAATGGTGCCAGCGGCATTAACAGAAATCCCCAGCGCATCGAGCCCCAGCCCCTGCGTATTCGTAGTGCGGCCCACCGATAGCAAAACTCGATCAAATTCAATTTCCTGTTCTCCATCGGGCATATCGCCCAAACAGGTGTGTGCCCCCGCACTGGTTTGGAAACGCTTTGGCTCAAAGCGGTGGTGTATGGTTATGCCCTCTCGCTCGAAGGCCCCCAATACGCAGGCCGATACTTCCTCGTCCTCCCGGGGTAGGATACGATCGGCATGGGTCACCAGCGTCACCGCAGTCCCCAATCGCGCAAAAGCCTGGGCCAATTCACAACCGATGGGTCCCGCGCCAATAATCAGCAGCCGCGCCGGCGCTTCTTCAATGTCCCATAAATTGTCCGAAGTTAAATAGTCCAACTCTTCCAGGCCGGGGATATCAGGCACGCGAGCCCTGGCGCCACTGGCGATCACTATATTTGGCGCGGTGATCCGCTCGCCGTTAACCTCCACCTCCCAGGGGGACACAATGGATGCGTCGCCTTGAACGCAATCCACACCCAGTTCAGTGAACCGCTCGATGGAGTCGTGCGGTTCAATGGCCTGGATAACGGATTTAACGCGCTGCATAACCTTGGGGAAATTTACCCTCAGAGCAACATCTTCCAGGCCGAATTCCTCCGCGCGACGCAAGTACTGCGCTATACGCCCCGATCGAATGAGTGCCTTGCTGGGCACACATCCCGTGTTCAGGCAATCTCCGCCCATCTTATGCCGTTCAATCAGCGTCACTTTCGCATTGACGGTGGCCGCAATTAAAGCAGTGACCAGGCCCGCGGAACCGGCACCAATGACAATGATGTTGGTATCGAATGAGCGCGGCCTCCCGCGCCCGGAACTGAGGCGGCCCAATAACCATCTTGCCAAAAAAGGAAATATCGCAAGCAGCAAAAAAGACAGCCACAGTGCAGGCGATAGAATGCCACTCAGGCCTTCCAGTTGGCCCAACTGGGTACCGGCATTTACGAATACTGCGGTAGCCGGCAACATGCCCACCTGGGATACCCAGTAATAGCGACGGGCCGGAATCGGAAGCAGCCCCATCAACAGGTTGACTACAAAAAACGGCACAATGGGTACCAGCCGCAATGAGAAGAGGTAGAACGCCCCATCCCGCTCAAAGCCAATGTTGAATGCCTCCAACTGGCTGGCAAACCTGGTTTTCGCCCAGGCTTGCATCCAGTCTCGCAGCAATGTCCGCGAAACCAGAAAAGCCAGGGTAGCGCCAATGCTGCTGGCGAAGGATACCAGCACCAAGCCGTACCAGAAGCCAAACAGCGCACCGCCGGCCAGCGTCATAATCAGCGCCCCCGGTACCGACAGCGCAGTCACGCCAATATATACGGTGAAGTAGATGAACCCGGCCAATACCGAGTTATCAGCATACCAACGGCGCAAACTCGCCATACGCTGCTGCACATACTCCAGTTGCAGATAGGCACCCAGGTCAAAGTAAAACCAGGCGAAGATCGCCAGGGCAATAATAGTAACAATGGCAATCCGCTTCTTACCCATTGGTCGATCTCCCGATGCTGTCCGCGCGCTAAAGAGACCACGGACTCTTGTGGAGGTTCAGTAGGCTATAGCGATTGGACATAAATCTATGACAAAAAACTCTAGCCGGCGGCTTGTACGCCTGTGCTCGAATGGTATTATTGGCAATGTCTGGTCGTTTTAACAGCCCCCGCAATAAATCCTGTAGTTTTTTTGGAGAATACAATGAGCGAACAAATCGTACACGTCAGCGATGCCACCTTCGACGAGGAGGTACTTAAATCTACTATTCCTGTGCTGGTCGATTTTTGGGCCGAATGGTGTGGTCCCTGCAAGATGATTGCGCCGATTTTAAGCGAAATAGCCGCCGAATATGACGGCAAGCTAAAAGTGTGCAAGGTCGATGTGGATGCCAACACTGAAATTCCGCCCAAATTCGGCATTCGCGGCATCCCCACGCTGATCGTGTTCAAAGACGGTAACGTGGAGGCGACCAAGGTGGGCGCATTGTCTAAATCACAGCTGACGGAATTCGTTCAGGAAATCGTCTGATCCAATATGCGTCCGGCCTGAAACCGGACGCAACTCTTTCCAAGCCTAGCTATTTTTGCCAAGAAAGCTATAGACGGCACTGTCTCGGCGTGCTACATTTCGATCACTCGCACATCCTGTGCCGCCAAAATAAGCCCAAGATTCAAAAATAAAGCCACCCAATTTTTATTGGTACATAAAGTTAACTAGCAAAACTATGCATTCTGGCGAACTTCGGTTTCACCTAAATTTAATTCACCTGTGCACGACCTCCCAATCCTACATCCCAGAATCCTATATGAATCTAACTGATCTCAAGACCAAAACCACCCAGCAACTCATCGATGTCGCCAAGGAAGTTAACTTGGACAACATCGGGCGCTCCCGCAAGCAAGATATTATCTTTGCGATACTAAAGCGCCACGCCAAGAGCGGCGAAGACATTTACGGCGACGGGGTGTTGGAAATATTGCAAGACGGCTTTGGCTTTTTGCGCTCCGCCGACAGTTCCTATTTAGCCGGCCCCGATGATATCTATGTTTCTCCCAGCCAGATCAGACGGTTCAACCTGCGCACCGGCGATAGTATTTCAGGAAAGATTCGACCACCCAAAGACAGCGAGCGCTACTTCGCCCTGCTAAAAGTCGGCGAAGTTAACTTTAATAAGCCGGAAAACGCCAAGCATAAAATCCTGTTCGAAAATCTGACGCCCCTGTTCCCCGATCAGCGTCTCACTCTGGAAGTGGGTAATGGCACCACTGAGGATTTAACCGGCCGGGTTATCGATCTGATCTCTCCCATCGGCAAGGGCCAACGCGGCCTGTTGGTCGCACCTCCCAAGGCGGGAAAGACCATCATGATGCAAAGCATTGCCCAGGCGGTCATCACCAATAACCCCGAGTGTGACATCATCGTCCTATTGATCGATGAGCGCCCGGAAGAAGTGACGGAAATGCGGCGCTCGGTAGGCGCCCAGGGTGCCGAGGTTGTCGCCTCGACCTTTGACGAGCCCCCATCACGCCACGTACAAGTAGCAGAGATGGTCATCGAGAAAGCCAAGCGGTTGGTGGAGCACAAGCGCGACGTTATTATTTTGCTCGACTCGATAACCCGTTTGGCCAGAGCGTATAACACGGTCATCCCCAGTTCGGGCAAAGTGCTGACTGGTGGTATCGACGCCCACGCGCTGGAGCGTCCCAAGCGATTTTTCGGTGCTGCACGTAACATTGAGGAGGGCGGTAGCCTCTCCATTATCGCCACCGCTATAGTTGATACCGGTTCCAAAATGGACGAAGTCATCTATGAAGAGTTCAAAGGCACCGGTAATATGGAGCTACACCTGGATCGCAAGATCGCGGAGAAGCGCGTCTATCCCGCCATCAATATTCGCCGCTCCGGTACTCGTCGAGAAGATCTACTCACGGAAGAAGAGGAATTGCAACGCATGTGGATTCTCAGAAAACTGTTGCACGGCATGGAAGATGGCGCCGCAATCGAATTCCTGCTGGGCAGGCTCAAGGACTCCAAGACAAACGAAGAGTTCTTCATGTCAATGAAGCGTAAATAGCGAAGTTCGCTTTCCCGGCGTGAAATATACTGACCTTCGAGATTTTATCGCAGCCCTGGAAGAGCGCGGTGAACTCGTTCGTATCAAGGCCGAAGTCGACCCCAATCTCGAAATGACAGAAATCGCCGACCGCACCCTGCGCGCCGGCGGCCCCGCCCTATTGTTCGAAAACCCCAAGGGCTACGACACACCAGTGCTGGCTAACCTTTTTGGCACGGAACACCGCGTGGCGCTGGGCATGGGAGCGGATGATGTTTCCGCCCTGCGTGACATCGGTGAGACCCTGGCCTATCTGCGCCAACCGGACCCACCCAAGGGTCTAAAAGACGCCTGGGACAAAGCACCCATTCTCAAACAAGTGCTCAATATGGGTTCCAAGCTGATAAAGAACCCTGCCTGCCAGTATCACGTGAAGGAGGGCGAGGACGTCGACCTGTATCAGTTGCCCATCCAGACCTGCTGGCCGGAGGATGCCGCGCCGCTGATCACCTGGCCGCTGGTGATTACCCGGGGGCCGAATAAAGAGCGCCAGAACCTGGGTATCTACCGCCTGCAGCTAATTGGCCGCAATAAGCTGATTATGCGCTGGCTTTCCCATCGCGGTGGCGCGCTGGACTTTCGCGACTGGCAAATTAGCAATCCCGGCAAACGCTACCCCGTTGCCGTCGCGTTGGGAGCCGACCCGGCCACCACCTTGGCTGCGGTCACCCCGATACCCGACTCTATCTCCGAATACGCCTTTGCCGGATTACTCCGGGGCAGCAAAACTGAAGTCGCCGAGTGCTACACCGCCACCTGCCGCGACCATGGACTGCAGGTGCCCGCCTCCTCCGAATACATACTGGAAGGCTATTTGGAACCTGGAGAGATGGCGGATGAGGGCCCCTTCGGCGATCACACGGGATATTACAATGAAGTTGAGCGTTTCCCAGTGTTTACCATAGAGGCGATTACCCACCGTGAATCACCCATTTACCATAGCACCTACACCGGCCGCCCCCCGGACGAGCCCGCCATATTGGGCATGGCACTCAACGAAGTTTTTATCCCCATATTGCAAAAGCAGTTCCCGGAAATTGTCGATTTTTACTTGCCGCCGGAGGGCTGTTCTTATCGACTTGCCGTCATCACCATGCGCAAGGAGTATCCTGGGCACGCCAAACAGGTAATGTTGGGAGCCTGGTCGTTTCTGCGTCAGTTTATGTACACCAAATTTCTCATTGTCACCGACGAGGATATCAACGCCAGAGACTGGAAGGATGTGATCTGGGCGATGACAACCCGCATGGATCCGCAACGGGACTCAGTTTTCATCGAAAACACGCCTATCGACTACCTGGATTTTGCCTCTCCGGTGGCGGGCCTGGGCTCCAAGGTGGGCTTTGACGCCACCAGCAAGTGGCCTGGGGAGACCCAGCGGGAGTGGGGCCGACCCATAGCAATGACCGAGTCAGTCAAACGACGTATCGACGAGCTCTGGGATGAACTGGGCATAGAGCCCAGGGACCAAGGTCAAGACTGATTACCCGCCCAATACGCTAACGGCTCATTCTGCGCGAACGAGAGACAGCTTTATCCGGCATCGGCAAGGACGGCAGCGCCTGTTCGCGCATTAACAAGCCCTCGCGAAAATAGGCCGCGCCTACCTTCTCCTCACCCAAACCGTACAGCAGACGCCCAAGTTCCGCGCAGATTTCCGCACTGCGCTCAAGGCGGTAACTCGTCTCGAAATAATCCCGGGCTTTACCCCACAAACTATCCCGGGCGGCTAAACGACCGAGACACAAAAACAGTTGCGCATCCCTGTCGTTAGTCGACAGCCAACTCTCTGCCTGGGAGAGTTGGCCAGCGGAATTAGCGCTCTCAAGCAGCCCGTACAGCCGCACAAGCCCGGAATCCCAATCCTTCTTGAGGAACCGTAATATCACTTTCTCTGCGGCCGCAAAGGCGCCTTGCTCAACGAGCAATTTCACATAGGAATGCCCCATGCGGGTGTCTTTGCGAAGAGCGGCGGGCAGTTTCTGCCATTGAGTATGCAAACTGGCAACGCTGGACTCCTCCCCGTCGGCAACACTGGTTTCCAGCAACTGAAAATACACCGTATTTTCCAACTCCTGTAATTCATTGTCGGGGAGAATTTTATATTTCCTCATCTCGGGCAGTAAATCGGCAAGGTTCTGCCAGTCTTTCAAACCCAGATATGCCTGGCGCATTAAATTCAACACATGGGGATGCTTGCCCGCATTGGCGCGGGCCCGCACCAGAGTGGCCAGCGCCTGTTCGTACTGCTTGGCGTGTAATTTCATTTCCGCCTGGGTGAGCTCGACGGCAATTCCGGCCTGCGCCTCGGAGGCCTCAGCCGCACCGAGGTATTCACGCATTTTATCCAGGTCGTTCAGTTGATAGCTGGCCCGGGCCGCTGTGAGGTAATTCAACAAAGGCCCGTCATTATTTTTCGCACCGCGTATTAGCTGACGCCGGGACTTTGTCCAGTTCCCCTCTATATAGCTGATGAGCCCCAGCGTGGTCTGCTTCGCCGCCTGCCGGGATCTTCGATTACCCAGCCAACTGACCAGTGAATTTTGCCCCGAAAATAGTTTGCGAATCAGTCTCAGTGATAAGTACACCAACACCGTGAACAGCAGCAACAGCACCAGGGCAACCCACAAACTGCTCTCCAGGGTGTAATTGCCGTAGGCAATCAGTACGTAGCCTGGGTCAGTCTCTATCATGGCGACCAGCCCGACACCTGCCAACAGGGCGATCAGGGCCAGAATAAATACCTTGCGCATGGCCTACCCCCCGCCTCCGCGCAGTGTTCGATTCTCCAGCGCCTCATCCAGCGCAACAAGTGACCGGGAAATATCGGGCATTTGCACCGCGATATCGCGCTGCATTAGCTCGGAAATTTCCTGCGCCATGGCCAGGGCGGCGGCCTCATCGGCCTGAAAAAACTCGGCCACCCAATGGTCGGCCCGTTCCAGACTCTCGTGAAACAGCGTTTGGTTAGCAGACAACAATGCCACCTGGGCCTGTTCCAACAGCATGCGCAAATTTTGCCTTACCAGACCCTCCCACTGCGGATCCATCAGTGCCTCGATGGGCACGTCCCGGCGCCGAATGATGATGTAATCCGACAATTTACCCAGCGCTGCTTCGTAGCCCTGCTGCAGGCGCCCCTGCCAATTCTGCGCAGGCTCGACCGAGGGCTGGCGCTCCACATTCGGCAGCTGAAAAATCACCAGTTTATCGGCCTGTTCGATGAGCGCCGCCAGAGTCAGATACATGCCTTCGATATCCCGTTTTGGCACCGCCTTCACCGCCGCCAGATCGGCGGCTACCGCAGCGCGAGCCTCGTGTAGACTTACATCGCCTAACTCAACCAAAATATTGTCAGCACTGTTCAACAGGGCCTTGGCGGCCACCACGTCATCGGCCATGATCAAGCGCTGGTTCGCCAGGCGCAATAAATATTGTGCTTCAGCGAGCAGCCAGTCCTGGGGGTCAGTCGCGCCCAAGCGAGCCAGTTCCTCGCGCTGAATTAACAACCGCTGCTCAATCGCGCGAAGTTGCTCGCCTTGTCGCGCCACCGCCTCGGCATCCTTTGAATTTTGCGCGGCCAGCCGCTGCTCCCATTGCCTGTTCAGGGCGGAGAGTTCAGAGCGCTCACTTGCAGCAATGTTTTCCAACTCGGCCAGCCGGACATTCAGCTCAAGCTCCTTGCGCTGCAACTCCATACCGGCCCAGACTCCGCCGCCCGCGACCCCCGCTGCCAGCAACAGCGCCAACCAGGCCACGCCCGAGGAACCCCTGTTTGAACTTTTTGCCTCAGCTGAGGGCTTTGCGGTTTTTTTGTCGGGGTCAGGCTCTACCACCGGCTTGTCCGCAACTTCTTCGACACTCTCGCGCTGTTCGCTCACTTATTCTTCTCCGCCATTAAACTGCTGCACTCCACCATCTCCAGCATAGCAGTGTTTGATGCATTGTCTGCGGTGTATACCGTGTTAAAGCCGGCGTCCTCAGCCATGCGGGCAACTCGCATAGAAGGCACTATCAAAGGCATTGCAGACAACTTAATTGTTTCTGCCGGGCCAAGCAACGTCAACAAATTACACAAACCCTCACCACTGCTTATCAATAGTAGATTAATTTCCCAACGGGCGATTTTTGCCGCCAACTCGCCAGGCTCCAGCACCGGACATCGCCGTTGGTAACAGGCAAAATCCTCGACCTCGGCACCGCGCAGGGAAAGCGCCTCGGCAAGCGTCGAGCGCCCCCCCAGACCTTTGACGATGAGCACCCGCTGACCAGCCACATTCTGCAGTTCCTCCACTGCCAAAAGGCTCTCGCTGGTCATCGGCTCACCGGCCGAAATTGGCGCTAGGGCGTACCCCCGCAGCATTTCAGCGGTGCTATAGCCAATGGCGTAGACCCGAATATCCCCGGGCAATTGTGGCCACACCGCCAATATCCGCGCCATGCCGAGGCGCACGGCATTGCCGCTGATGAAGATAATATGCTGGTATTTGTCCAACTGGGCCAGTGTTCGGTCCAATTGCGGCTGCGGGCCGGACAGGCTTTGTATTTCAAGAAGAGGTTGCTCAAAAGCCGAAAATCCGCGGGCGCGAAGCGCATCCATCAAGGTGGCGCTCTGCCCGGCAGGGCGAGTGACCAGTACTGCCGGTTTACTGCCCATAGACCTCGGCCAGGATAGCGGCGGCACCCTGGGCCAGCAAATCCTCGGCGACCGATATCCCCAGTTCCACCGCTTGGTCCGAACTCGCCCGGCCCTCAGCGCGCAAGATAAGCGAGCCATCGGGTTTGCCTACTAATCCGCGCAACCAGAGGGCGTCACCGCCGTCGATTAACAACGCGTAGCAGGCGATTGGCACCTGGCAGCCGCCCTGTAAATGACCGTTGAGTGCTCGCTCTGCAGTGACGCACAGGGATGTGTCTCGATGCTCCAACACGCTTATCAGACCCCGGGTCTGCTCATCATCACTGCGCAATTCGATACCCACTGCGCCCTGACCACCGGCGGGTAGTGACTCGGCTACCGGTATCTTCTGCCTGATGCGATCGGCAAAACCCAGCCGGATAAGCCCGGCACTGGCCAGAATCACCGCGTCGTACTCGTTTTCGTCAAGTTTTCGCAATCGAGTGTTCACATTGCCGCGCAGGAACTTCACCGCCAGGTCTGGATACCGGTCACGCAGTTGACACTCCCGTCGCAGACTGGAGGTGCCCACTACGGCACCTGCAGGCAGTTCGCCCAGGCTAGTGTGATGATTGCTGACAAACGCATCGGTGGGGTCTTCCCGCCGGCAAATGGCGCCCAGGCCCAGGCCCTCGGGGAATCCCATGGGAACATCTTTCATCGAGTGGACAGCAATATCGGCGTCGCCATTTAGCAGGGCCGTCTCCAGCTCCTTGACGAACAAACCCTTACCACCCACTTTGGTCAGAGGCACGTCCGACAACTGATCGCCGCGAGAAGTAATACCCAATAAGCGCACGTCCAGGTCGCGGTGGGCCCGTTGCAGAGCGTTTTGCACAAACTCTGCCTGCCAAAGAGCGAGCGGGCTCTGGCGGGTTGCAATGGTAATGAGGCGCGACATATTTCAGGATCTCTGGACGGGAAATCCAATTATACCAGCCGCGCGAAGTGGCGGCGAGATCGGTGGCGAAAGTTCCCTTTTCAGCGCTGCTTCAAGCGCAGCTTAGCCTCCGCCAAATGGCGGCGGCTGACCGCCGGACGGGGCTCCACGGCCGCTAACTGCACGTACCAGCCGCCATCTCCAAGACGCCCCAGGCGAACGATATGCTCAACTGATACCAGCGCATTTCTGTGCACGCGCAGAAACAATTCGGAAAATTCGCGCTCCAGATCCTTCAGGGTATCGGGGATGAGCAGAGCGCCGGTGGCGCTGTAAGCACTGACATATTTTTGTTCAGCGAGAAAACATTCGATGTCAGCCACTGGCATGGCCTCCAAACCGCGATGCGTTTGGCTGCTCACCTGGGTTCGGGGTGGGTTCGCATCGCGCAACGAGGCCAACTGCAGCCGATTGATCCTGCCTGCACTCGCCATCGCATTCGCCAGATCCGCTGATCGCACCGGTTTTAGCAGGTAAGCCACCGCCTGATGTTTCAGTGCTTGCAGTGCATACTCATCGTAAGCGGTACAAAAGACCACCGCCGGCGCCTGCTCCATGGTACTTAACCGGGTCGCCACCTCGATGCCATCCATACCCGGCATCCGAATATCCAGAAGAACCAGATCCGGCGCCGCGTCGCGTACAATTTTTAAGGCGGCAGCACCACTGGCTGCCTGCAGACACTCCGCCTCCGGTTCGAGTTTCGCCAACAGGCGCCGCAGACGATCCCTGGCCAGCGGCTCATCGTCCACCAGTAAAACTTTCAAGCCCCCTGCTCCAAGGGATACCACAATTCAACCCGGTACTGCCCCTCTTCACGGCTTGCTTTCATCGCGGCCTGCCCCCCAAACAATCCCTGTAGGCGCTGTTCAATATTGTGCAGGGCCATATGATGCCCCTGGGAATGGGTGGAGTATTCGGGAATCGGGTTTTCGATTTTGGCCCGCAGTAAGCCGCCTGAGCGGCTGACCTCCACCGCGATGGTACCGCCTTCGCTCAACCGGGATATACCGTGGTAAACGGCGTTCTCAACCAGGGGCTGCAAAATCAGGCTGGGCATGGCCTGGTCTCGCAAAGCGCTATCGACTACCCAATTTATTTTCAGTCGGTCGCCCAGGCGCAATTGTTCTATGCCCAGATAGAGCTCGCACAGGCGCAATTCATCGGCAACAGTGCCAATGCGATCAACCTCCTGCAGGCTGGCCCGGAACAATTCAGACAGGTCTTCCACCGCTTTCTCGGCAGCGTCCGGTTGGGAGGCAATAAGGCTGGCAATACTATTCATGGTATTGAACAGGAAATGTGGCCTGATACGGGCACGCAGCGAGTCCAGCCGTGCCTGCAACTCAGATTTCTCCCGCAATCGCAGTTGCTGCTGCAAATAAAAATAGCGCAGGACTATGCCCGCCAACACCAATGCAACGACAATATTTCGAAGTAACCACCAAAAGGTGCCCTCTCCACCTACCGAGCCGGCACCGGGGATGCGAAAACCCTCCGCTGCGATTTGAGGGTAGAACAACATGGCCAGATAACTGCTAAATGCAGTGGTGGCCAGAATAATGAGCATACAGGCCGTCGCCGCCAGGGACAGGCTCACGCGCCGAAAAGTATTGCGCAACAAACACAGAATGGCCGCGCTTAGCAAAACCACCCACTGGAAAAATAACGAGCTGGTCGCCAACAGATTCCAATCGAATTGCGGCAAAGTGCTACTGGCAAGGGTATGCACCAGTACCAGTAATTCCGTCAACATCACCATCACGAACACCGCGCGGGGGCCGCACAAATCCGGCACAAAAAATTCTCCCGACAGGGTATCCGCATTACCCGGTGTTTTTTGCCCTCGCGAAGGCTGCATTGGTCCGCTCCCTGAGCCTGTTAGCTGGTACACTTACACATCTACCTATGGACGTAGTGTACCTAACAGCAGGATTTCTACCAGCATGAGCAATAAGCAAGACAGCAGCAATGCAACCAGCAAATTATGGGGCGGGCGGTTCAGTGAAGCCACCGATAGCTTCGTGCAGCGATTTACCGCCTCTGTCAATTTTGACCAACGCATGGCGGCGCAGGACATCGCCGGTTCCCGCGCTCATGCCGACATGTTGTGTGCAGTGGGTGTGCTCACTGCGCAGGAATTGGCCGACATTCAGCGCGGCCTGACCGAGGTGGAGGAGGAAATTTCCGCCGGCACATTTCAGTGGTCGATAGAACTGGAAGACGTGCATATGAATATCGAGGCGCGTCTGACCGAACTGATTGGCGTGAGTGGGAAGAAGCTCCACACCGGGCGCTCGCGCAACGATCAAGTGGCAACCGATATCCGTTTGTATCTGCGCGCGAGCATCGATCAGATCGCGATCGAACTCACTCGCCTGCAACGCGGCACCATTGGTCTGGCCACAGAGCATACCAATACCATCATGCCCGGCTTCACCCACTTGCAAAGCGCGCAGCCAGTCTCCTTTGGGCACCATCTGCTGGCCTGGAATGAAATGCTGGAGCGCGACCACGGCAGGCTATTGGATTGCCGTAAAAGGCTGAACCAGTCACCACTGGGCGCCGCTGCCCTGGCGGGCACAACCTACCCTATCGACCGCGCCCAAACTGCCGCTGCCCTGGGTTTTGATAAACCCACTGAAAACTCACTGGATTCTGTTTCTGATCGCGATTTTGCCATTGAGTTTTGCGCATTCGCCTCGCTGCTCATGACCCACCTGTCGCGGATGTCCGAGGAGTTGGTGCTGTGGACATCCGCCCAATTCAACTTTATCGAATTGCCCGACCGATTCTGCACTGGCTCCTCCATTATGCCGCAGAAAAAAAATCCGGATGTACCGGAATTGGTCAGGGGCAAAGTCGGGCGAGTAAACGGCAACCTGATTGCCCTGCTGACCCTGATGAAAAGCCAGCCATTGGCCTATAACAAGGACAACCAGGAAGACAAGGAACCCTTATTTGACACCATCGATACCGTCCTGGACTGCCTGCGCGCCTTCGCCGATATGGTGCCGGCAATAAAACCTCGTGCCCAGCAGATGCGCGAGGCGGCCCGAAGTGGGTTTTCAACGGCGACCGATCTCGCCGACTATTTGGTGGGGCTGGGCCTGCCCTTCAGGGATGCCCATGAAGTGGTTGGCAAGGCCGTCGCCCATGGGGTCGAAACGGGACAGGATCTGGCGGACATGGAATTGGCCACTCTGCAGACATTTTGCCCTGATATTGGTGAAAACGTATACGAAGTGTTGACGCTGGAAGGCTCCATCGCAGCACGGGATCATATTGGTGGAACTGCCCCGGTTCAGGTGAGCGCCGCGGCCGGGCGCGCCCTGGCTTTGCTGGATTTGCGCTAGGAGTCGGGCCGGCCGGCATTGGTTTCTATCCCCGGACGATCTTTTCATAGGAGACATTGAAATGGGAGTCGAACAGATTTATGGGGCAATGCGCCCCGCTTTTACACGCTATCTTGCCATTATTGTATTCGCCGCCACGCCTATCAGCTCCGTCGCGCATCAAGACGATGAGGCCGAATCCGTTCCCATTCGGGAAATCATCGGTGATGTAGGTGATGTGTCCTTTCCGATTTCCTGCAAGGGGGATGGCGTTCAGATCAACTTTGATCGAGGCGTTGCTCTACTGCATCATATGACCTACGAGGTGGCCGAGCACGAATTCGCCAAGGTGGCCCAAGCCGACCCAAGCTGTGCAATGGCACATTGGGGAATTGCAATCACTCTCATTCATCCGGTATGGCCCGGATTGACCACGCGAGAGATCGTCTCACGAGGCGCTGCTGAAATCGCGCGGGCCCGAGCGCTGCCGCAGACAGACAGAGAAAGCGCCTACATAGAGGCACTGGGCGCCTTCTTCGACGGCTGGCAAGAGATCGATCACCGGACGCGACTAAGCCGCTGGGATAGAGCGCAAACCGCTGTCCGGGAGAAGTTTCCCGAGGATGATGAGGCCCTGGCGCTGGCAGCGGTGATTCACATTGCGGCCGCCTCCAAGGAGGACCTCGAGTATCGCTTCAATCGCGATGCCGGCGAGAGGCTCGAGTCGCTGCGGGTCAGGCGCCCGCGACATCCTGGAGCAGTCCATTATTTGATTCACGCCTACGATAATCCCCCGCTGGCAGAGCGGGCATTAGTCGCGGCGCGCAGCTATGACCAAATCGCTCCGGAGGTTCCCCACGCACTTCACATGCCCACCCACATCTTCACCAGATTGGGCCTGTGGACGGAGAGTGTCCGTTGGAACATTCGCTCTCGTGAAGCAGCTAGAAAGCTCATTGTCGATGGCATGATCTACAATGAGTTCGGACATGCCTCCGATTATATGTCCTACGCGTATCTGCAGGCTGGGCAGGATGCAGCTGCCCTTGAGACCAGAGAAACGCTCTTTTCGGCGGGGCGCATCATGGAAAATTTCGCAACCGCCTACGCCTACGCGGCGGTAGCTGTTCGCGTTGAGATGGAGCGCGGAGATTGGGCCCGAGCCGCAGAAATAGCCCCGCGGCAACCGGCCAACTTCCCCTGGGATCAGTTCGAAGCCTGTGAATCCATCGTTCACTTCGCGATCGGAACCGGCGCCGCGAGAACGGGCCAACTCGACCTTGCTCGAGCGTCTGTTGCCCGCCTGGACGAGATAGCGAATGCGCTTGAAATTGACGGCCTGACTTATTGGAGCAAGCAGACCAACATTCAAAAGACCGCAGTTGCCGCGTGGCTTGCGTTCGCGGAGGGAGATAAACAGAAAGCGTTGAGCCTGATGGGCGCGGCGGCCGAGCAAGAGGACATGCTGGACAAGAGCCCGGTCACCCCCGGTGCGGTGCTTCCCGCTAGAGAACTTTTCGCCGACATGCTCGCCCTGGAAGCGCAGTGGCCGGAAGCCCTGGCAGCATATCGAGCCACACTGCGCATCTCACCCAACCGATTCAACGCCCTTGCAGGGGCAGCTCGGGCGGCGGAAAAAATGGGCAATGAAGCAGCGGCCCGGCAGTACTACAAGCGTTTGCTTGAGATCGCCGGGGATGGCAAAACCAAGCGCCCCGGCCTGGATCGCGCTCGCGCGTATCTCATTACACACTCTGTCTAGCCAGGGAGGGGTAACCCCCGCTGCCGCGTTACCGGCGGAATATATGCTAAGCTGTGGAGTATGAGCGCTGTCATCCGGGAGCGATACCTGTGTCAAATTTGATCGAAAAAATCATGCCCTGGGGTCCGCTAATTTTCGGCGTCTGTATTTTCGCCCCCATGTGGGCGGCGGCGCTGGATGTTGCCGCCATCACCCTGCCCTACCAGATTGATAATCTCAGCTTTACCTTAGTGCTGGGCCTTGCCTGGGGCCTGGTGGCCAAGCTACGGGGGCGCTGGCTGTGAGTATGGCGCAGGAGCGCGCCATCGCGCAGAAGTATATCGGCGGGTTTCCCTGGTTTATGGTGATTTGGGGCCTGGGCGGCTTCGGGCTCTGGCTATCATTGTTTCCATTAACTGTAATGGGTTATGTGCCACTGTGGTTGGGTGGAATCGTGGCGGCGATCATACTGTGCTACTGCTACCTGCCCACCCACGAGGCCCAACACGGTAATATCGGTCGTCCCAAATCCCGCTTGCGCTGGTTCAACGAGCTGATTGGCCACCTGTCGGCTTTCCCGATTTTCCTGCCCTATCGCCTGCACCGCGCCATTCACCTCAAGCATCACGCCAATACTAACGACCCGGAGAAAGACCCGGACATGTACATCAAGGCGGGCACCCTTTGGGGCGCCTGTAAAAATGCCTGGATGAGCAAACAACCGGGGCACCTGGGTGGCCTGCAACCCAATGTACTGGATGACACACCGCAGATCGAGTCGCTACTGCTTGAGGGGTTTTGGGTACAGCGCCTGGGCTGGCTGCTGATGGCCGCGCTGGCCTGGAACGGCCTCGCCCTGGAACTGCTGATTTTATGGTGGATTCCCGGTCAGATAGCCAATATTTACACACCGGTTACCCTCAGCTGGGCACCCCACCACCCCATGCGCGAGATGGGTCGCTACCGCGATACCCGAGGCTGGAAATCACCGGTGGGTACCGTGCTCTCCGCGGGCATGGAATATCACCTGGTGCATCACCTGTTTCCCTCTATCCCCCTGAACAAAACACCGGCGGCCTACCGCGAGCTCAAACCCCTGTTGCGCGAAGAGGGCGTGTCGCTAAATCAGCTGTAAAAAATCAAGCGCCAGTTGGCCCGTGCTCGGACCACAGCGCCACACCAAAGGGGAACAATTGAGCGTCCATAACGCCCCGGGCGATAGCGGGGTCATTTTCCATAATCGCCCTGGCCGATGACTCCGATACCGCCTCAAATACAACGATGCCGAACGCGTTTTCATCCGTTAGCATTGTGCGCCCTGCCAGCAGCACGACATTCCGTTCGACTAGGCCCTGTAAATAATCAAAGTGCGCTTGAATAACTTCTGCTTCCTGCGCCGTTGGTCCGCTCGCCAACATATCGGCACGCGTGGGTTGAAGTTTGTATAGAAACTGGTTCATGCGTTTTTCCCCATCACTTGCCGCTAAACGCAAGTGAATTCAACGACTCCCAGTGTACCGAATAGATGCCTGAAAGGTGATATCCGGCGCGGTCTCCACTTGCAAGTCTTCAATAAAACTGAGGTCAAGCGACCAGTGACGGCCTAACGACCAGCGCGCTCCCAATGCCCCCAAAAAAGCATCACTGCCGAATACCGTCAAATCACTGTCCAGCGGCGCGGCGTGCATATCCAATTGGGCAAACAGGGAAACGTTGTCGGCAACGGCCCAATCCAGCGCGAGGCCGGCGAACCATAAATTCTCTTCCTGCCGTGAACCGAGCACTTCACTGTTGCCCGCGTGTAAATACCCCACCTGTCCGTGCCAGCTTAGCGGCAGGTCGGCAAGATGAGCGCCGGAAAAGCGCAGGGCAAAGAAGACATCATCCGCGCCGCTACCCAATAACTCATCTTCATCACCAGTGGCAAATTTATAGCCCACCACCGCGCTGGCGGCAGAATTATGGTCACGATAGAAGGCGTAATTGAGCGCGACACTGATGTCACCCAAACCTGTGGCATCGTCAGTGAAGGAGAAATACACCTCTGGCGCCAGATATCGCATGGCCAAAATATCATGGTTGACACTGGAACGCCCACCATCCGACATACCCCACAAATCGTGCCAACTCTCGATCACACTGTCGAGTCGGCCACCGCTGTGTTCCAACCAGGGCACTTCGAGCTGAATATCCCAGTGCTCGGCGAGCCCGTAGCGCAACTCCAGGGCAAACCGCAAAGTCTCGCCATCCAGATGTACCTGCTCCGGCGCCTGGACTTCGGTAACGAAATGATTGGCAATACTACTGTGCAGCGCCAGCGAGTAACTGCCTACCGCCTGACTGTTGGCCGCGCGTTGTGAGGGCAGACCCAACAAGCCGGCAACGGGGCCCAGGTTCTTCACATACAGCGGGGCACTCCCCCCCTCCGCCCAGCTCACAGCCGCGCCACTTGCACACATAGCTGTCATTACTACTGAAGATAACAAGCGACTGGTCAACTCTTTACTCCCGACACAAATCAAACCCCCGTCGATTAAACTCTAATTGGATTTATCGCGTGAATAATACGGATCACTCGCACCCGATACTAGCGAACTGTATAATTGCTGCTTTTGAATTTTGGACGGCACACATGCGCCCAGCGATCACTGCTACCAGCCTCGCCCTGGCGATAAGCCTTTTGCTTCTGGGTGCCTGTGGACAAACCGGCCCCTTGTATATGCCGAAGGACGATGCAAAAACAGCCGAGGGGCAGATCGATGCCGAGGCGCCAGAGCCAACCGCAGTAAACCCAGCAGATATTGAGACACAATAATGGAACCCTTTCACTACAGAGACGGCGAGCTGTATGCCGAAGAGATCGCGGTGGGCGACCTGATACGCGAGTACAAAACGCCCTGCTACATCTACTCGCGGGCCGCACTGGAGGCCACTTTTGGCGAATACCAGCAGGCGCTGGCGGGCTGCCCCCATCTCATTTGCTATGCGGTTAAGGCCAATTCAAATCTTGCCGTACTCAATATCCTGGCCAAATTGGGGGCGGGTTTTGATATCGTTTCTGGCGGTGAACTGGAGCGGGTGATTCGTGCCGGTGGTGACCCCGCCAAAATCGTATTCTCAGGTGTCGCGAAAAAGCCGGCGGAGATGGCCGAAGCGCTCAAGTTAGGCATTCACTGCTTTAATCTGGAATCAGCCGGCGAATTGGAAGTACTCAATCGGGTCGCTGGAGAGCTGGGCCTGGTGGCGCCGGTATCGGTTCGGGTGAATCCGGACGTGGACGCCAAAACACACCCCTATATCTCCACCGGACTGCGGGAAAATAAGTTTGGCGTCACCGTCGATGAGGCCTTGCTGGTGTATCGGCGGGCTGCCGAGCTGCCCAACGTGGCAGTGGTGGGCATGGACTGCCATATCGGCTCTCAACTGACCGAAATTACCCCATTTATCGACGCCTTGCACCGCCTGTTAGCCTTGATCGACGAGCTGAAGGAGTACGGGATTGATATCCGTCACCTCGATATGGGGGGCGGCCTGGGGGTGCGCTATCGGGATGAGGAGCCGCCGTCCATCGCGGAATTTATCGCCGCCATTCGCGCCGTGACCGCGGAGCGAGATTTGCAATTGGTGTTCGAGCCGGGGCGCTCCATCGCAGGCAATGCGGGCCTGCTGGTTACATCGGTCGAATATCTGAAATCTACTCCCGAGCACAATTTCGCCATCGTGGATGCCGCCATGAACGACATGATCCGCCCGGCGCTGTATCAGGCCTGGCTGGATATCAAGCCGGTGAAGCAGTCGCCGGACAGAGATCTGGCGCGCTGGGATATCGTCGGCCCGGTGTGTGAAACGGCCGATTTTTTGGGCAAGGATCGCCAACTGGCGCCCGCAGTAGGTGACCTACTGGCGATATTTGGCGCCGGCGCCTACGGCTTTACCATGAGCTCCAATTACAACAGTCGCGGCCGAGCCCCGGAAGTGATTGTGGATGGCAGGCGCAGCCATCTGGCCCGTGCAAGAGAGTCAATTGCTGATATCATCGGCACGGAGAGCGCCCTGCCCGATTGAGGGCTGCGGCAGTAGCGGGAAAACGGACAGCGCAGATCATGCAACTCACATTCACCAAAATGCACGGCGCGGGCAATGACTTCGTGGTCATCGACCTGATCTCCCAGCACTGCGACTTGCGAGCCAGGCACATCCGCAAATTGGCGGACAGGCGTCTGGGGATCGGTTGTGATCAGGTGTTAGTGGTAGAGGCACCGCGCACGCCGGATGTGGACTTCCGCTATCGCATCTACAATGCAGACGGTGAAGAAGTTGAACAATGTGGCAACGGTGCGCGTTGCTTTGCCCGGTTTGTGCGCGATAAAAGACTGACCCGCAAGCGCATTATCAGTGTGGAAACCGCCGGGGGTGTACTGGAGCTTCGCGTGCGCGACAAGCACCAGGTGGAAGTTAACATGGGCGCGCCAATACTCGAACCTGCGAATATTCCCTATACAGCAGGTGATCGTAGCCACTTTTACCAACTTGATGTGGCGGGACAAACCCTGGAGATTGGGGCGGTGTCCATGGGTAATCCGCACGCAGTGCTGCGAGTGGATCAGGTGGGTTCCGCCAAGGTGGAGGAGCTTGGGCCGCTGGTCGAATCACACGAAGATTTTCCCCAGCGCACCAACACGGGTTTTATGCAGATCGTCTCCAACACCGAGATAAATCTGCGGGTGTATGAACGCGGCGTGGGTGAAACCCTGGCCTGTGGCACCGGCGCCTGCGCGGCTGTGGTTTACGGCATAGGCCGTGGCTGGCTGCACGATACCGTGACAGTTAACCTGCCGGGGGGTAAGCTAACGGTAAGCTGGGCCGGTGAGGGAGAGCCGGTAATAATGACCGGCCCCACCGCTGTTGTGTTTGAAGGCAGCATCTATATCTAACGTTCAAGCCATAAACGCGTTCACAATAAAAAGAGGGCAATAATGTCAGGTAACAAAAAGCAGACAGCAGTAAGCACGCAAACAGCGCTGGATGATGAGATGGTAAGAAATTACCTCCTGGACAATGCCGATTTCCTCCAGCGAAACCCGGATATGCTGGATTGTCTGCATGTTCCCCACGCCTCCGGCAGCGCTGTCTCGCTGGTTGAAAAACAAGTGTCGGTGTTGCGCGAGAAAAATGTAGAAATGCGCCACCGCCTGAAGGCGCTGACCAACAACGCCCGCGACAATGACACACTATTTGAAAAAACGCGCCAACTGGTTTTGAATTTACTGGAGGCCGATTCGGTGCACGCCCTGCACAGCGCTTTCGCGCACTCCATGGCGACGGATTTCGAGGTCGAGCACGCCAGTTTAATCCTGTTTGGTGAATACGGCGATATGAGCGGCGATTGCCGAGTGGAGTCCGCGGATTATGCCCGGGGAAAAATTGGCGCGCTCCTGAAGGGCGGCAAACCCGTGTGCGGTGCCCTGCGCAAAAACGAACTTGGCTATCTGTTTCCAGATGCGGGCGAAATAGGCTCTGCGGCCATGATTCCTCTGGACGGTGAAGCCAAACTGGGTCTGGTCGCCGTCGGCAGCTCTGATGCCAGCCGTTACAACAATACCGTGGGGACGCTGTTTCTGAGCCAAATTGCCGACGTGGTGGTACGACTACTACCGCGGTTCGAGCAGGGCTAGCGATACAATTATGGCCGAGCCCGAATTAGGCTCTTCCGAACTGGAACAGTCGGCCGGGCAATTCCTCACTTATCTGAGAGATGTTCGGCAGCTCTCGCCTCATACTCTGACAAATTACCGACGCGACCTCAGGTCACTGATCGCCTACTGCCAGGGGAAAGAACTTCACGCACCGGGGCGCATTGCCGAGAGCGACATTCGTCAATGGGCGGCGCAGTTACACCGCCGCGGCCTGGCGGGCAGCAGTATTCAGCGCAGCCTGTCAGCTATTCGCTCGTTTTTTAACTACCTGGGCCGGATACACGGCCAACTGCACAACCCGGCCACCTCGGTACAGGCGCCGCGCCAGCCACGCAAGCTACCCAAGACCCTGGACGCGGACCAGCTCAACAAATACCTGTCTTGCACCGATAAATCCACCCTAGCGGTGCGAGATCGCGCCATCGCCGAACTTTTCTATTCCTCCGGGCTCAGGCTGGCGGAGCTGGTGGCGGTGAATACCGACGATATTGACAAGGGCTCTGCGCTCATCACCGTGACCGGCAAAGGCAACAAAACCCGCACCGTACCGGTGGGATCGGTAGCCCTGGAGGCCATCGACCGATGGCTGGCAGTTAAGCCCAGGATGAAGGCCCATGAATCCGGGGCCGCCTTATTCACCAGCAGCCGGGGTACCCGAATCAGCGTTCGCAACATCCAGGCCCGGCTCAAGTTGCGAGGGCGAAAGGCGGGCATGCACCAGGACGTACACCCCCATATGCTACGCCATTCATTCGCCAGTCATATGCTCGAGTCCAGCGGCGATCTACGGGCGGTGCAGGAGTTGTTGGGGCACGCCAACATCTCAACCACCCAGATTTATACGCACCTGGATTTCCAACATCTGGCCAAGGTGTACGACGCGTCACACCCGCGAGCAAAACGGCGTAAAAAAGACTGATATGCCTGCTGGCCCGGTAATAAAGGTTGTCACCTTCGATCTGGATAACACCCTGTGGGATGTCGAGCCAGCTCTGCTACGCGCAGAGAAAGCCCAGCGCGAATGGCTATTGGAACACCGCCCCGGCACGATAGAGAACTATAGCCACGAAGATTTGTGGGAATTTAAAAAATCCGTGTGGAAACGCCACCCCCACCTGGCCCATCAAATCAGTAAATTGCGAACACAGCTGCTCTACGAATTGCAACTGGCGGCGGACTACGCCGAGGATCAGGCACGGCAGGGCGCACAAGCGGCTTTCGATATTTTCCTGGAGCAGCGCCATGCCGTGGTGCTATACGAGGAAGCCCTGGTGGTACTGGAGGAATTGGCGACCCGTTACACCCTGGGTGCACTGACCAATGGCAATGCCGACATCTACAAGACCGATGCCGCTGAATACTTTGATTTCGCTTTTCTGGCCGAGGACATCGGCGTCAGCAAACCGGCCCCGGATATGTTTCATGCCGCCCTGGCACACGCGGGTGTACTGGCGGCGCAAATTGTTCATGTTGGGGATAGTCCGGAGCACGACGTGGCGGGAGCCCAGGGCGTGGGTATGCATACCGTGTGGATGAACACCAGCGAGATGGCCTGGCCGGGAGGGCAGCGAGCCGACCAGGAGATCGACAACTTATCCCAACTGCCCGGCGCAATTGCCAGAATTATCGATGGTGGTGACTAAAGAGCCGGGGATCGCCCGGCTCTTATAGAGGACTTACTTGTTCTTCAGAATTTGCTTCTTGGTCGAGTTGTATTCTTT
>Ga0114950_10000789_pt1 | contig 22641 bp, 16 predicted proteins | sample N075metaG_FD_83503 | JGI IMG/M metagenome (GOLD analysis project Ga0114950, IMG submission 83503) | Deep subsurface microbial communities from Kermadec Trench to uncover new lineages of life (NeLLi) - N075 metaG | ecosystem: Environmental > Aquatic > Marine > Ocean trench > Sediment | place... | reverse complement strand
TTCGTGGTCATTGAAGGTCACGCAGGGACTGATTACATCAAGCAAGGAAAATCCCTTATGCACTAATGCGCCCTTGATCAGCGGTACAAGCTGGTCTTTGTCACCCGAGAAACTGCGCGCAATGTACGTTGCACCGAGGCCGATGGCGGTGCTCACCGGGTCGATCGGCATCTGACGATTGGCCGGCCCTTTCTTGGCCTTACTGCCAACATCTGCCGAGGCGGAATACTGACCCTTGGTCAGTCCATAGACGCCGTTGTTCTCGATGATGTAGCACATGTCAAGATTGCGGCGAATGATATGTGCGAACTGTCCCATACCGATGGACAGCGAATCCCCGTCGCCGGATATTCCAAGGTAAGTCAGATTCCGGTTGGCGGCATTGGCGCCGGTCGTCACTGACGCCATGCGGCCGTGCACGGCATTAAATCCATGCGACTGACTTAGGAAATACGCCGGCGTTTTGGACGAGCAACCGATGCCGCTCATCTTCGCGAGCTTGTGTGGCTCCAACCCGAGTTCGAAAACTGCCTGGATAATTGCCGCCGTGATCGAATCGTGACCGCAGCCGGCGCACAGCGTCGAAACTGCACCTTCGTAATCGCGCGCAGTAAGACCGAGCTGATTGCGCGGCAGCCCTGGATGCGAAACTTTTGGTTTGGCGATATAACTCATAAGTCCAATTCCGATTAATTAACTCGGGCAGCTTTGCCTTTCGCCACTTCCTCCAGTACCCGGTCAATAACGAAACTTGCGTTAACCGGCATGCCGTCATAGTGCAGCATAGAGACAAGCTTGTCCGGATTGGCGTTCGCATCGAGTATCAAGAGAGATCTGAACTGGGCGTCGCGATTTTGCTCCACGACGTAGACCAGCTCGTGCTTGTTAATAAAGTCGCTTACTGACTGGCTAATTGGAAATGCCTTGACCCGGCAATAATTAAGACCAACGTTAATGCCCTTGAGATGCACGAGTGCTTCCCTGACCGCACCGTCACAACTGCCCAGTGACAGGATGGCGTTCTTGTTGAATTTGGAGTATTCAATCTCAGGCCCGGGAACTAGCGTACGGGCCGTTTCCCACTTCACCAGCAGCCGGTCCACGACCTCCTGGTATTCGGCGGAATCTTCCGTGTAGCGGCCATACTTGGTATGCCCGGAGCCACGCGTGAAGTATGAACCCTTCGGGTGCTCGCCGGGGATCGTCCGGTAGGTAATGCCATCGCCGTCCGAGTCGAGGTAGCGGTAGAACGTGTCCATCGACTCGAGGTCTTCGGCCGACAGGACCTTGCCTTTATCGGGCTGATAGTTGTCATCCCACTTCAGGTCGGGACACATCCAGTCATTCATTCCGATATCGAGATCCGACATCACCATGACTGGCGTCTGCAGGCGGTCTGCGAGATCGAAGGCGGTGATCGTCAGGTAAAAACATTCTTCGGGATTGGATGGAAACAACAGAACGTGTTTTGTATCGCCATGCGACGCGTATGCGCAAATCATGAGATCACACTGCTGGGTGCGGGTCGGCATGCCGGTCGATGGACCGGCTCGCTGCACATCAAATATGACGGCAGGCAATTCCGCGTAATAAGCAAACCCGATGAACTCACTCATCAGCGAGATGCCCGGACCACTGGTCGGTGTAAAAGCGCGCGCACCATTCCAGGTTGCGCCGAGCACCATACCGATCGCGGCAAGCTCGTCTTCGGCCTGCACAATACAGAATTTTTTCTTGCCGGATTCCTCGTCCATGCGAAACTCTTTGCAAAACGCCTTGTACGCATCCATGAGGGAGGTGGATGGCGTAATCGGATACCACGCACCGACCGTCGCACCGGCGTAAACACAACCAAGTCCTGCGGCCGTGTTGCCGTCGATCAGTATATGGTTTGCAGTCTTGTCCAGCTTGTCCACTTTGACCGGTAACGGGCACTTGAAGTGTTCATTCGTGTAGTCGTATCCAAGACGGATCGCCTCGAGGTTCGACTCGACCATGTGTTTTTTGGTTGCAAATGTTTGCTCCAGCAATGCCGTGATGATGTCGAGATCGATTTCCAGCAGGGCAGCCAATGCACCAACGTAGGCAATATTCTTCATCAGGATGCGCGCACGCACGCCATCGAAGCGCTCATTGCACATCTTTGAAAGTGGAATACCGAAAATATCGATGTCGCCGCGATCAAGCAGCCTGCTGCGTGGCCAGGTCGAGTCGTAGATCATCCAGCCCCCGGATGCGACGTCGGCCATGTCCTGGAGATAAGTCTGTGCGTTCATCGCGACCATGATATCGACCCGGTTAGCACGCGACTGATAGCCGTCGCCGCTAACGCGAACCTCATACCAGGTCGGCAATCCCTGGATATTCGAGGGGAAGTAGTTCTTGCCGACAACCGGAATACCCATCCTGAAGATCGCTTTCATCAGGAGACCGTTCGCACTCGCCGAACCGGTTCCATTGACCGTAGCAATCTTGATGACGACGTCGTTGATTCCGGACACGGCTAGCTCGGTTGTTTTCTCTTGAGTTTAGACGGAATAAGGCTGCAAACTCTCATTTGCTGAGACGATAATACGCTTAAGTTGCAGACTTGGCCGCTTGTGGCCGCCTGCGGTCCGCCTCGTCAAGGGCATAGGGAATCAGGATTTCTGATTTTTGCATGTCCCAGGCACCGGTGGGGCAGCGCTCGGCACAAAGACTGCAATGCACGCAGAGGTCTTCATCCTTGACCATCACGCGCCCCGTCTGCGGCAGGTCTGCCGATACATACAGTAGTTGTTCGCGGTTCTCGGCCGGCGCAGACAGCCGTGTGCGCAGCTCATCTTCCTCGCCATTAGCGGTCATCGTCAGGCAGTTGACAGGGCAGATATCAATGCACGCATCGCATTCAATGCACAGGCTTGCCGTAAACACCGTCTGGATATCGCAGTTCAGGCAACGCTCGACTTCCAGGATCGTTTGTTCGGCACTAAATCCAAGCTCCACCTCGATATCGAGCTTTTTGAATCTGTCCTTGAGATCGACATGCGGCATGAGCCTGCGCTCTGAGGGGTCATAGTCATTGGAGAAACTCCATTCGTGCATGCCCATTTTCTGACTTTGCAGGTTCATGCCGGCCGGCAGGCGATCGTTGAGATCTTCCTGCTGACAATACTTGTGAATCGAAATCGCTGCCTCGTGACCGTGGGCCACTGCCCAGATGATGTTTTTTGGCCCGAAAGCGGAATCTCCCCCGAAGAAAATGCCGTCGCGCGAACACATCATTGTTGTCTCATCGACAACCGGACAATCCCATTCGTCAAATTCAATACCGAGGTCGTGCTCAATCCAGGGAAATGCATTTTCCTGGCCGATCGCGAGAATGACATCGTCACATGGCAGCGTAACCTCGCCGACCGCGGTACCGCGGTCGATGCGTCCATTGTCGTCGATGTTGTATTCCATCTGCTCGAACTTCATACCGACGAGTTTGCCGTTTTTGATGACGAACTCCGTCGGCGAGTGATTGACAATGATCGCTATATTTTCTTCTTCGGCATCGTCCAGTTCCCAGTCCGACGCCTTGAAGAATCCGCGCGGCTTGCGCGCCATCACCTTGACATCGTTTGCACCGAGCCGAAGTGAAGTACGGCAACAGTCCATCGCCGTGTTGCCTACGCCGATGATCAATACCTTTTCACCCACTTCCTCAATGTGCTTGAATGCGACGGACTCGAGCCAGTCGATACCGATATAGATGTTCTCAGTGTCATGACGGCCCGGCAGCTCCAACTCCTTGCCGCGGGGCGCGCCGCTGCCGACGAATACCGCGTCAAAACCACCGTTGTCCAGCAAGTCCTTCATGCTCTCGATGCGGTGATTCAGCTTCAACTCTGCGCCCATATCGAGGATGTAGCCGATCTCTTCATCCAGCACTGCGGGTGGCAGACGGAATTGTGGAATATTGGTGCGCATGAGGCCGCCGGTCGCCGCAAGACCTTCAAATATCGTGACCTCGTAACCGATCGGCAATAAATCATTGGCAACAGACAAAGATGCGCAGCCGGCGCCAATCAATGCAACTTTTTTGCCATTGCTTCTGGCGGGCGCCTTCGGCAGCCGGTCCCGGATATCATCATGGTGATCGGCAGCGACCCGTTTCAGGCGGCAAATCGCAACGGGTTTGTCTTCAACGCGCCCGCGGCGGCAGGCAGGCTCGCAGGGACGATCACAGACACGCCCCAGTATCGCGGGAAAAATATTGGATTCCCGGTTAAGCATGTAGGCATCCGAAAATTCGCCCTGTGCGATCAGTCGAATATAGTTCGGAATGTCGGTGTGTGCCGGGCAGGCCCACTGACAGTCGACAACTCTGTGAAAATACTCAGGATTGGAGGTATCGGTTGGCTTCATTCAAGTGACGACCAGATAGGTTTTGTTCTGCGCAATCTGGAAATCTCCACCATTCAGAGTCCAATATCTCGTGTAGGATAACGGGATCGTCCGGAAAGTAAACTGTTTTCACACCGAGCCGCTTATCCGCCTGATGACTGTGACATTTATTAAATATGTGCCGCGTATAGAATGGCTGGGCACCACTCAGGCCCTGTAGCCTCAACGGCTGCGATTGCAATCGAGTCGCTGGCCGGCAATTTCATCGCTTACCACTCCATCCTGGTACGCGATAGTCCCGTTGACGATGGTGGTGTCTATGGTTGAGCTGAAGGTGTGGCCCTCGAACGGCGACCAGTGACATTTCGCGAGCAGATTGCGGGAACTGACAACATACTGCTTGTACGGGTCCACTAAAACCAGGTCGGCGAAGTAGCCCTCGCGCACATAGCCGCGATCCACAATGCCGAAAATATCGGCGACCGCGTGACTGGTCTTGTCGACGATTTTCTCGTAGGTCAGTTTCCGGTTCTTCGCGAGATCAAACAAGCAGAGCAAGGCGTGCTGCACCAACGGCAATCCCGCCGGTGCCTTGAAATAGCTCTTACCTTTCTCGCTTATCGTATGCGGGGCATGATCCGTCGCGATTATGTCAATACGGTCTTCATTGACGGCCTTAAGCAGGGCTGCACGATCCTCGGCGGTCTTGATCGCGGGATTGCACTTGATCCTGGCACCCAGGTCCCTGTAGCGGGATTCCTCGAACCACAGGTGATGCACGCATACTTCAGTTGTAATGCGCTTGTCATCGCGATGAGCTTTGGAGAAGAGGCCCATCTCGATTGCTGTCGTCAGGTGCAGCACGTGCAGCAGTGCATCGTGCCGACGGGCGAGGTTCACTGCCTGACTGGAGGACAGCAGGCACGCAGTCGCGGAACGAATTTTGGGGTGTTCCGACATTGGCACGTCAGCACCAAATTCAGCCTTGGCTCGCGCTTCGTTGTCGCGGATGGTGGGGGAGTGCTCGCAATGCGTGAGGACGATGACCGGTGCATGTTCGAACAACAGTTCGAGCGCTTGCGGATCGTCCACCAGCATATCACCGGTTGAGGCTCCCATGAACGCCTTGATGCCGCATGACTCACCAACCTGCAGCACCTTTATTTCTTCAATATTGCGGTTCGTGGCACCGAGGTAGAATGCGTAGTTTGCACGGCAGCGTCCGGCGGCGATTTGGTACTTGTCCGCCAGCGCATCCCGCGTCGTCGTCTGCGGGTTGACGTTTGGCATGTCCATGAAACTCGTGATACCACCTGCAACTGCAGCGGTGGATTCAGTCGCCAGATCGCCCTTGTTCGTGAGGCCAGGCTCTCGAAAATGGACCTGGTCATCGATCATGCCCGGCAGCAGGAACTTCCCTTTAGCGTCAAGGACCTGGACATTCTTACCTGCCGACAAACCAGAGCCGATTTTCTCGATTCGTTCTCCCTTGATCAGGACGTCAGCATCTTTTGTCCCGCCTTCATTGACGAGACGCGCATTGGCAATCAGTAATTTCTTCATGATCGCTGGCGAAAATCAGGCGAAGGCATCGCTTGCCGTGACCAGTTCGTGCACATTGCCCGGCTCAAAAGCTGCGTGACCGGCGCCAGGCACAATGCGCAGATCAGCCTCGGGCCAGGCTTCTGCCAGTTCCCAGGCTGAGATGACCGGGCAAATTACGTCGAAGCGGCCCTGAACAATGACAGCGGGAATATTCCGTATTCGATCTACATTTTTGATGAGTTGATCGTCTTCCATGAATCCACCGTTCACAAAGTAATGACATTCAATACGCGCCAACGCCAGTGCCATATCGTCGGCGGCAAAATCAGCGGCAATTTCTGTATTTGGCAACAGGGTACTGGTTGTACCTTCCCAGATCGACCAGGCCTTGGCCACCTCTACCCTGACTTTTAAGTCTTTGCCCGTCAGGCGCTGGTGATAGGCGGCCAGTAAATCGCCCCTTTCGCCCCTTGGTATTGGCTTAAGGAACGCCTTCCAGCGATCCGGAAAGATCTCGCTTGCGCCGTGCTGATAGAACCAGTCGATCTCCTTTTTACGCAGCATGAATATGCCACGGAGGATAATCTCCGTAACGCGCTCAGGATGCGCCTGCGAATAAGCCAGCGCCAGTGTACTGCCCCACGAGCCTCCAAAAACCTGCCACTTTTCGATCTGGAGTGCCGCCCGCAAAATCTCGATGTCGTTGACGAGATCCCAGATCGTGTTGTCCTTGAGGCTGGCATGAGGGGTACTCTTGCCGCTTCCCCGCTGGTCAAAAAGGACGATTCGGTAAACATCGGGATTCCAGAAACGACGCATGTTGGCAGTGCACCCGCTACCGGGCCCGCCATGCAGAAAAACCACCGGCTTGCCATGCGGAATCCCGCATTCCTCATAATAGAGCCTGTGTCCGCTGCCAACCTCCAGGTAAGCGGTGCGATGCGGTTCAATCGGCGGATAAAGCTCGCGCCGTGCAGTGTCCGTCGTCATAGCGGCATTATGAAAGGGACACGTCCCGAATGCTATTCGTATTGAACCTTGATCAATGATTCCAGTCTTTAGGCTAAACTTGAACCAACAGGATCCCGACGGAAGGACAAACAATGAAATATTCACCACTCAGGGCGTTCGCGTTACTTGTGGTATCGATAGCGATATCGATCACGGCCGTGGCTGTCGAAGTCGACATTAACTATACCGAGTACACGCTCGACAATGGACTGCGTCTGATCGTCCATGAAGATCACAAAGCGCCAATTGTTGCCGTCAATATCTGGTATCACGTCGGTTCGAAGAACGAAAAACCTGGACGAACCGGACTGGCACATCTCTACGAGCATCTCGCGTTCAATGGCACAGAGAATTATGACGACGAATATTTCAAACCGTTCGACCTCGTCGGCGCCACCGGAATCAACGGTACGACCGATTTCGACAGGACCAACTATTTTGAAATTGTGCCGAATACGGCACTCGATCTGGCCCTCTGGATGGAGTCTGAGCGCATGGGCCACCTGTTGGGCGCCATTACACAGGAGAAGCTCGACGCACAGCGGGCTGTGGTGCAAAACGAAAAACGACAGGGAGATAACCAGCCCTACGGCAAAGTCTTCTATAACATCCTGGCAGGCGTTTATCCCGAGGGGCATCCATACGCCACATCTGTAATTGGCTCAATGGAAGATCTCGATGCCGCGAGCCTCGAGGACGTCCACGAATGGTTCAGAACCTATTACGGCCCGAATAACGCGGTACTTGTGGTTGCCGGCGATGTGACACCGGATGACGTGCTTGCAAAAGTTCAGCATTATTTTGGAGACATCCCGCCTGGCCCGCCAATCGCGAAACATAAGCAGTGGGTGGTCAAACTCGATCGCGACAAGCGCGAGGTCATGCAGGATCGCGTTCCGCAGGCGCGTATCTACAAGGTCTGGGGTGGCCCGAGCATCACGGACGACGACTCCGAGTTGCTTGATCTTGCCGGGGAAATTCTGTCCGGTGGAAAAAATTCGCGCCTTTATAAGCGACTGGTCTACGACGACCAGATCGCAACCTCTGCAACGGCTGGCATGATGAGTGCAGAAATTGGCGGCATGTTCATGGTCTCCGCCACCGTGCAACCTGGTGGAGACCTGGCAGCGGTCGAACAGGCACTGAACGAGGAAATCGACCGGATGTTGGCTGATGGAATCTCAACCGAGGAACTGGAACGGGTAAAGGCACAGAACCGATCAGGATTTGTACGTGGCCTCGAGAGGATCGGTGGCAAAGCCAATTTGCTCGCTGCGAACGCCGTGTACGAGGGCGACCCTGGCGCGTACCGGGAATCCATGGTTCACCTGGACAATGCGACGACGGAGGATGTTGAAGCAGCTGCACGGCGATGGCTGACAGCAGGTGCATATCACCTCGAGATTCACCCGTTTCCGGAACTGAGTGCTGCGACGGAGGGCGCGGATCGATCATCTCTCCCTGAGACCACTACGTTTCCTGAGGTAAGATTCGCGGAATTCGATCGTGACTTCCTGAGTAACGGCATGGAAATCATCGTCGCCAATCGGAGCACGATACCAATCGTCAACATTCGAATGAGTTTCGATGCCGGTTACGCATCAGACCAGTTCGGAGAATTCGGCACCTCCAGTCTTGCAATGGCCATGCTGGACGAAGGTACGACAAGTCGCTCTGCCCTTGAGATCAGCGACGAACTGGACCGGCTGGGCGCACGCTTCAGTGCGAGGTCCGGAATTGATTCCTCATCTGTCGGCATCAGCGCACTGAAAGAAAACCTCGATGCATCGCTGCACATTTACGCTGACATTATTCTGAACCCGTCGTTTCCGGAAAGCGAACTGGAGCGTCTGCGCAAGATGCGATTCGCCCAGATCCAGCAGGAAAAAACCCGCCCGGTTGGGCTTGCCATTCGTATCTTCCCCAAATTGCTGTATGGAGAGGGTCATGCCTACTCGATGCCATTGAGTGGTTCGGGAACCATAGAGTCAGTAAGCCGCATCACTCGCGACTCGCTGGTCGACTATCACAAAACCTGGTTTCGGCCCAATAACGCAACGATGATTGTTGTTGGCGACACGACGATGGCAGAAATAAAGCCAAAACTGGAGCGGCTATTCAGCAATTGGGAACCGGCCGACGTGCCAACCAAGAACATTGCGGACGTGGGTCAGCAGGACGTGGAGCGCATCTACCTGATCGACAGGCCCGACTCTGAGCAGACCATCATCATCGCCGGCAACGTGGCGCCGGCCGTAGGAGACGGCAATGAACTCGCGGTAGAGGCGATGAACGAAATCCTGGGTGGCAGTTTTACAGCACGACTGAATATGAATCTGCGCGAAGACAAGGCCTGGGCTTACGGCGCATATACCGTCTTATTGAACACCAAGGGCCAGCGTCCGTTTCTCGCCTATGCGCCTGTTCAAACTGACAAGACAATGGAGTCAATGGCGGAGATCAAGCGCGAACTCGTCGCCTTCCTTGGAGACAATCCGGCAACCGATGAAGAAATCAACAAGGTCAAGAACAAGAATACTTTGAGCCTGCCTGGCCGCTGGGAAACGGCCTCCGCCGTGCTGCGGGATATCGACGAAATCGTCACTTACGATCTGCCCGATGACTACTGGGACACGTACGCTGACAACGTGCGGAAAATTTCCGGCAAACAAATCGCCGAAGCGGCGGCTGCGGTCATCAAACCGGATAAGCTGATCTGGGTGGTTGTTGGCGACCGGGAGAAGATCGAGTCACGAATTCGCGAGCTCGAACTCGGCGAAATCACGCTGCTGGATCAGGATGGGAATGAGATTCAGCCCACAGCGTCCAATTAAGGCTCCATGGCAATCGAAGCGGTTTCTGCATGAAAGGACGAGCATTTACCTGCACTATTTGATGGCGCCTCGATTTTGGCTCGATTTCGCCCGACGGTCCGCTGGCGCGTATTGTTATGTTTAGCGGTTAATCACTTGCATCAACATTTTTGTCTTGTGCGCGACCAACTCTGTAAGAATCGGCAATACCGATCAACCAGGAAACTAATAAGACAGCCAGGGCGATATCCAGCAGTTGCGATTCGGCGCCCGCAGTTTGTCCTGATACCAATTCCGAAATTGTTGCCGCATCAAACTGGATTTCACCACTTTGAATTTTTTCGGTTATTTGCAGAGCCGTCTCTACCGATTTTGCAATCAAGAAATATAGCCCGGCAAATGCTGCGCCGGCTAAAATGACACCAGGAATATACTTCTTCAAGAGAAAATGCCCGACGCCAGGAAATATAAAAGCCGATAACAAGGCTGCTTTCATTGGCTTTTTCATCAGCTATACCAGCGTTCAAAACACCGTGGATGGAAGGAAAACATAACAGCGCCCCCTGACATCTGGTTAAGGATACAAGATCTGATCTTTATTCACTACGAAGCGGCTGGGCAGCCGCAACCGGGACAGGCAGGGGTCGGATATATCTTGCGCCATGGCGCCGTGCGACAACCAATGCGACTGACCCCATGTCTCATGTTCCCAGGCTGATGACCTGCTCGGCGCGATTGATCGCTTCCGGTCGATGGGCAACGCTTACAACGGTGATGCCCAGTTCACGGATGTTCTGCAGCACCCGCCTTTCCATGCTGACATCAAGATGGCTGGTAGCCTCATCCAAAAAGAGCATTACGGGCCTCCGGTACAGTGCGCGCGCCAGCACGAGGCGCTGCACCTGTCCGCCCGACAGGTTTTTGCCCATGTCACTGATCTGCGTCTGAAGCTTCATCGGCAGGTTCTGAATGTTCGGCCAGATTTCCGCGATGATTGCAGCCTCTCGCAAACGCGCCAGGTCAGGCGCCGTATCGAATGCTGAAATGTTTTCCGTAACCGTCCCCTGAAAGAGTGTATCGTTCTGTAGCACAAAACCCGTTTGCCCTCGCAGCGAATCCCTGTTCCACAAAGGCAGATCCATGTTGTCGACATAAATTTGACCTGCGTTTACCGGCAGATGCCCGGCGAGCAGTTTCAATAAGGTTGTCTTGCCACATCCCGACGGGCCGGTGATGACGACATTAATGCCCGCAGCAATGTCGCAACAAAAGTCCCGCACTATCCATGGCCCCGCCGAGTAACGGAACGCGATGTTCTCGGCTGTTAACGATCCCTTTATGGTTGAATTAATCGCGCCGGCCGGAATTGCCGGCATTGGTTCGGCCAGCACGATATCCGACAGCCTGCCCGTGTGCACTTTCAGCAAAAAGAATTTCTGGACCGCTTCCGCAAGACCAAGCGCTGCAGACCCAAACCTGGCGCGCAGACTCATGAACGCGAACAGGACACCGAGCGTAAAGTGCTTGTCGAGAACACCGGCGATGCCGATGCCGAGAAAAAGCACTTGCTCGAACACGCCGATGATACCGGTGCCGGTTTCCTGTGCGATCGACAACCTGCCTTCGCGAACTCGTGCGTTGGTCGCGTTGGAGAAGTGATTTTGCCAGTGAGCGAGCCTTAAGTGCCCGAGTCCGAGCGCCTGCACCACATCGCATGCGCGAAGTGATTCAAGCAGCGAACTGTTCTGTGACGCTGTGTGAATGATCGCCTGCTCCCCCAGACGCCGGCTTGCGGGTAGAATCATTGCCATCAGGAGCGCCGAAAGCGCGAGCCCTGCCAAAGAGACCGCCGTCAGCCAGCCACTGTAAAGAAACATTATTGCCAGCGTCGTCAGCAATACAGCGCTATGTACGACGCTGTTGATAACATGGTCGGTTAACGCATGCCTGATTGGTGTGAGCGATTCGAGTTTGGACATCAGGTCACCAGGGTGCCGACTATTGATAAAGGTCGCCGGCAGGCAGAACAAGTGACTCATGACACTAACGGAACTGTCGACGGCCAGGTTGGTTCCGGTAAACAGGCTGATCCAGCGCCGTAACCCGTCGAGCATCACGCCAGTGAGCATGATCAGTGCGAGACCTCCAAGCGCACGGTACAGCCATTGACGATCCTGACCCAACACCAGTTCATCAATCAGAATCTGCGTGGCAATCGGCGGCGCCAGCGCCAGGACCTGAGTGCTCAGCAACAGGCAAAGCATCAGCCCGAGATAGCGGTAGAGGTGACGAAACGACCCGGCAAAATCCACGAAAGACAAAGTAACTCGCTCGCTCTGCCGGCGAAACCCGCGCGCAGGCAGCAGCTCCAGTGCCACGCCTGTGAACGATTCATCGAATTCTGCCGGCCCGACTTTCCTGCGGCCGGTTGCGGGATCATGAATCAGGTAATGTCGACGCCCATAGCGAACCAGGACCACAAAATGGTCCATGCGCCAGTGCAGCACGGCCGGAAGTCGTAAGCGATGCAATTCGGAGAGTGACAGTCGTAACGGCCGCGCCGTTAGCTGAAGATACTTTGCTGTGCGCAGCAGGTCACCGAATGTCGTACCTCGACCGGAGAGACCGTGCAACTTCCTTAACTCATCCAGAGGAGTGCGTTTGCCATAGAACGCGGCCACCATGGCCAGGCAGGTAAGCCCGCACTCTGCGCTCTCCTGCTGGAAAATGATCGGGACTCTTCGACGGCGCCGATTGCCGCCAATGGGATCAGGCACCCTGGTCTCCCGACCCGGTTGCAACCACGCGCAGGAGCCATTCGAAAAGTCTGTAGCGTCGCTGTACGAGGTCAGCCTGGAATGATGTGCCAGGTGCCAGCGGCCAGACCGCGTTGAACGCTTCAATATGGGTTTCGTTGAGTCTCGCCCGGACTTCGAAAACCGGACCGGTCAGCGCCAGCGGCACACTGATTTCCCTCGGTACGATCGCGATGCTCGATATCGAAGTAACCACTGCGGTGCTGGTGCCGAATAACTGGTACGGATAGGCGTCAAGGCGAAGCTGCACGACCTGGCCTTTCCGCAGGAACCCGGCTTTAGCGCTCGACAGGTACAGCCATGCCTCGAGTTCCTGATGTGGCCGGTAGACCTTGAGCAGGGCTTGTCCGGCGATGACTGCGGAACCTGGCCGCACGTTGACCCTGGCAACGACGCCGGCCTCGGATGCCCGGATATCCTGACTGATCAGGTGTTCATGCTCAACGACCTGGCGCTGCAAACGCCGTTGTCCAAGATCGTGCAGGATTGCCTGGCGCGCCGCCGCATCGCCTGCTTCGGCGCGCGCCCGCAAAATGGCGGCAACCTCCTGCTCGTAGTCCAGCATGGTACGCCTTATGGTGGCGCTCCTGGCCCTGGCCTGCAGCAACAGGGATTGCTCCTGGTCGAGAGCCTCAACGGAAATGCCTCCCTTGCCGGCAAGGCTCCGGCGTCGCGCTAACCGTCGCTCGAATAACTCAACCTGGTCCTGCTGAAGTTCGTATTCGGTTTTCGCAACGGCGCGCCGCTTGCTGATCGAATCCTGACGCTCGCCAAGCGCCAGCAAGCGGCTGCTGTCAATCGCCACCTGCCGTGCGTGCGCCTTGTCCAGCAACGCGATTTCTGCATGCAACGACGGTAATTGGAGCCTGGCAAGTTGCTCCTGGTTAGTGGTGATATTGAGCAGCAGGTCTCCGGCATTGATGACCTGCCCTTCGCGAACATTAATTTTGGTGACCCTGCCTGGCGCGCTCGCAACAATGTCGAGCAATCCGTCCGGTGGCATCAGTACCCCGACAGCCCTGGCGCGTTGCGGAATCTCCACATACCAGGCGACAAAGCCAAGCAACAGCATGGCCAGCACACCAACTGCCAATGCGACAAAACCGGAAGGCGGCACGATCACTGATACCGAACCAAATAACCGGTGGCTGGCTGACTGTACCGCACTTCTGCGAAAAAGCGTCGTAACGCCTGTCTTGTTCGCAACCTCCTGTCGCATGAGATGAGTATCCGTTCCCACAGTCATAACATTTGATCATGGCGAGTCGTAATGAGCGATCTCATTTACACGGCGCTTTGCCCGGTTTTTCGTGGGGCCCTTGCCTGCGCCGGGCAAAATACATGACCGTATCGGGGCGCAATGCGATAACCTCCGAAAACTGTCCTGAGGAAATGTTTATTGGCGATTGCGCATGACGATTGACGAATACATAACGCTCATCGACGACGCCAGTGTCTATGACGTCGCGAGCAAAACTCCGCTGGAGCTTGCCAGCAATTTGTCCGCACGGCTCGGCAACCGAATCTTCATGAAACGCGAAGATTTGCAGCCGGTTTTCTCATTCAAGATTCGCGGCGCTTACAACAAAATTGCCAAATTGTCGCAAGACGCGCTGGATGCCGGCGTTATCTGCAGTTCAGCCGGTAATCACGCGCAGGGAGTGGCGCTTGCAGCGCAAAGGAAAAACGTTCGGGCGGTTATCGTCATGCCGGTTACCACACCGACAATCAAGATCAACGCGGTTAGGTCGTTTGGTGGCGAGGTATTATTGCATGGCGATACTTACGACGATGCGGATGCGCGTGCCAGGGAACTTGAACAAGAGCAAGGACTGACTTTCATTCACCCATTTGATGATCCTGCTGTGATTGCCGGCCAGGGCACAATCGGCCGCGAACTGATCAATCAGCTTGAAGAGGATGTGCAGGCAGTTTTCGTACCGATTGGCGGCGGCGGCCTGATTGCCGGGATTGCGGCTTACGTGAAGGGAAAAAGGCCAGACATCAGGATCATCGGCGTCGAGCCGGAGGATTCTGCGGCAATGCAGAAATCGCTTGCAGCCGGAAAACTTATTACGCTGGATCACGTTGGCATTTTTGCAGATGGCGTCGCGGTGCGCCGCGTGGGTGATGAAACATTCAGGATATGCCAGCAATTGGTGGATGAAATCGTCACGGTTGATACCGATCAGATTTGTGCCGCTATTCGGGATATTTTTGAGGATACACGTTCGATTGTCGAACCCGCCGGTGCGCTGGCTGTTGCCGGTGTAAAAAAATATATCGCGGCAAATAGCATCGAAAACCAGGCATTTGTCGTCATTAACGGTGGCGCAAACGTCAACTTCGATCGCCTGCGGCATATCGCCGAGCGAGCGGCGATCGGTGAGCAACGTGAAATGCTGCTGGGCGTCGAGATTCCGGAAAAACCCGGTAGCTTCCGGATATTTTGCGAAGCCCTCGGCCGGCGCAGCATCACCGAATTTAACTACCGTTACAGCGATTCCAGAAAAGCGCACATCTTCGTCGGCGTGGAATTGAGGCATGGCGCCGATGAGCACGCCGAGCTTATTGAAAACCTGACCAGGCTTGGATTTCCCCTCGTCGATCTGAGCGACAATGAGATGGCTAAGCTGCATGTCCGCCACATGGTTGGTGGAACCGCAAAAATCGAGAATGAAAGACTCTTTCGCTTCGAATTTCCCGAACGGCCAGGTGCATTACTGGATTTTCTGAAAGCAATTGGTACCGACTGGAATATCAGCCTCTTTCATTACCGGAATCATGGCTCGGACTACGGAAGAATCCTGGCCGGGATCCAAGTCGCTACCGAAGAATCAGAAGAGCTGGAAGCCCACCTGGCCGATCTCGGTTACACGTATCGGGAGGAGAGTGACAATCCTGCGTATGCGATGTTTTTAGCGTAGGAGCCGGCCTGCCGGGGGATCGATGCCCGATACGTGTAGCTGGTTTAAATCGCTCGCCGGGGCGAGCTCCTACAGGCGAGCTCCTGCAGGTGCGCCGTTACGACGGATTGCCGCGAATCGTTTTGTAGGAGCCCGGCCTGCCGGGAGATCGATGCCCGATACGTGGACTCAGCCTTGATCGCTCGCTGGGGCGAGCTCCTACCGGCGAGCTCCTACCGGCGAGCCCCTACTCGCGAAAAGACGAATCCTTGCGATCCAGTTTCCGCAATAGTCCCGGCCATGCGAGATCACCGCCCATGCCTTTCAACACTGTCTCGATCTGCGCTTTGATGCCACTAACAATCGCAGGCTTTATCAGCGTGAGCTCCGCACCACCCGATTGCGCCATCAATTGCGTCTGACAGGCAGTCTCGAGTGCATACATATAAAGAAAAGCATCCGGTATCGTTGCGCCCACGGCGAGCAAACCATGGTTTCTCAGGATCAGGAAATTGTTACTTCCCAGGTCTGCGACCAGTCGCGGTTTCTCCTCCTCATTCAGTGCGATCCCCTCGTAGTCGTGATAGCTGAGTGAGGCAAAAGGAAACAGCGATATCTGCGAGATGGGCAGCAGTCCGTCGACCTGCGCAGACACGGCTACCCCTGCCTTCGTGTGCGTGTGCAGGACGCATCCCGCATCCGTGCGTGCAGCATGCACGGCACTGTGAATCGTAAATCCGGCCGGGTTAACGAAATACGGGGTATCGAGGACGATCTCGCCATCCAGGTTGACCTTGACGAGACTGCTCGCGGTCATTTCCTCGAACAGTAATCCGTAGGCGTTAATAAGAAAGTGTTCGTCCGAACCCGGCACTCGTGCTGAGATGTGCGTAAATATCAGGTCATCCCAGCCATGCATGGCGATCAGCCGGTAGCAGGCCGCCAGGTTCACGCGCGTCTTCCACTCCTCTTCCGATACCTGGTTTTTGACGGACAAGGCTTCTCTGGCGGTACTCATTGGATAACTCCGGGACTGTTCGCGTTTCTTGCATTATACGTCAGCGCAACCAGTTACAGCCGAAACGTACTTTCAGCTATATATGAACAACTTATTCCCGTTCGTTTGCAACTATTCCAGCCGCTTAAGCATCAAACAGTTATAGAACGGCAAGATTTTGTACCGAATTCTGGTCCGAGTGCACCTCGGCCAGGGTGGCAGACGAAACAAATAAATCTCCCAAAGGTTTTGTTTCGTTCTTTAGACGGTGGCTTCGGCCACCGTTTTTTTGTGTTGGTGCCGGCAGCTAGTCCACGTAGGACTGCGCGTGAATGTGGCTGATCTTTTCGTGTTGTGAGAGACGATAGAAATACCGCAACTCGTGCAGGCCCTCGCGACTGTCATGTGTCAGTCGCCTGCGAAGTCCGTGGCAGAAACGAGCGGCATAATTATTCGCCGTGGTGTATCGCTCGCGCTGAACTCTGCTCAAGCGCGGATTGAATCGCACATTGTCGAACAGCCAGCCATGCAACTTGTCAGTAAGCTCGTTGTCATCCTGCTCCAATGCCAGGAAAAACGTGCTGACAAACTTGTCAACCTCGGCCTGTATTTCCAGCTCCAGCAGGGAAACGCGTCGATTCTTGCGTGCACGCCAGGCGATGTAATTGAAATGGCTGATGCCCTCGAGGACCGTCCATAGATCGTTGAGTTGATCAACTTGCAGTTCCTGCAGAGGATTCGAATTTTTCAGGCGCGACAACATCGCACTATCAAGAAAAACACCGAGCGCGAGGCCGTCTTCATCTTCCCGCAGTAACACCGATTCTTCAGTTTCCGGGATCAGGGAACCTTCGCCGAGGGTCCGGGCAATAACCGGGTCAGTAATCAGAAAGTCATTGACGTCATATCCAGGGTCAACCCCGTAGATGCTGGCAAGGTGATCTTGCAGTTGCGAGAGCATCAGTGGTGATTGCGGCTGCCAGATTGCGCAATAGGAATGACGCCATTCTGTTTCAACAGCTCGGCGGCACGCTTGCTACCGGTTAACAACCAGACTTCGTAGGTTCGCAGCAGGTCGATATCCGATGATTGCCTTGCGCTGTCCCTTACCTCGTTCAGCACGTCGACAACGATCTGAAACTTTCTGCCGAGTTCTTTATATACACCGGCCAGCACCTGACCACGGAACGTACCGCGTATTTCATCGGACAGCGAGCCATATGCATTGCCACCCATATTGATGTAGTAATCAAGGTCGACGATTTTGTGCGCGAGGCTATCCGCGAAGAACCCGGCGACGAACAACGCCACGTCTCCGATGCGCTGGAGTGAAAAATTTCTATCTGCGACAGTCGGTGCATCTGCAGCATCCACCATCATTAGCGCCAACGGCTTGATTCCGTACGAATCGCCGTGATCTTCGTAAAGGTCTTCCGAGCGAGAAAATAGTATGAGCAGATTTACGACGTAATGGGCTGCGTGGGGGTCAACTTCGACCCCCTGGTGTTCGATCGCAGCATTAATCGATTCACGAAAGTAGTCGCGAAGATTATGCACCGGTACAACCCGGTCGCTCACTGTGTGACAGGTCATTCTTTAGTCTCCTGCATGCAAAAGACGATTCAGGTATATCTTAATCAGAGTAACTTAATTGTGACAAGGTTCACGATAAGAATGTGAAATATGCTGAATGACGCGAATCTGTGACGCTCTGCAGCTCCAGGATTGCATAATATCAGGGGCGGACTGACGGCATTTATGATATTCAGCTCTGCTAAACTCCCACTCGCAATAACAAGAAGGAGAGCAGGATGAACCTTGCTTATTCGCTGGCTGATATAAACTGGCTGGCCGTCGTCGTTGCTACTGTTATCGCATTTGCAATCGGCGGCCTCTGGTACTCAAAAGCACTGTTTGGCAGCGCCTGGCTGGAGGAAGTCGGTCTTACAGAGGAAGCCGTTAAAAACGCAAACATGCCAGGACTTTTCGGCGGCACTTTGGTATTGCAATTTCTCGCGGTAACGGCGCTCGCTGCATTGATTGGCACAGACAGCTCATGGCAAAGCGGCTTGTACAGCGGTCTGCTGGTCGGTGTTTTCTGGGTGGCGACGGCCTATGGAATTACTTATTTGTTCGAGCAGCGATCCTTGCGCCTGTTCCTGATTAATGCCGGTTACAACGTTGTCCTGTTTTCGATAGTGGGAACTATTCTTGGAGCCTGGCACTAACAGAAAAATTTGATCTTGTCGTCGCTTCGTCCGTTTGTAGTTTCTTGCCGGACTACAATTCGACCCTTCGTGATCTGTCATCCGCGCTCAAGCCGGGAGGACTGTTTGTGCAATGGGAGACTGGCTGAATGAAATGCCGATCGAGCGTATACGCGGTGCTTGCAAGGAGTCAGGGCTGATCAATCCTGGTGTCGAGGAGGCATTCGCAATGACGATGGAGGACGAGTCTATGCCGGTCGTTTTGGGAGTAGCTCGAACGCCAATCTGAAATCTGAGCCAATCGCCGCAAGATGCCGCTCTTGCGGGATCGCGGCGGGGCGCCGCTCCTGCGATGGTTACCACATCTCCAACAAGCTACTGGCAACGTCCAGCCGTTTGTTGGTCCTGGGGCCCAGGCGATTGCTTGTCGATTCATTGCGGCCATGGAATTGTGAGTCCATCGTCGCCAGCAAATTATCGGTCATGAATCTACTGCGCGCACCGTAAACATGCCGGTCGCCATTGCGCCGTTGCTGCGTAACGTGGTAGCGCAACGGCGCAATCAGTTGCAATGATTGCCTGGCCCGCGTCATAGCAACATATAGAAGGCGTCGTTCTTCTTCGATCATTTCGGGTTTGCCGGTCGCGAATTCGGATGGAAAATTCCCATCGGAAAAATTAAGGACGAATACCGAATCCCACTCCTGACCTTTGGCCGAATGCACGGTCGACAGAATGAGGTAGTCCTCATCGAGGTATGGATCTCCGGCCAGGTCTCCTGCGGCGCTCGGCGGGTCGAGCGTCAACTCTGTCAGGAACCTTTCCCTGGTCGGATAACGCCCCGAGATTTGTTCAAGCTGCTCCAGATCCGCCTCCCTGGTTTCGAGACCATCGTAAAGACGTTCAAGATGAGGTTGGTACCAGCGGCGTGCTTCGCCCAATTGCGACTGCCAGTTTTTTTCGGCAGGTTCGGCTGACGACAGCGACGTCATCAATTTGCAGAACAAAGGCCAGTCTGCCCGGGTTGCAGCCGGCGGCATGAACTCATCAAGCGAGGAAAATGCGTGACTATTGCTGGCGAGAAACTCGAAACTTCGCGCAGCGAAGGACGGCCCCATGCCGGGGAGTAGTTTGAGCACGCGAAAAGCGGCGATCTGATTCTTTGGATTCTCCGCCCACTTGAGTATGGATAACAGGTCCTTTACGTGACTGGCCTCGAGAAACTTGAGGCCGCCGTATTTCACGTAAGGGATGTTGCGACGCACCAGCTCGAGTTCCAGGCGGTCGCTGTGATACGAGCTCCGGAAAAGTACCGCCTGGCGTTTGAGCTGCAGTCCCTGTTCGCGATTAGCAAGAATCGCCTCGACAACATACTCCGCTTCGGCATCACTGTCCTCGACTGTTACGTAGGCCGGTTTTGCACCGCCCTGTTTCCTGGAAAACAAATTCTTTTTGTATTGCCGCTCACTCTCGGCGATCAGGCAATTGGCGCTGTCGAGAATCGGCTGTGTCGACCGGTAATTCTCCTCAAGGCACACGATCCTGGCCGGCGGCATATACTGGTCCGGAAAATTCAAAATGTTGTCGACGTCGGCGGCACGAAAAGAATAGATCGATTGCGCATCGTCGCCGACGACAGTCACACCGTCTCCGTCCGGCTTGATCGCGTGCAGAATATCGGCCTGCAGCAGGTTCGTATCCTGATACTCATCGACCAGCACGTGATCGAACCAGGAGCCGATTTCTTCCGCAAGCTCGGTGTCGGCGACCAAGTGACCCCAGTAAAGCAACAGGTCGTCGTAGTCGAGTGCCTGGCTGTCCTGTTTTCGCTCGACGTAGTGACGAAACAGCGACCGTAATTCCTGCTCCCAGTCAGCGCACCACGGATATGTTTCATCCAGGGACTCGAGTAACGGTTTGCGTGTATTGACGCAGCGCGAATAAATCGCGAGGCAGGTATCCTTTTTTGGAAATCGCCGGGACTTCCGCGACAGGCCCAGTTCGTGGCGTGCGACATCCATCAAATCGGCGGCATCACCGCGATCGAGAACGGAGAAGCCGGGATCGAGTCCGAGATTATGCGCGTAGCGACGTAACAGACGGTTGCAACCGAGTGAAAGGTGCCGGACCAGGGCAGGATGCCCTGTGCAACCTGTGGCCCGTTGCTGCCACAAAGCGCCTGGCGAACGATCGACTCCACGCGCCGGGTCATCTCCTGAGCGGCACGCCGGGTAAAAGTAAGGAGCAGAATGCGCTCCGGGCTGACGCCCTGGATGATCAGGTGTGCAACGCGATGCGCGAGCGTCATCGTCTTGCCGGTCCCTGCGCCGGCTATCACCAGTAATGGCCCTGCTGCAAAAATGCCCTTGGCCGCTTTTTGCCCAAACGAGGCAGCCTGCCGTTGCGCGGGGTTCAGGAGCTCCAGGTAGTCTGTTTGTATGTCAGCCGCATACGCCATAACTGTTTTTTTATACAGTACTGGATGTATTTACACAAGCCGGCGAAGCATTTCAGGTCAGGAATTTCTCGACAGCAGCGGCCAGCGCGCCCGGCTGCTCGAAATGCACCATGTGGCCTGCGCCCGGGATCTCTATCAACTCTGCCGCTGTGAACGCATCGATCTCGTGCGGCCCCGCAAGTTTCGCTGCCCTGGAAAAAAAATCGCTCTCTGCTCCCTTCACTACAAGCACCGGCGCCATGATTTTCTCCCAGCAGGCTCTTGCCTCGGCGCGCCGGTATTGCACGGCATTGGGGAGACGGTGAGCGGGATCGGTGCGCAACATGACGGTGCCATCATCTTTCTGCTCTGCCCACAGACTTGCGACGAACAAGGACTTGTTCGCAGGCATGCGCGGATTGCGTTTGCGGATGCGCTGCGCGAGTTGTGCAAAATCCTGGTAAGTCGAATACGTCTGCATTTCCCGGCTTTTCTCTATCCAGCGCCGGTAATTCGCAGGTGCGTTGTCCGGATTGCTTTCCGGGAGACCGAAACCTTCTACATTGATGAATGCAGCAACCCGCTCGGGCATGATGCCTGCGTACAATCCGGCAATGTTAGCGCCCATGCTGTGTCCAAGCAGCCGCGCCGGCTCTCCCGGGCTGTACAGGTCGAGCAGCACGTCCAGGTCGGCAACGTAGTCCGGAAACCAGTAGCTCTGCGCGCGATGCGCGGATTCGCCGAAGCCGCGCCAGTCCGGCGCGATAGAGAACCAGTCTTTCGTCAGCGCATCGACGAAAAACTGGAATGAAGAGCCGGTATCGTTAAAGCCATGCAACAGAACCAGCAGCGGCTGGCTGCTGTCTCCCCACTCGCTTACCTGATAATCAACTCCCCGGATAAGGTGTCTGGCCGAACGTCGCGTAATTTGCGCCCGGTATGTTTGTTCGCTCTTCATCGATTGATCCTAGCAGGATGTTGAAAAAGTCATCCATGACTTTTTCAACGACGCGATCCAAAAAGTGCGATTTTCGGATCGCTCACATTTTCAACGGCTTGCAGCCATGGAAAATGACGGTACGTCCTTGTACCGACTATCAGGTTCACGAAAATCAGAGTTTTTCGTGAACCTGCCAAGGACCTTTGGCTTATAGGATGACTGTCGTGTATAAAATCACTGCATTCTCATCCAGGACTCCTCAGCAGTACAGGCCAACGCGATTAATGACTTTTGAAATCGCACTCGTGCTCGGCATTCTGGTCATCTCGTTGATTCTTTTTGTCAGCGAAGTGATTCGCATGGATCTGGTCGCGCTGCTGGTCCTGTGTGCTCTGGCAGTGTCCGGCCTGGTTTCCGCCACGGAAGCGTTCGCCGGCTTCAGTAACAGTGCCGTCATTACCGTATGGGCGATGTTCATCCTGAGCGCGGGACTGACGCGAACAGGCATCGCGGATATTATCGGGCGCCAGGTCATCCGCCTGGCAGGCCGGCGGGAATTCGCGATGGTCATCGTTATCATGATCACTGCGGCGGTGCT
>Ga0114950_10000788_pt1 | contig 22656 bp, 17 predicted proteins | sample N075metaG_FD_83503 | JGI IMG/M metagenome (GOLD analysis project Ga0114950, IMG submission 83503) | Deep subsurface microbial communities from Kermadec Trench to uncover new lineages of life (NeLLi) - N075 metaG | ecosystem: Environmental > Aquatic > Marine > Ocean trench > Sediment | place... | reverse complement strand
GGACCGGTCTTCTTGGAATATTCGTTCAAGCTCGCAAAGATCTATCGGCTTGTTCATCGAGCAAGGATAGCGCTTCCGATCAGAGCACGGCTCTTCCGGCTCCCATCCATACCCTTACTAGAGGGGAATAGGTGCCGGAGTATACTCAGCGTTACTTAGGTGTACTTGGCACGGACGCTGGCGATCAGGAAGGAAACCAATGCCAGAAGAAACCAAACAATCCGACTTCTCCGCAATGTCCGCCCCCACCGCAGACCACAAACGCCTAACCCCATTCGTCGGCACCTTCCGCGCCGAGGTAAAAATCTGGATGGGCCCCGGCGATCCGAATGTCTCCACCGGCACGATGACGAACACGTTCGAACTCGGCGGTCGCTTCCTGCGCCAGGAATTCAAGGGCGACCCCAACGACGGACCGTTTCCCGCCGAGATGTTCTTCACCCGTGGCGATCAGGAATCCAAAGAGATGGAAATCCGCTACACGCGCAGCAATTAGCCCGGTTCGGCTGCTCGACGAACTCGGCTAGACGCTAGTCGGCCCGCCGCTCGAAGCGCACGCTACGCACGCGGCCACTGGACACGAGCATCACCGCCGGCCTGTCGTCCGCATCGCGCTCGAAGACCACAGAACCGAAGAACCAACGGTCTCCGGTGAATTCGTCCGCGATCGTCGGGCTCAGCTCGATCTCTCCGTGGCGCACGTGCGTGGCGACCAGCTTCTCTTCCTTGATGATCAGCGTGTAGGCCGTGTCCAGCTCCGGGCTGAAATAGCGTCCCGCGTACCGCGCCAGCTCGTCGGCGCCGAGATCGGAGCGCTCGACGCGTTTGCCCGCCCTCTCCTGTCCGGCCTGAAAAAAGGTCAGCCCCTCGACCGCCCCGTCTTCGTTGCGGCGGAACACGACGCGGCCGTTGATCACCGCGATCGAGAACGCGTCGTCCCCCTTCGCGGCCAGTTCGACCTTGGGTTGACCCGGCACCTGCCCCATGAGCTTGTCGCCATCCCGCGTGACGGCAACCAGGATGCCGCCCTCGATCTGGTAGTCACCCACGTAGTCGTCGAGCGGCGCCGCCTCGGCCGTCGCGGTCTCGGTGGCCGGTGGGTCTTCCTCCGCCTCCGGCTGGTCTGCCGCCTTGGATTTCTCCGCGGCGATCATCTTGTCCTCGAGATAGAACCCGGCGATCTGCGCCGCGATGCCCCCGGGGTTGAAGTTGCCGGCGTTACTCAGCACGACGACGGCGAAATCCTGGTCCGGATAGCGCGCGAGCCGCGAGCGGAAGCCGGCGTCGCCTCCGGAATGGCTGACGGTGCGCAACCCGCGGTGCTCGCCGTGCCCCAGCCCGAAGGCATAGCCGATCTCCGTGCCGTCGTTGAGCACGCCGCGCTGGAGCATTTGCTCGATCACGGCCTTCCCGCCGAGCTGTGCGGTGTCGAAGTTGTTGGACCACAGCGCCAGGTCTTCGACCGTCGTAAACAGACTGGTCGCGCCGACGTTGGCGTAGCTCAGCACGCTCTTCTTGAAACCGGCGTCGTCGTCCGGCGAGTATGAATAGGCACGGCCGGGCACGATCCGCTCGTGGTCGTCGTGAAAGGCGGTCCGCGTCATTCCCAGCGGCTGAAACATGTGCTTCGTCGTCCACTCCCGGAACGACTGCTCGCTGACCCGGGCGACAGTTTCGGCCAGCAAGGTGTAACCGGTGTTGCAGTAGACGTGCTCCTCGCCGGGATCGAAGTTCACCTCGCGCTGCCGGCTCACCAGCCCCATGATGTGGTCCAGCGTGATCACATCGTCGAGCCGCCAGCCGGCCAGCGCCAGCAGGTTCCACTGGTCCCGCAGTCCGCTGGTGTGGTGGATCAAATGCCGCAGCGTGATCGTCTTGCCGAAGTCCGGCACCTCGGGGATGTGCTTGCGGATGTCGTCGTCGAGGGAGAGCTTCCCCTGCTCGGCGAGCAGGGTCACCGCGAACGCCGTGAACTGCTTGGATACCGAAGCGACGTGAAAGATCGTCGAGGGCGTGATCGGAATCTCGTACTCGAGCTGTGCGCTGCCGTAACCCTTCTTGAAGATCACCTTCCCGCCGCGCACGACGGCAACGGCGGCGCCGGGGGAATCGAGACGGTTCCAAGGGGCCATCAACTGATCGACCTTGCCGGAGGGTGACCTGGCCACCTTCTCCAGGCGCACGATCTCGATCGCGTAGCCTCCGGGCTCGGCGTCTTCGGCGAAGGATGCGACCTCGATGCGATGGATGCCCTTTGCGCGGTTGCGCAGCGTGACGACCTCCATGCCGGTCTTGCCTTGGCTGTCCACCTCAGTGATCTTTTCGCCGTCGGGACCGTAGACGCGCACGACGACGTCGAATTCGTGCTGCTCGACCTGCAGGACGAGAAACCGGTTCGCCTTAAGCTCGACCTCGAACTCGTGGGTATCCCCGGCGGCGATCTCTCGCTCGACCGTTTGGCCGGGCTGGAGTTGCTGCGCCCCCTCCGCGGCGAGCGCCGGCGCGAGGGCCAGGCCGAGCAGACAGACAAGAGCGCAGATCGGACGGAGCGGGTTCATGGAACGGCTCCTTTCAGGAGTACTGAGAATCACACACTAAGGTGATGATTCTAGACCACTTGGCCGAGTAGCGTCTTGAACTCGGGCGTAAATCTCCGTCGCTTTCGGTCGTGAAGGCCAAGGTTTAGCCACTAGTAAATGATCGCCTCCGGTAACTCCGCGACGGCCTGCACGGATCGCTTGAACTCTTCGAGCTTGTCGTCGGGTGGTCCGATCTTGCAGAATGCCCGCAGATCGTCGAAGATCGGGACGTTCCGTATTCGGTGCTGTGACCGAGCATGACGCCACCAGAACGAGTAACCTGACCCCAATGTCAATCCGGATTGGAATCATGGGCTTTGGCCGCATCGGGAAGAACATCTTCCGGCAGGCCTGTGAGGACGAAGACATCGAGATCGTCGCCATCAGCGATCTCGGCACGCCCGAGGCGATGGCCTACCTGCTCGAGTACGACACGATCTACGGCCGATTCCCCGGCGACGTCACCCTCGAGGGGAAATACCTGCGAGCGGGACGACAGCACACGCGCCTGCTCCAGGGCACGCGGCCCGAGAACATGACCTGGGACGCCTACGGCGCCGACATCGTCATCGAATCCACCGGCGTCTACCGCCACCGGGCCGAGTTGCAGGGCCACATCGACGCGGGGGCGAAACGGGTCATCCTGACCACGCCGGCGGTCGATGACATCGACCGTACGATCGTGCACGGTCTCAACGACCAAAACCTGAGTCCCGACGACCGGCTGGTGTCGTGCGCCAGCACCACCACCCATGTGCTCGGTCTGATGATCAAGATCCTCGACGACGCCGTCGGTGTCGAGCACGCCATGATGACCACGGTGCACGCCTACACCAGTGACCAGCAACTGTCCGACGCGGCGACTCCGGATCTGCGGCGCAGTCGCAGCGCCGCGGAGAACCTGATCCCCAACTCGACCTGGTCGCCCGACATCGTCGAGAAGATGCTGCCGCATCTCGCAGGCAAGCTCGGCGGCCTCGCCATCAACGTACCCGTACCCAACGGCTCGAACCTCGATCTGAGCACCCAGTTGAAGCGCACCGTGACGGCCGACGAGGTCAACGAGATCGTCCGTAAGACCGCGGAAGGCAGCCTCAAGGGCTACGTCCAGTACGCGACCGAACCGATCGTCTCCAGCGATGTCATCGGCAACAAGCATTCGGCCGTGTTCGATTCGTTGGCCACGATCGCGATGCCCGGCGGTCTGGTCAAGACGATCTGCTGGTACGACAACGGCTGGGGCTATGCCGGCCGCATCCTCGAGACCGTGCGCACGCTCGGCGGCTTCCTCGCCGCGGAGCAGCGCGGATGAGAATCGCGATCAACGGCTTCGGACGCATCGGTCGCACCGTCTTTCGCATCCTCGACCGCATGGAAGGCATGGAAGTCGTCGCCGTCAACGATCTCGCGGACAACGAGGTGCTCGCCTACCTGCTGAAATACGACACGGTGATGGGGCCCTTCCCGGGCGTGGTCGAGGTCAGTGGGGACACCCTGCGCACGCGCTTCCAGACCGTGAAGATGACCGACCTTGCGGACCCCGGCGAGCTGCCCTGGAAGCAGCTCGGCGTCGACTACGTGGTCGAGGCGACCGGGGTTTTCCGCAAGCGGGCCGAGCTCGCGCGACACCTCGAAGCCGGTGCGAAGAAGGTCATCCTCACCGTGCCCGCCAAGGACGAGATCGACTGCACCGTGGTGCTGGGGGTGAACGAATCGGATCTGAAGCCCGCCCACCGGATCGTCTCCAACGCGAGTTGCACCACCAACTGCCTGGCGCCCATCGCCAAGGTGTTGCACGAGAACTTCGGCATCGTGCGTGGCGTGATGACGACGGTGCACGCCTACACCAACGACCAGCGTCTCGCCGACGTGCCGCACAGCGACTGGCGGCGCAGCAGGGCGGCCGCGGAGAACATCATCCCCACCACGACGGGTGCGGCCAGGGCCGTGGGCAAGGTCTTGCCGGCGCTGGACGGAAAGCTCGACGGGATGGCGATGCGCGTGCCCATCGCCGACGGCTCCATCGTCGATCTGGTGACGACGCTGGAACAAGAGGCGACCGCGGAGCAGATCAACGAGGCCGTCCGCGCGGCGGCGAACGGCGATGCGATGAAGTCGATCCTCTCTTACTCCGAAGCACCGATCGTCTCCAGCGACATCGTGGGCGAACCGCATTCGTGCATCTTCGACGCGCCGCTCACCCAGGTGGTCGCCGGCCGCTTTGCCAAGACGCTGTCCTGGTACGACAACGAGTGGGGCTATTCGAATCGGGTCGTCGACCTGCTCAAGCTGCTCGACGAACTCGGCTGACGGATGTTCTGACCCGGCGGGGACACCAACATCCCTCCTATCTCGTGCGCAAGGACCGGATCGACTTCCTGCTGGCGCGGTATCACTACTAAGGGGTCAGTTGATATACCCGAGGGCCCGTAGGGCTTCGAGCTGTTCCTGGCCGATCGTGACCTGGCCCCCCTGGCCCAGTGTTTCGCCCAGCTCACGGTGGGCCGCCCACTGTCGCTGCAGGAAGCGCTCATATTTTTCGACCAGGTCGGGTCGCTCATCGTGCAGACTGTGCAGCGTGTAAGGGTCGCGGCGCAGATCGTAAAGTAGCAGCGGGGCGGGTCGATGCTCGTCGGTCTTCGCGCCCATCGTGCCGATCTCATTCGCCGCCCCTTCACCGATCTCGAGCGAGGCGCCCCACCAGCCATCGACCACCTCGATCAGGCCTCGCATCTCGCCGCTCTTCCGGTCGACGTTGAACTCGTCGAGAACGACCGGCCGGGGCTGCCAGTCACCTTCGCCCAGCAACAGCGGCGCCAGGGAGTGCCCTTGGGCGTTTTCGGGCAGCGGCAGATCGAGCAGATCGAGCACCGTCGGCAGCATGTCGATCATCGACACGGGAGCGCTGAATCGCCGCCCGGCCAGGATGTGCCCGGGCCAGATGAAAAGCATCGGAATCCGCGTTTCGTGGGAGTTGAACATCGGACCCCAGGCCGGCGGCAGCGGCTCCATCAGACGGTGGCAGGCGGCCGGATAGCCGTGGTCGGCGGCCACGATGAGCAGTGTGTTCTTCCACTCACCCCTTTCCTTGAGCCGCGCCACCAACTCGCCGATCCGGTAGTCGTTGTGGGCCATGGCCTCGTCGTAGAGTCCCTGCTGGGCAAAGGTGTAGCGTGCCTGGTCGATGCCGTGCTTCTCGTAGGCGGCCGGGTCTCGCCAACCGCCTCCCGGGTAAAGCTTGGGATCCCACTCCTCGTAGCCCTGTCGCAGCTCCGGGTCGACGTACAGCCCTGAGAACGGCGGCACGGGATCGAACGGCTCGTGAATATCGGTGCTTTGGAAATGCACCCAGTAGGGCTCGGCCGGATGACTCTCTCGCCAGCGCCAGAAGGATTCGTGCAGCAGACGCGACGACTCCGAGTTGTTGGGCTCGATGCCCGTCTCGTGCAGGAAGTCCGCACCACGCTCGAGACCGCTGAGCGATGCGGCGTAAGGGTTCGAAACGATGACCGCGGTCTGGTATCCGGCGGCATGCAGGTGCTCCGCCATGGTCACGGCACCGCTGGGTACGCGGTCGGTGTCGGTGCGATAGCCACCCAGAGCGCTGTGCGGGATCGAGGTCATGAACGAGGCGGTGGAGACCTTGGTCCAGGTGGCGTTGCTGTAGGCGCGTTCGAACATCGCCCCCTGCTCGGCCAGACGCTCGAGATGGGGTGTGTTGGCACGGTTGTAACCATTGACGCTCATGAAGTCGGCGCCGGCGCCGTCGATGATGTACAGGATGACGTTCGGTCGAGAAGTGCGCCGCTCGCCGGAGAGCACCGGCGTTCCCCACAGGGCGACCGTGCCCTCCCCGGCCTCGGTCTCGAGCGCCAGCGTCAGCGTCCGACCCGCCAGGTTCGATAGGTCGATCGAGCGCATGGCCCAGGTGTGAGGATCGGCGTAGGACTCTTCGAGCAGAGTCGACGCCGTGTCATTCGTCGCCGTAGCCGTAATCCGGAAGCCCACCGGCCGGTCGTCGCGAAGCACACCCAGTCCGACGTCGAGCCGGGCCGCCGCCGGCACCGTGAGTTGATACAGGAGCCTCGTGGCACCGTGCGTGAAAATCGCTCGTCGATGCTCGCCGCTCTTCTCGGTCATCCGCACACCGACCGGCCCTGCAGCGTAGTCGGCCTCCTTGGGCACGATGCTCACCGAGAGCAGGTCGAAAGTGATCGGTTCCTCGGCCCTGACATAGACCGCGAGCTGGCGCCACGCGCCCTGCGGCGGATTCTCGCCAAATCGATCCAGACGCAGGATGTAACTCTGCACCGTGCCGTCGTCGATCACCGGCACCCGCGGCAACTGGGCCTCGAATGGTCGACGAATGGGCTGAGCGGCATCGTCGGTGCTCAGATTGATGCCCAACTTGAGATCATCGATGTCGTCGGAGGTGCGGAGCCGCACCATCACATAGGCCCAGTCTTCGAGGTTCCAGTCGGGCAGGTCGACGTAAAGGCCGCCCTGCGGTCGCCAGCCCGTTGGGGGCTCCTCGTCGGACAAGGTCACCCGCACCGCGTCCTCGACGTAGTCGACCCGGGGGAGTCGCTCGTGCGGGCTGCGAAAGCCCACTGGTTTCCAGTCGGGTTGGGGCTGGTCGAAGCGCCACTCCTCCGGGGTTGGGAGTTGGGGCGGGAGCTCCGAGGCCTCGACAGTCGCGGCTTCCAGATGCTCTTCGAGGTGGAGAGGTGTCTCGGCCGTCAGGACGGCGGATGACGGCTGCGGCCCCCGACATCCGAGCGACAGCGATAGGGCCACCACGCCCAAACTCCACAGGCTCACTACAGCACCGCACGCTTCGCGACGAGGTGTCATGGCTTCCGATTTTGGTTGCTTACCTGCCCGAGAAGGTATCACGGTGTACGCCGATCGGTGTTTACAACGCTTTACGAGTGTAAACGCGTGCTCCGCCCCGAACGGCGTTAGACTGATCGGACGGCACGAGGAGGAACCCATGCGAAACACCCGAACCATTCTTACGCTGACCCTGCTGCTGGTTTTCCTGGCCATCCCGGCCACTGCCGAGAACTGGACCCGCTTCCGCGGCGACAACGGTTCCGGCGTTTCCGACTCCAAGGGCCTGCCCACCGAGTTCGGTCCCGACAAGAACATGGTCTGGGAAGCCGAGATCCCGTTCGGTCGCTCTTCACCCGTCATCGCCGGCGACCGCATCTACCTGACCGCCACCGACGACGGCAAGTTCGTCACGATGGCGCTCGATCTCAAGACCGGCAAGACGCTCTGGAGCAACGCCGTCAAGCCGCGCCGCAGCGACGAGTTCCACCACGACACCGACTCGGCCACGACCACGCCGGTCACCGACGGCGACAACGTCTACGTCTTCTTCCAGGAGTACGGTCTGGTCTCCTACGACAAGAGCGGCAAGGAACGCTGGAAGTACGAGATGGGCCCGTTCCGCAATTTCTACAGCATCGCCGCGTCGCCCGTGCTGTCGGGCGACATGGTGTACATGCTGTGCGACCAGATCGAGGGATCGTTCCTCGTCGCGCTGGACAAGAACACCGGCAAGGAAAAGTGGCGCCGCAACCGTCCGGCACGATTGGAAAGCTACACCACGCCGATCCTGTATCCCGCGGAAGGGAAGCCCGAGGCGCTGATCATCTTTGGCAGCGGCTGGGTCGATGCCTACGACCCCGCAACGGGCAAGAGCATCTGGGCGCTCGGCGAGGTCGGTGTCGGACCTATTTCGTCTCCCGTCATCGTGGACGACACGCTCTTTATTACCTCACCCGACCACGCAGAGAATGGCTGGCCGCCGTTTGAACCCATTGCCGAGGAGTACGACAAGGACGGAAACGGCGAACTCACTCGCGAGGAACTCGCCGAGGCCTGGTTGATCCAACACTTCGGCTGGCTCGATCGCGACGGCAACGACGTCATCACGTTGAAGGACTGGACCACACTCGGTGAAGAGATCAAGACCGATCACTGGGGCGTCTACGCCATCAAACTTCCCAAAGGCGAAGCCAAACCCGAGAAGGTCTGGAACTATCGCAAGAACATCCCCGAGATCGCCTCGCCGCTCGTCCACGACGGCGTGTTCTACATGGTCTCGAAGGGCATCGTCACCAGTCTCGACGCCAAGACCGGCGAGTTGATCAAACGCGACCGCATTGCGGAAGGCTCGCCGAAGGTCTACGCCTCGCCGATTGCCGCCGACGGCAAGATCTACCTCGGCACGCTCGAAGGATCGATGATCGTACTGCGCGCCGGCGGCGAGTGGGAGACGCTCGCGAGTGTTGATCTCGACGAGGAGATCTGGGCTTCGCCCGCGATCGCCGACGGACGGCTCTACGTGCGCACGCGCGGGAAGCTCTACAGCTTCGGCGTTGCCGAAGAAAAGGCGGAGGCTGCGGAGGAGACTACGGAGGAGTAACGACCTCTTCTAGAGGAACGGCAAGATCCGCCCGGTGCGTTGCATGTAGGCTCGATACTCCTCACCGAAGGTCTCGCACATCAACGCTTCCTCGCGCGGTGTACGGAACGATGTTCCAGGGGTGCTGGAGATCAACGGACACGTCGGATCTAATCCACCTAACGAGCGGCGGGCACCTTGGCTTCGAGCTCGTCGATCCAGTTGATGACCACGACGGGCTCCCGCCGCTCTACCTCGCCCCCGGTCAGATCCTTGTAGGCCAGGATCCGGTCGCCGGCGGGCGCAACGTCGAAGACGAAGCTGTAAGGTGGAGAGGAAAAGTCGAACAACTCTTCGGGCAGCGCGGGCCGGAACGCATCATCCTCCACGGTGAAGCTCACGCTCATCAACTTGCCCGCAAGGCTTCGGTAGAACAGTTCCTTACCGACGGGGTTCCAGACGGCTATGGTTCCGCCTTCGGTCGAGATCCTGACCTGTTGACCACTCCCGGTGCTGGAACGCACGTAGATTTCCGGTTGGCCCGACATGTCGGAAGCGAAGGAGATCCAGCGGCCGTCGGGAGAGAAACCGGGTTGCCACTCGTTGAAGTTCGTGGCGAGAAACACCTCGACCTCCGGATCCGTCCCCGGCCGATAAAGCATCAGGTCGAGCCCTGGGTCCCCGCCGCGCTCGGTGAACGCCAGTACCGTGCCGTCCGGCGACCACGCCCCCGGTGTTTGACGCCGATCGCTGGTCGTCAACCGTTGCGTCTCGCCCGTTCCATCCGCCCGCATACGGTAGAGGTTGAACACCTTGCCTTCCTCGGTGGGCATGCTACCGAACGTGATCCACTCCCCGTCCGGGCTCCAGACCGGATCGATGTCAAGCGTTTCCTGGAACGTCAGCCGTGTCAGCGTGTCCCGTTCCATTTCAAGAACCCAGATGTCCGTGGCGTCCGTGTTCGAGACGTGGACCTGGAGGGCGAGGTGCTTGCCGTCGGGGGAGACTCCGGCCCATCCGTAGTCGCGCTCGTGGGCCGAGGCCGGTTCTTCCGTTCCGTCCCGGCTGATCCACACCAGGCTCTCCTGGTCGAAATCCGAGGCGCCGATCAGGTAGAGCAACGTTCCGTTGTTCGAAAACGCCAGGTGCTTGCTGCCGTAGTTCGCTGCCCCGCTGACCTCTTCGAGGACCGGAACGGCAGGCCCGGTCAACTCCAATGCCTCGGGATCGAAACGCGCGGCGAACAACGTGTTCTCCCGCGCATAGACCAGGAAACCCGGCGGAACGAACCGCCCGAAGGTGCCGCCCTTGACGAGCGTCTTCCGGCTCTTGTCCGCAAGGGACAACGCGACGATATCGGCTTCCGAGTAGTTGCCGTTGTCCTGTGTCGAAGTGAGAATCACGACGCGATTGCCCGGCAGTAGGTCGGGCCAGCGGTCCGACGGCTGGCCGAAACCGTCCTCGGCACCGATCAGCGTCAGCGATTCCGGCTCGCCGCCGGCCTCCGACACCCGCGCCAGGCCACCGGTGCGGCGCGGCGTGAACACGATCGTTCCGTCCGTTCCCCAGCTGGCGCCGCGCAGATGCGGCGCGTCGCACAGCGTCATCGGCGGTCCGCCGAGCACCGAAACCTTCTTCAACTTGCCGTCGGCCTCGAAGCCGATCCATTCGCCGTCGGGAGAAAAGAACGGATTGTCCGCCCCCTCCGTGCCTTTGAGCGGCTGGGCTTCGCTCTGGTGCGCGTGGCGCAGGAAGATCACGCGGTCGTTGTTGTTCCTGCCGACGTAAGCGATGCGCCTGCCGTCGGGCGAGATCGCCAGCAACGGGATCGGCGAACGGACCAGCGGTTGTTCCTCCGCGATCGGCATGGCGAAGCGCATGATCGGTGACGGAGGTGCGGCCTTGCCGCCGAACCACCCGACCCATCCGAGGGCGGCCAGCGCCGCCACGGTGATGCCCCAGGGTAGGACCCGAACCCACCTCGGACGCCGCTGCGTTGCCGGCGTGACAAGCTCGGGTTCGGCCGGCGCGCGCAGCGCCTCTTCGATCGCGATCCGCGCATCGCCGATGTCGCGCAGGCGTGACTTCGGATCGCGTTGCAGGCAGCGCTCCAGTAGTCGTCGGATGGTGCGCGGCGTGTCCGCGGGCAGACCGCCCCAGTCGATGTCCTTCATGATCACGGCGGCGAGCGTTTCGGAAATTCCCTCACCCTCGAACAGCCGCCGCCCGCTGAGCATCTCGAACAACACGACGCCGAAGGACCAGATGTCCGCACGGCGGTCCACCACCTTGCCCTTGGCCTGCTCTGGGCTCATGTAGGCGGCGGTTCCCAGCACCATCCCCGCGATCGTTCCGGTCGAGGTCAACGTCGGCGACATCGCCGGGCTGGCACCGGGGCCGGACGGATCTTGCGACAGCGCCTTGGCCAACCCGAAGTCCAGCACCTTGATCTTGCCTTCCGGGGTCAGCCTGACGTTGGCCGGTTTGAGGTCGCGGTGGATCACACCCGACTCGTGCGCGGCCTCGAACGCGTGTGCGATCTGCAGCGCGTAGTTCAACGCGTCGTCTCTGGACAACGCTCCACGCGACAATCGTTTCTGCAGGTCCTCGCCGTCGATCAGTTCCATCGACAGGAAAACCATGTCGGCGGACTTGTGGATGCCGTAGATCCCGGCAATGTTCGGGTGGTTCAACGAGGCCAGCAGCTTGGCCTCGCGCTCGAAGCGCACCAGGCGTTCACCCTCGCCGGAGAAACCCTCGGGCAGGATCTTGATCGCCACATCGCGGTTCAGCGTCGTGTCGACCGCCTTCCAGACGACGCCCATCCCGCCCTCGCCGATCTTCTCGACGAAACGGTAGTGCAGCAGGTCCTGGCCGGGTTCAATCTTCACCGGCGCATTATAGAGGAGTAGGGGTCAGGTCTCACATTTCAACATTTGAACCGGATGCTTGGTGGGAATGCCGAAAACATTTTTGGCGTGAAGCTGAGAACAATCAGTCACGCAAGCTGTGCTGGCGCTGAAATGTTGAAATGTGAGACCTGACCCCTACTCCTTGTGAACGCGCCACAAACTTCCGCCCAACCACCACGGTTGGAAATGATGCCAGGGCTCGACGAACCGAGTGAAGTTCTGGCGGATCAGGACTTCGTGAAGAATATAAGGGAGGACAATTCACTAACCTACATGGCTTGGCTTCCTAAGGAGTGTCTATTTGGCCTGCGTCGCCGCCTGATACGCTGCCCGGTACCAGAAGTACGCACGCTTGTAATCGGTGGAATTGTAGGCATTGTCTCCGCGGTCCAGGTCGGCCAGCGCCTTGGACACGTTGTCACCGGTCATTTCCACCATCGTGATCGTGTCGGCGACAATCTCGCGCACGATCTCGAGTACGCCACCGAACACCGCGGGCATCTGGAACAGGGCGATCCGGTCGTTCCCGGTGCTCAGTAGGTTTTCCTCGACCGCCAGCCGCAAACCAAACGCGTCGAGTCGATCAATGGCGGTCAGGATGGACTGCGTCTCGATGCTCGATTGTTGGGAAAGTGCGACCTGACCAGCGTCGACCTCATCGAAGTTCGTCGCGACCGCGACACGGTAAGCGGCGGTTTCCCGTTCGTCCACGGCCGCCGCGGCGGCGTCGAGGCAGACTCCCACGTACTCGACGCCCGCGTACAATATTTGAGCAGGGATTTTGACCGCGAGGCTGACTTCGGTGTCCGGGATCAGCCCGAGCAACTTCTCGAAAACCCAAAGATAGCGGCTGTATTTCGCGGCGGTTTCCCCTTCCCCGACCTCGCCGAAGAACGGGATGGTCGTGCCCTCGGCCGGGCACGGGATCTGCGGGACTTCCGGGAGATTGTTCCAAAAGTCGCCCGCGAGGTTGAAGAAGGCGATCAACTCCTCCGGCGTCCTCGGCAATCCGGAGGCGTCGAGCAGCAGATTGAAAAACGATGTCAGCGCGTTCTTCAGCGTATCGAAGATGCCGTCGATGAACACGGCCAGCTCATGGATCACGCTTTCGATCGGGTTGCAGATGAAGTTCAGGTTGATCGAGCCGAGCGAGACCGTGCCGATACCGAGCGGCAGGCTGATGCTGCCCAGGCCGATCGAGCAATCGAGGTCGACGTGATTACGGGGCACCGGCACCGGATCGACCGGGGGCCGGGGGATCGGCTGCGCCACGGAGATAGCGAGTTGCACGGTCGCGGACGAAAGGCTGCCCGTGCGCGGTGTGAGGGCCGCTGCCTCGCGGCGGATGGCCAACTCGCGCGGCGAGCCTTCGCGAATCGCAGCGACCAACGCCTCGGTATCCGGTTGTGCCGCGAGATCGGCGATGAGCCCGTCGCGGAACGTCTCCAACTCGGCGACGTCGATGGTTTCCGGTACCGCGGCGGCCGCGCGCACCACGATCGGTAGCGTTTCACGCCACGCGGGGATCTGCTCGATGCGGTCTCGCAACAGGCGGAGCTGTCCGGCATCGAGTTGATCGAGCGTGAAGCGGAAATCCGACGGATCGCGTCGCCCCCCGGCGCCCGCGGTCAACACCGCGTCGAGGTCGATGCGGAACTGCCCGAGCTCGTCCGCCAACTCCGGTGCGATCGGCTGCCTGGAAAGCTGCGCGTCGCGAATCGCCCGATCGACGCGCGACGGCGTCAGCGTTTCGCGTAGCGCGAAGAGCTGCTCGGGAGTCATCGCATCGATACGTCCGGCAAGACTTACTCGATCCGGCCCACCCAGCGCGTCGAGCTGTCGCACGGCATCGCGATACAACTCGAGTGCGGAACGATCGGCGTCGGTGAGCGCACCATGCCGCGCCAGTGCCAGCGAGCCGGCGAGCACGCTCGGTGGGGCCGCATCCCGTAGGGCGCCGACCCGCTCGAACATCGCCGGCGTTTCACGCGACAGGTGTTGGCGCAGCCCGATCAGGTCCTGCGTGCTCGCAGCGTCGAGGGCCGTCCGCCAGGTGGCCAGGGAGGCATCGTTCGACCCCGTCAGTCGCGCCAGGTCGAGTAACTGCCGCAGGTCGTCCCGCAAGCGCTGGCCGGCTTCGATCTCTTTGCGGCTCGCGGTAATCCGCGAACCCAACTCATCCGGTACGCTGGCGAACAACGCCTCCGGCGCGGTTTGCCACGCTGGAAGCTCGCGCAAGGCCTCGGCCAGCGCCTGCCGTTCCTCCGCGGGTAGGCTTTGGAGCCGCTCGGCAACCGCCGCCAACGCGGACGGATCGAGGGCCGTCCCGAACGCGCCGGGGCTCCACTCTTCCAGATGGGAGAAAAACTCGAGCAGTCGACCTTCCAGCTCCGGCGCATCCTCCGCGGAGATGGACGGGGACGGTGCGGCCAGGAACAGGCTCAGTGCAACGAAAAGGATGGCAAATCTGGACATGGCAACCCCCTTTGGCTGGAACGACTCTCTTTATATACCGCGTCGGGAGGGGTCATGAGAACTAACCCCCCAAAAAAACGGGACGGCTCGACCGCCGTCCCGCTCCGTAAGCATCCTGAGTGTGGAAGATCAGCTCTTGGGCGAACCCAGCATCAGCTTCCCGGCTTGCTTGAACTCACCTTCCTTGGTCACGAATCCGTGCGTGCCGTTGAACGTGCCGTCCTCGAACGACCCGCTGAACTTGAACTTCATCTCGCGCTCGCCGTCGCTGGTGATGTCACCGGACAGTTCGCCGTCGAGGCTGCCGCTGCACGTGCCGATGAAAATGCGCGGGCTATCTTCCCACTCGAAGTGGAACGAGACATCCCATTCACCGTCACCCGTGGGTGTGAGGACCGCTTTGAGGTCGCCCTCACGGTCGCCGTCTTCACGTTCCCAGACGAAACCACCCTCGAGCGTCACGTCGTCACCGGCCAAGCCCGGCATGGCGGCCAGGAAAAAGACGCCCAGTAGGGCGATCCAACGAATACGTCCCGTCATGTCAGGTCCTCCATGGTTCCCTCATGCTCAGATAATCGCATCTATTCAAGGACGCGGCAACGTGGGAGACCTGACCCCATCTGCGAAGCGTCGCACGATGTCTCCGGCAGGTTCCAGTTTGCGGATCGTTTCGACGCTCTTCCCCGCCTGCCAGTAATCGCGGTAGGCGCTGCCCTTCAGCGATGCGTGCTTCAGCGTGCGTAGCGCGCGCAACGCATAGAGGGTGCGCATCCAGTGCTTGGTGCGCCGATTGCGCAACAGCCAGCGGGCGACCGGCCCGGCGTCGGTGCCGATGCGTTCGACGTAGGGCGTCCGGATCACCGAGACGGGGACGCCGGAGAGTTTCACCGTCAGCACGATGTCGTCCTCGCCGGCGTCGAGGATCGCCTGCTTGTACTCGTCGTGGGCCTTGCATTCGGTCGTCGCGATGAAACGCGTGCCCAGCTGCGCGCCCGCGTAACCGATCTTCAACGCCGCGGCGAAGCGCTGCGGATCGCCGACGCCGCCGGCGCAGACGAGCGGCACACCCAGGTCGTGCAGGTCCTCGTAGAGTCGCTCGGGACTCAAGCCCCCCGCATGCCCGCCGGCGCGGTCGTTGACGCAGATCAACCCATCGACACCGCCGTCGAGCGCCTTCAACGCCCAGCGGCGTTCGGTGGCATCGTGGTACACCGTGCCCCCGGCAGCGTGGACGCGTTCGACGACCCAGCGCGGGTTGCCCAGCGCGGTGATGAACAAGCGCACGCCTTCCTCGAGGGCCACGTCGACCCAGCCGCGCATCCGTTCCTCGTAGGCCCGGACCGATTTCTCGATCAGCGCGTTGAAGCCGATCGGCTTGTCGGTGATCGAGCGGATCATCCGCAGACCGTCGCGCAAGTCGTGGCCGTGGACGTAGATCATCGAAATCGGCTGCACGATACCGATCCCGCCGGCCGCGGAGACGGCGGCGATCAGTTCAGGGTTGCTGCACGGGTACATCGCCCCGCAGATCAATGGCACCTCGATGCCTGCGGTCCGCGTGAATGCGGTTTCCAGCGTCACGATGCGTCCCTCGATGCGTCGGGACCGACCAGCCAGTGCACGCCGACGCGCGCGACCTCCTCGTCGTTGGCGTTGCGGATCGACACGGTCGCCAGGTACTCCTGCCGTTCGGTACTCTTAGGAACCGGTGCTTTGCCGTACGCGGTCAGCGGTCCACGCGCCTTTTTCAGGTACTCGATCTCCAGCTTGGTCGCGATCGCCCGCGTGCGCTCCGGCATGCCGGCCATCATCGCCAGGCCGCTGGCCAGCTCACCGAACGTCACCAGTGCCGCCGCGTGGATCGAGCGCAAGTGATTGCGCACCCTCGGTCGGTCGCGCATCGTCAGCACGCAGCGGCCGGGCTCGAGTTCCCGCACGCGCGCGCCGATCGAGCCGCTGTAGCGAGCGAAGCGCCCGATCAGGAAGCTGAACAGCCGGCGGCCTCCGGGCCAGCCCGACAAGCGTCGCCACAGATCCGGGATCGAGACGTTCACGGGACTATGATAGTCAACGGCCCGAAGCCTCAAATGCCTATTCTCCCATCGCCAATGGCGCTACTATCTTTGATTTGGGTGACGAGGGTAGGGAGGAGAGCGGAATGATCGAAGCCGGCCGGATGCTCGCGCACTACAAACTCGTCGAAAAGATCGGCGAGGGCGGCATGGGTGTGGTCTGGAAGGCGCTCGACACCACGCTCAACCGCGAGGCGGCGATCAAGATCCTTCCCGACGCGTTCGCGCAGGATCCGGACCGGCGCGCACGCTTCGAGCGCGAAGCACGTCTGCTCGCCACGCTCAACCATCCCGGCATCGCCGGCATCTACGGGTTCCACGAGGCCGACGGCCTGAGCTTCATCGCGATGGAGTTCGTTCCCGGCGAGGATCTTGCCCAGCGGCTGGCCCGCGGCCCGCTGTCCGTGGACGACGCACTCGACATCGCCCGCCAGGTCGCCGAAGCGCTCGAGGCGGCGCACGAACAGGGCGTGATCCACCGCGATCTCAAACCGGCCAACATCACGTGCACCCCCGCGGGCAAGATCAAGGTGCTCGATCTCGGTCTGGCCAAGGCGCTTGCCACCCACGCCTCATCCGATTCGGTGAGTCTCTCGCTGTCCCCCACGGTGACCTCGGCCGGCACCGTTGCCGGGACGCTGCTCGGCACCGCTGCCTACATGAGTCCCGAGCAGGTCAAGGGCAAGGAGGCCGACCGTCGCGCGGACATCTGGGCCTTCGGTTGCGTACTCTACGAAATGCTCACCGGCAAGTGCACCTTCGGGGGCGAGACGATCTCGGAGGTCATGGCCTCGGTGCTGCGCGACAGGCCAAAGGAAAACGCGCTTCCCGCCGAGACGCCGGCCGGAGTGCGGCAGTTGTTGAAACGGTGCCTCGATCGCGACCGCAACACGCGGCTTCGGGATATCGGCGAAGCGCGCATCGCCCTGTCGCCGGAGGGACTGGCCGGCGCGAGCGACCTCGCGGTGGGGTCACCGGCCGTCACGCCTGTAGTCGACCGAAAACGTGAACGAGTCGCTTGGGCCGTTGCGGCGCTTGCGCTTGTCGGTCTCGCCGCGAGCTTCTGGATTCTTTCGGGCAACAAAACCGGTGCTCGGGCTCCGGAGATCCGCGCATCGATCATTCCGCCCGAAGGCCAGCGCTTCGGTACCGGCGCCAATAGCGCGGGCGGGCTCTCGCTGTCGCCGGACGGCACGAAATTGACCTTCGTAGCCTCGACCGGCTCGGGCCGTCCGGCGTTGTATCTGCGTTCGCTTGGCGCAGAGGTTGCCATGCGGCTCGCGGGCACCGAGGGCGCGACCTACCCTTTCTGGTCCCCCGACAGCCGCCAGATCGCCTTCTTCGCCGACGGCAAGTTGAAGAAACTCGACCTCGACGGCGGTGCACCGCTGACGGTGACGCTCGCCTCGGATGGTCGCGGCGGCACCTGGAACGCCGATGGAACGATCCTGTTCTCTCCCGGGACGCAGGAATCGATCCAACGCGTTTCGCCCGGCGGCGTGCTCGGCGATCCCGTCACGACGCTCGACAATTCTCGCGCCGAAGAAACGACGCACCGCTTCCCGTCTTTTCTGCCCGACGGACGCCACTTCCTGTACGTCCGTGGTAGCCACTCGGCGGCCAAACAGGACGACGTCAATTCGATCTGGGTCGGTGAAACCGAATCGGACGAGACTTTTGAACTGATGCAGTCCGGCACGCAGGCGTACTACGCGCAGGGGCATATCTTCTGGGTGCGCGACCAGTTCCTGATGGCCCGCCCATTCTCGGTCGAGAAACTGGCCTTTTCGGGCGACGCCTTCGCGGTCGGGGAAGGGATCGTCCTCGACTCGGGTACCTGGCGCGCCGCGTTCGCGGTGACGGAAACAGGCCCCCTCGCGTTCCATGGAGGGTCGGCCGGGGAACAAGCTCTCACCCTGCTCGATCGGGAAGGCAAGGTGCTCGGGACGATCGGCGATGAGGCCGTTTACGGACAGATCCGGTTGTCGCCGGACACTCGTTACCTGGCCGCGACGGTTTCGGACCGGGGAACCGGTCGTTCGGATCTGTGGGTCTACGACATGGCCCGCAACGTGGGAAGCCGTCTGACGTTCGACGACGCGCAGGACTACAACCCTATCTGGTCACCCGACGGGAAGCGAATCGCTTTCGCCTCCAACCGGGGCGGCAAGATTACAATCTACGCTCGCCAGTCCGACGGTCGTGGCGACGTGGAGTCGCTGTTTTCCGGTGAGCGCAGCGTCGTGCCGGAAGACTGGTCGCGTGACGGCCAGTACATCACGTTTAACTACGGTCGCGCAAAGTCCGATCTGTGGATCTTGCCACTTGACGGCGGCGATGCCTATCCGCTCGTGGAGACGGAGTTCGATGAGGGCTACGCCCGATTCTCGCCGGACGGCAACTGGATCGCGTACGTCTCGAACGAGGCGGGAAAGTTCGACCTGTACCTCACTCGGTTCCCCGGCGGTGAAGGAAAGTGGCAACTTTCGAAGAACGGCGCCGACTGGTTGCTTGGCTGGAACGCCGCCGGCGACGAACTGTACTTCCTGGACCTCGAGGGCAATCTCGCCGCAGTCAAGGTCGAACTCGCCGACCAGGTGGTCGTGGACCTCCCGCAGAAGTTGTTCGCGGTCCGCGCGGGTCTTGCCTGGGACAGCATGCCCGACGGCAACCGCTTCATTCTCGGTGTTCCGAGCAACGCCGGAGTCGAGAGCCCGATCACGCTGATCTTGAACTGGAAAGGTGGCCAGGACTGACCGGGGTACCCTGGACGAACCGGAGGAACGAACCATGAGCGAAATCATTCCACAGGCAACGTCCTCAGTCGGAGCGATCGCCCCCGAGGATCGCACGCTTGCGATGCTGACCCACCTGTCCGGTCTCGCCGGCTACATCATCCCGCTGGGCGGCATCATCGTGCCGATCGTCATCTGGTTTATCAAGAGCGAAAACAAGGCAATTGCCGCGATCGCCAAGCAGGCGATCATCTTGAACATCGCAGTCTTCGTTTGCGTGCTGGCGCTCGCGCTTATCGCGCTGACGATCGTTCTGTTACCGGTATCGATCATCGGGTGGATCGTGCTCGGCCTCGCCGCCATCGTGCTCCCGATCGTCGGGGCGGTGAAAGCCTCGGACGGGGAGTACTACAGCTACCCGGTGATCGGGACCCGTCCGTAAGGTTCGCTCGATACGGGATCCATTTCAGAATCCGTCGAGCCGTAACGTCCGCCGGATTCGTTCCGCTGTTTCAGACTCGACACCGGCTGCCGCGGCGAACTCGGGCCAGCGCCGTGCTGCCTTGCGCACCTCGTCGAGGATCGCCCGTTCGCGGCCGCGTTTCATCGATGCGATCTTGGCGCAGGCCTTGAAATCGTCGAGCGTGAAGCCGTCGCGTTTGCCGTTCATCGACATCTGGTGATTCGCGGTCCACGCGCCATCAGAGTTGTAGCTGTACGTAACGTCGTAGGCGGGTGAGAGAAACCAACGCCCGGACCTGTCCATCAGGAACGCGATGTTCTTGACGTGGTCGTCTTGGTTGCGCGCCAGGATGTTGAACGCCATGCGTCGGAACTGCTCCTCGACGGCTTCCATGCCGAGATCCAGGTTGCGTATGACCAGAAACGCCTGTTCATATGAATACGCACCCGCCTGGTTGTAGTCGTAGTGGGCCAGTGCGCACAGCGTCTGCATGTGCAGTTTCTCGCCCCCGTCCAGGCGGTCGAAACGCTGGGTCATGAAATGTTGCCGGCCGTGTTCTTCCAGCAACTCGCAGGGGTTCATGCGGATGCCCGCGGCGCCGGCCATCTTGTGGTACGCGTACTCGATGCGCCCGTAACCCTTCGGGTCCTCGAGCTCCTTGTCACGATTTCCCGAAACTCCGTCGAGCTTGATCAGCCAGTACTCGAACCCCTTTCGACCCGTGACCTGGCCGGAGCGCACCTCGCCGGTCTTACGGTTCCAGGCGATCGTCGCCTTGGCGCGCGCGCCACCGGCCGACGTCCCGACGCGCAGGATCTCCTTCAGCGCGTGTTCTTTCTCACGATCCGCAAACGACGTGACCAGCCGGTCGCGTTGGCTCAACACCTCGGAAGCAAGCGCCACCAGCACGTCGACATCGACCTTCCGTGAAGGCCGCGCCCTGGGCCCGGTAACGGGATGAAACTCGAGCGCGCCCATCCCGCGCCGGCCGGTGTAGCAGAGTCGTTCCACCGCGTTGAAGTCCGCGGGGTGGCGTCCTTGCGTGGCCAACCACGCTTCGATCAACGCGGTACCGAAACGATCGGGAAGCGAGTCGGCGAGCAGGCCGGGTAGGCCGTAGAAAGTCTTGCGTGGAAGTTCCGGGAAGCGGAACACGCGCTCCGACAACGGCATCGTCAGCGGGGCGATCTGGATCCCGCTGGCCGCGAAGTCCGGCGCGTACTGGAACGAAGCGGCTGCCTGGCCGTCCTCGACCGAGACTGCGCCGATCCTGCGACCCCACAACCGGACTTCAGCGAGGGAGGTCATTCACTCCAGGTCCACGCTTCGGAAGAACCTTCATCCTTTTGACCGGTTGACGCGCGGCGGCGCGCTTTGCCCTTCGATTCGAGCTGCGCCATCGGGCTGAGGCTTGGCTCGGGGACGAGGACGTCAATCTTGCCCGCCAGGTTGAGTGCTCGGAGGATCCGGACGAAACTGGTCATTTGGACCGATTCGCCGGATTCCATGCGTTCGACGGTCCTCTTGGAGACGCCGGCCTTTGCAGCGAGTTCGGCCTGGGTGAGGTTCCGGTCCAGCCGGGATCGCGCAATCCGCTCGCCGAGTTCGGACAAGACGGCCTGATCGGTGGACTGTTTGGTGATTTTCATAAGTCGACTATATTGACGCCTAAAACTTATATATGGTCTTAATATGCTATTTGTGGCGAATTGATAGTCTCATGTATATTCTAATTAAATCGCCAAATCAAGCGAATATTGTATATATAATATATTAAATTACCATTTATGGCGATTTGTTTGTCTAGATAGCTCGTATCTTGAAATGGATTTCGAAAGAATGTACTATTAAATAGTACACTATGAAACTAGATCACGAAGAAACAATGCGGCTCGCGGCCGAGCAAGGAATCACGCTAACGGAGATCCTGAGCAGAGCCGGAGTCAGCCGGACCGCTTACTATTCGCTCCGGCGCCGCGACAACATCCTTCCCCGAACAATTCGTGCGCTGGCCCAGGAGTTGGGCATCGATCCGGAACGTCTCCTTCAAAAAACGCCCACCCCGTTGACCTACGAACGCCGGATGAAACGTGCGCGCGAGATCTGCGAGCGTTTTCCGGGCACCGACTTCCACAACATCTGGCATACGTTGACACTGCTGGATCTACCGCCGGTCGAGCGGCTTCGCCGGGGACTCCGCCGTGGCCGCATCTGACCTGTTCACCAGGAAGGAGCAGGACTTCCTGAAGACCCTGTTGGACGAGGGGGTCGAGTTCATGGTCGTGGGTTTGGCCGCGGCGGCGCTGCAAGGCGTTCCGGCAGTGACCCAGGACATCGATCTGTGGTTCGCCCATCGAGGTGACGAGAAAATGATCGGGGCCCTACGGAAGGCCGGCGTCTCCTACATCCCACCCAGTGAACATAATCCCCCGTTGCTCGTGGGCGAAGCGGCGGACCTCTTCGATGTCGTTGCCCACATGCATGGGCTGGGCTCGTTCGAAGAGGAGCGGGCTCACGCGAAGATCGTGAAGATCGGCCGAATGAATCTACCCGTTCTTTCCCTGGAAAGGATCATTGCAAGCAAGGAGGCCACGGGGCGCCCCAAGGACCTGGCCATCCTGCCGGTGCTGAGAGACGCGCTCAGGGTGATCGATTGAACCGCGGGTTCCTCACTCGTCCTTGAGGAAACGGTCAAACCACTCGATCATCTCGGCCTGCACGTGCAGCACCGATTCCAGCGCCCGGTAGCCGTGGCTCTCCTGGGGCAGCATCACCAGCCGCACCGTGCCGCCGTTGCCCTTGATCGCCTGGTACATGCGTTTCGACTGCATCGGGAACGTGCCGGAGTTGTTGTCCTTTTCCCCGTGGATCATCAGCAACGGTTCGTTGATCTTGTCCGCGTGCAGGAACGGGGAGATGCCGAAATAGACGCTCTTCGCTTCCCACAGCGGACGGCGCTCGGACTGGAAGCCGAACGGCGTCAACGTACGGTTGTACGCGCCGCT
>Ga0114950_10000787_pt1 | contig 22666 bp, 22 predicted proteins | sample N075metaG_FD_83503 | JGI IMG/M metagenome (GOLD analysis project Ga0114950, IMG submission 83503) | Deep subsurface microbial communities from Kermadec Trench to uncover new lineages of life (NeLLi) - N075 metaG | ecosystem: Environmental > Aquatic > Marine > Ocean trench > Sediment | place... | reverse complement strand
GATAGGCCATGAGGTCGTCTGAGGTCAGATCGCGCCCGGGCATGACGGTGATCTCGATTTCGTCACGGGTGCGGTCGTTCTCTGCGAGCAGCACGTCGAGTTCTTTGAGGAGCGTCGCCATCTGCTCGGGCGATTTGCTGGCAGCGTTCCAACCCTGGCCGATCTCGGCGACCCGGCGCAGGGCCGGCCGGCTTTCGCCGCCGAATATGAGGGGCGGATGGGGCTGCTGTACGGGCTTCGGTGCGAAGCGACAAGCGGGCAGCGAGTAGAATTCATCTTCGTAGGCCGAGGGATCCTCGCACCACAGGGCTTTCATGACGGCCACGTAGGATCTCGTGCGTGCGCCGCGGCGCTCGGTCGGCGTGCCCAGGGCGCGCATCTCCTCGGCAAGCCAGCCGACGCCGATCCCCACGTCGAGCCGTCCGGCGGACAGCACGTCGAGCGTGGCAATCTCCTTGGCGGCGTAGATCGGATTGCGCTGTGGCAGGATCATCACGCCCGTCCCGATTCGAATTCGCTGGGTGTGCGCGGCGAAGAAGGACAACACCGGGAAGGGATCGAGCACGTTTCCGGTCGATCCCCCGGGCATCTTGCCATCTTCGGAGTAGGGATAGTTCGGCTCGTACTCGTCGAAGAGCACGGCGTGTTCGGGAACCCAGAGCGAGGCGAAGCCGCATTCCTCCGCCACGCGGGCGATCTCGATCGTGAGTTCGGGGGAAGCCAGCTCAGCGGAGAGCGGTGTGAACAGTCCGATTTTCATCTCATCTCCCTTGGCAACCCCGTCTGCGGTCCCAATCAGTCCATTGTTCGCCGGCTTGCCGTGAGGCATCGCGAACTCGTTTGCGGGCCGCCTGCCGAACAAGTTTCGACAAGCGAAAGGATCCTCTTGCTATGTGCGGGCTAGAATATGCGAACCGATCCTAGCACCTCGACCGGATCCTTTCCCGAGTAAGGTCGTGGTTCGGGAGGCGCGCGAGGTTACGCTGAGCGTGTTTGGTTGAGGCGAAAATGTCCTACGACCGACCCGAGCGCGGTTCCTTTCGCCGAGCATGCGCGGCGCTTCGAACAGGGGTATCCCTACGGTGACACGCCGAATGAGATTCGCGAGGGGCTACGCGCGTTGGGACTCGCGAGAAGCCTGAGTCATGACGCGTCGGGGGGCTCGGGCACGCCGCCGCCCACCCCGGTCGTCTGACCGGCAATCGCGATCTCGGGCGGAGCGCCCCAGGCCGCCGGCCCGTAGGGAAAGGGGAGGCTGGCGCCATCGACCAGGCCGGCCCAGACGCTGAACTGCGGCGCGTCGACCGTCCGGCCCGAGAAGCTCATCGGGTTCGGATGGCCAGCGAGGTAGGCGCAGACGGCGCCCGGAACGTCGACGCTGACTCCATGGGTGCCGTCGATTCCCTGCTGGCTCGTGATCATCACCATGCGTTCGGTGGCGACGACGCCGGGCTCGAGATTGATGACGGCAATTCCCTCGCCGCGGAGCTCCTTGGCTAGCCCGAGAGTCGCCCGATTGATCGCAGCCTTCGTGATGGAATAGAGCAGTGGCCATCCGCCCGCTCCGGGCAAATCGCGGGTTTCGTTCTGGCCCGCGCCAGAAGAGATATTGATGATGATGGCACCGCCCTGTTGGCGCATGCTGGGCAGGGCCTTCTGGATCAGGAAGAGGGGGGCGACGACGTTGGCGGCGAAGGCGCGATCGTATACTTCGATCGGCGTGTCCGCGAACAAGCTCATTCCCTCTCCGTAGTAGATGCCGCTATTGACCAGGATATCGATCCGACCGAACTCACGGAGCGTTCGCTCGATGGCGGCGGCGCAGGACGGCCGATCCAGCAGATCCATCTGACAGGTCAATGCTCTGCGGCCTGCGGATTCGATGTCTCCGGCCACGGCGTCGAGGCTGCCGGGAAGCCCTCCTGGAGCCGATCCCTCGTGCACCGTGCGGGCTGCGACGGCGACGTCAAAGCCCGCCCCTGCGAGGTGACGCGCACAGCCACGACCAATTCCGCGGCTTGCGCCGACGACGAACGCGACACGATCTGTAGCCATCTTTATCCTCCGCGGCCGAAGTCCCGACCTTCTGGTTGATTCTTCAGAGTGCAATATTTCTGGCGTCCTCGCGACGACCGTCAGGAAAAATGCGGGCTAGAACCCCAGTTCGTCTTCCAGTGCGTCGGCTTCGTTCTTGAATCGCTCTTTCTCGGATGCGGATTTCTGCATGTTCTCAGCCGCCCGCCGAACCGAATCCGCATCGACACTGAATCGTGCTTCGGCTTCTTCGAGGGCCTTCTCCTGGCGATCGTGCGCGGCCCGAAGTGCCGGCTCGATCGCCTGGTGAGCCGAGGCCGTGGAGGACGAGGCCTCCTTGAAGCCGCCGAAATCGTAGTACCGCCGTGCCTCGTGGTAGGCGGCATCCTTGAGGCCCAGGCTCGAGCCTGGGTCCTCCGCCCTCGCCAACATCTCGTCACCGCGTTTGCGAGCCCGCTTCGAAGAAGGCATGGCCTGGCGGTCCGCGAATAATTCGAGATTCCAGCCGCGCGCACTACGCAGATACTCCAGAGATTCGCTTGCCCGCTTCTGCAGGATCATTGCGTCCTTGTCCCCGATCGCTCCGGCATCGACTGCCAGAAGCGCCTTCGCGAGGCCCTGAGAGGCTTCGACCGCTTGGGAAGCGGAAAATTCCAGATCCGTGATAGCCCGGCGGAAGGAGTCTTCTTCGTCATGCAGCGCCGTCCGATGTCGTCCTTCCGCGATACGCCGCAAAGACGTCAGGGCTTCGCGACAGGCCTTCGTGAGCGCGTCCTCTTCACTCAGGATGAACGCACCGTACGCGCGATCGTTGTCGACACGAGCCACGATTCCCTCGAGCACCCGGAGCGAGGAAATGAACCGGCGCGCTCTCTTTGCCTCGACCTGTGAAACGAGGGCCGTCGCACCCTGATCTGCCGCCGTCACGTAGAGCAAGTCCGCCTCATCTCGAGACCGGCGCGACTCGCTCGCTGACTGCTGACGCCTGAGTTCGAGTTGGACTTCGAACCAGCGGCGAGCCACCGACTTTCCGAGGCACTTGATCGAGATCTCCGAATCGCCGCCTCCCCGATAGGCGAGCCGGAAGGCGTCACTCAGCGCATTCGTCGCATCGTCGGTGTCACGCGCGGCGAGGGCGCTGTCGGCGGCATCGAGCGCAGCGAAGAACTTCGATTTCCGATCGGAAGACAAATCGCCCTCGCAGTACTCGGAAAAGGACGCAGCCGAAACGTCTCCGCCAAAGCGGCCCGTTTCTCGATCGAGATCCCCTCGCGCGCCGGACGGCGAGAGCAACATCGCGACACCGAAAAGCGTGAATAACCTGCAGGGTGCCGCGGCCCGAATGAGTGCCGCGGCCGAAATAAGTGCCGCGGCCTGAAGAAGTGCCGCGGCCTGAAGAAGTGTCGCAATTCGCATTCTCGGGTGAGTGCCTCCTGGCCGGGACCCCGTCGCACGCTCAGTAAAAGCCGGTTCCGGGAGCGTACCCACTCGATCTGCCTTCGTTCGAACTCCCTCTATACGGTATACGGCCTGCCTGATACCCTGTAAACCGTCACCCAATCTCAGCCGTGAGGGATCCAATGAAGAATCACAAACCGACCCGGATCATCTTCTCGACGACGATCTGCCTTGCCGTGTTGGTGCTGGCCGGGGCAGTCGCGCAGGCCTTCGTAGGTTCGATCGCGGTGGGTCTCGGACGGATGAATGACCTGGGTGAGGTCAAGACGTCTTTCACGGCGGAAGCCACGCTCGAGACCGAGGAGATGACGGTTAACACGCGCATCTACTACAAGCCGGGCAAGGTGCGCGATGAGATGAATGTCGGCGGACAGAAAATAGTTACGATTCGACGCTTCGACCTCGACAAAATCTGGATGCTCATGGGACACGGCATGGTGATGGAGATCGAACCGGACAAGGGCAGCAAGCAGGCGCCTGATTTCAAGCTGATCTCGCGCGAAATCGTTGGGCCTGAAACGATCAATGGAATGAAGACGACGAAGTACAAGTCGATCTATGAGACGAGTGACGGAAAATTCGGCGGCTTCACCTGGTATACAGAGGACAATATCGCCGTGAAGGGCTTTCTGGTCCATCAATCCAAAGGCGAGAAACAGCGCGTCAAGTTCGAGTTCACGAATCTCGAGCGTGGCGACCAGCCCGACTCCCTCTTCGAGCTCCCGGAGGGCTCCCAGGTACTGAACATGGGCGGCATGCCGGGTATGGGAGGCATGCCCGGAATGGGCGGCGGAGGGCGTGGCGGTTTTCAGCTCCCGGGACCGAACTGACTACTGACCCATGACTATTGACTACGCTTCGATCGACAGACGGGTTTCGACCCGCTGCCCCCGTTCTCACGGATCATCGAAAATCCATCCTGGAGGTCCGAGGGTTCAGAGATACAGCCCGTGTCCGGGCTGGTGTTCGTCTCCACTGCCCGGTTTGGTCGGTGGGCTGGAGAGGCGGCCCTGCTGCTTGAGGACCTCCTGATAGGTCGATCCCCCGAACATTTGTTTCAGCCGATCGTCCCATTCGTCGGCGGCCTCGGCGACGACGCGGATCGAGAAGCGCAGGGCTTCCTCGTTGAGCGGATCTCCGAGCAGGGCTTCGTCGAAGATGATCGTCTTGCGATCGACATCGAGGGTGAAACGCCCGAATAGCAGACTGAAATTCATGCGCGCGAGAAAGAGGCCGAGTTCGGGCACGACGTTCACCTGGACATTGGTGACGGCAAAGACGCGGACTACCGCGGGGCCGTTCGGCAGGATGCGCGGCGAGATTACGACCTGGACGTCAGCGATCGGCAGGAGGTAGTCCCCCTCGTGGTCCTGCTCGGGGGGACTTCCGATCACATCTTCGACGACGCGTTCGATGCGCTCTCGCAGCTCAGCAAGCAGTTTGCGTGCGTCGTGGGCTGCGCGGTGGTTGCCGTGCAGCACGTCGAGGCGGGGTTCCGGCTTTGTCTGGAAGACGTCGGCGATCAGCGTCAACGCCAGATCGACCGCGTCTCGAGGGCTGCTCGCCGGCTTTCGCCAGATCTCTGCCGGGTCGTCGGCGTCTTCCGGCGCGTAGCCCTGTTTGGCGAGCGCGCTCCGGATCTCGTCCGAGAGGGGCGGCACGATGGGGGGGCGTCCCGGAACGCGCACCTCGAGCGTTGGATCGTCGTCGCGAGTGATCTCGACCATCTGCAGGGGAGCACCCGCCGGACCCAGCGCCACGAAGTCGAAGGCCTCGAGCGCCTCGACCTCGCCCAGCAGAAACTCGCGAACACCCTTGAAATCGACCATTGAGATCTCCCGCGTCGGCGTCGTCTGAGGATACCAGGGAGTGGGGGGGAGTCGGGGGACCGGTTCGCCTTTTCTCGAGATCGCACGTTGGATGAAACAGGCCCTCGAGACCTCCGAAAGTCCCTTCGCCATGACCTCCGCGACGAATGATTGGCCGATGTGTGGAGCCGGACACAGAGGCGGGCTTTTGATTCGAGCTTCCGCGCGCCCGAGCGGTGCGGTTGGGCTAAACCGACTTGAATCACGAATCACGATCGGTCGACGGCTCGGTGACAGCAAACAGAGATTCAGTAGGGCGCAGGACGAAGGCAGCGCTCGCGGCCGCGATGATCTGCGTGTCTCTGGCTGCGCTTGCCTGCGGCGTTTCGGGTCGGGCGCCCACGGCGGTCGACGGCCTGCTCGACCTCTCGGGCTGGAATTTCGATGCCGACGGAGATGTCTCTCTCGTCGGGACGTGGGAAATCTGCTGGAACCAGCTCCTCGAGCCCGGCGAAGTGTGCCGGCCGGGTTGGCGCCCTGTTCGCGTGCGGGGCATCTGGTCCGAAGAGGCCGTCGGAAGCCCATTCGGGGGCATGGGCGTCGCGACGTATCGCCTGCGTATTTCGCTGCCTCCCGGGACGGGCTCTCTCTCGCTCGCTGTGGGCAGTCCGTACACGGCCCACCGGTTGTGGATCGACGGTGTCGACCGGGGCCGGGTCGGAATCGTCGGCCGAACCGCCGAGACGACGGTGAGCGGAGTGTCCAACCGGGTCTACGAGCTCGAGCCCGGGTCGAGCGAGGTCGATCTCCAGCTCCAGGTCGCAAATTTCGTCTTTCGCGGCGGCGGACTGCGGCGTCTCTGGTACGTCGGCCAGGCGGAGTCGATCCAACGCGGCATCGGTCTCGCGATTCTCCGAGAGGGGACCCTTTTTGCGGTGGGTGTGGTCATCGGTCTGGGATTTCTCGTGTTATTCGCGCTGCGTTCGACGGAACGGTCGCGCGGCTATTTTGGGATGATGGCCCTGGCGCTCGGACTGCGCGCGGTTCCGGCGTCCCTCTCCACTTTCGGAGAGCTGGTTGCGCCGTGGCTGACGTGGGAGTTGGTGATTCGGCTGGAATATCTGGGGGCCGCGTTCACCGGCTTCGCCTTCGCCGGCTATGCGCGGACGAAGGTCGCGGGAATCATGCCGCCGCGGACGATGAACGGTCTTCAGCTGGCAGCGATCGCTTTCGGCCTGATCGTCGCGTTTGCACCCATGCCGATCGCTCTCGCCAGCTTGCCGGCTCAATGGGCGTTTTCGGTGATCCTGATTGGACTGATCATCCTCTGTTATGGGAGAGCCTGGACACGAGGCGTGCCCGGCGTTGGGATCACCGCCGCCACGGCTGTGCTCTATGTGGGCTTCGTCGCGCACGATATCGTACGAAGTATCCTGAGTGACGTGGGGGCGCCCCTCGAGCTCTTTCCCTACGCCATCGTGCTCTGGATTTTCGCCGAGGCCTTTCAGCTTCTGCAGGCATTCCACCAGAGCTTCGAGCAGGTCGAGTTGCTCTCCGGGGAGTTGAGCGACGCGAACTTCGAACTCCAGGAGACCGAGGCGGCAATCGTACGTTTCGTGCCCTTCGATTTCCTGCGGACGCTCGGCAAGGACTCGATCCGCGAGGTTCACGCCGGGGACCATGCGAGGTCGAAGATGAGCGTGCTCCACTGTGGCTTTCACTTGAAGGGGAATGTCCCCGACCGGGCGATTCCCGAGAACGAATTCGAGCGCGTCAACAATCTGGTCGGACGTCTCGAACCCTGCATCGATCACCACGACGGCTTTTTGAACGACTACCGTGGCGATGGCTTCCAGGCATTCTTCGCCGGGGGGGCGGCGGATGCCGTGGCTTCGGCTTGCGAGATCCTCGAGGCGGCTCGCGAATTCAACAACCAAGCCGCCTCGAGCGGGCGACTGGGCATCGACGTGGGGATCGGAATCGACACCGGCTGGATCCAGCTCGGGACGATCGGGAGCGGTGAACATCTATTGAGAGGCGTCGTGGGTGAACCCGTCAACGTGGCGCGTCGGATCGAGGCCTTGGCAGCTCGAACGGAAGGCAAGGTACTGATCAGCGCGGCGACGCGTGAGGGGCTTGGCGAGGCGTGTCGCTTTACGATGCGGGCGGTCGAGGGGGCGGAAATCGTCGTCGGCGCCGGTACGACCGGGGTCTATGAGATTCTCGGAGAACGCTAGGCGTGGGGTCGGAGCTCGGGATTTACGCTAGATGGGAGAAGGTGGACGACGTAGGGAGGAGTCAGGTTGGCGTTGGGTGGGCGTAATAGGTGTCGTGGGCGTAGCAGGTGTAGTGGGTGTAGAGATCAGGCGCCGAGTAGAACGATCCGACCGCGACCCAGCTTGACCCGTCCGCGCATGGCCGGTGACGTGAGGACCTTGCTGACGCTCTCGCGACTCAACCCGAGTACGTCCGCGAGATCCTGCTGTCGAAGCTGGATGCTTTTTCCGCCTTCGATACGCTCGCCGAAGCGGTGTGCGAAATCGAGTAGCGCCTTCTCGACGCGGGCCTCGATGCTGAGGAAGGCCGCATCCTCGATTCGTTCGGAGAGCTGGCGGGCCGCCTCGGCCGATGCGTAGGCGAGCGCTTATCGCAGTGCGGGGTGGCGTTCCATCAGCGGCTCGAGATCTCGACGCTTGAGGGTGGCGAGTTCAGAGTGGGCGAGGGCGACGACACTCGCGTGGCGCGGGGCTCCGGTCGAAATGCCGATCACGCCGATCAATTCGCCGGGCGCGACGAGTCCGAACGAGATCTGCCGCCCGTTTGCGCCGGTCGCGTACAGCTTCATCTGCCCGGAGACGAGTCCAAAGATCGCGTCGCTTGGTTGGTTCTTTTCGAAGAGGATTTCACCCTTGCGCACCGACCTACGGTGAACCCAGCGCATGCAATCCTCGAAGAAGTCCCGGAAGAAGGGGCTTTCGACGAGGGCGTTGAGCGCACGATTCTGGAAGGGCGTCAGCATATTGACCCGAGGATGGTACGCAGAAGGGTACGCGTATTTCAGCCTAATGGAAAGCCCGCATGACACCCATCCCAAAGATGCACTTCACCGCCACCCGGCCAACCGCGGCGGCCCTGGGGGCCGCGGGAGACACTCGAGCCATGTGATCGGGATCTCAGTTCGTCGGCCCGGGAGCGGATCCGGGATCAGGTGCTGTCCTCGATCGAGAGCGCCCGATTCGGACAGAATCGAACGGCGGCCTCGACCTGCGTTCGTAGGCTTCCACCGGGTTCAGGGTCGAGGATCTCGACGTGCGAATAGGTTCCGTCCCCGGAATCGACGACCCGAAAGACCTCGGGTGCCTCGTTCTCGCACATTCCGTGTCCCTGACAGAGCTGGAGATCGGCGATGACCTTCACGTCGTCGTGCTCCGGCTCTGATATCGCAGCATGCACGGGCTGCTCGGCCGTAGAATCAGGGACGGCATCACCTCACGATAGGTCTCGGGCGGATCGACCAGCGAGAGTTCGTAGCGGCTGAGAAGCGCTGTCATGATCGCCTTCACCTGCAGGAAGGCAAAAGCGTTGCCCACGCATTTTCGTTTGCCCCCACCGAATGCGATCGAGGCGAAGACCTTCTCGGGCAGCGGTCGGTGGGGATCGAATTTTTCGGGATCCGGGTATAGATCGGGCAGGCGGTGGGAAACGTAGGGTGAGATGACGAGAATCGTACCCACGTCGAATACGTAGTCCTTGTACTCGAAAGGCTGCATGACCTGTCGCATCAGGGTGCAGAGCGGGGGATGCAACCGAAGTGTTTCGCCGACGAAGCTTTCGAGCGTGGGCATCTCCCGCAGTGCCGTGAACGAGAGATCCTCGCCGTGTCCGTAGACTTCGTCGATCTCCTGGGTCACTTCTCTCTGATATTCCGGATGCCGCGCGAGCTCCAGGCTGACCCAGGCTGCCGTGTTCGAACTCGTGTGGAATCCGGCAAACATGATCCAGATGACCATCCCGGGGATCAACTCGTCGGCGAGTGCGGATCCGTCGGCATAGCGGGCCTCGAGAAAGGTCTGGAGCATGTCGGGGAGCGCGTCTTCTTTGGAGCCGCGGCGCTCACGAACGGCCTGCATCAGCATCGTCTGAAGACGCGCTCGCGCCTCGTCGCGTCGGGTAAAGGCCGCCTCGCCCGAATGGGCATCGACGATGGCGGAGGGGGAGATCGCCTCCTCGAGATCGTGGAAGAGGGCGCCGAATTCGTCCGACAATGTTCGCCGAAATTCTTCGCCCATCAGGCAGCGCGTCGACGTCCGCAGGACGAGCGCTTTGAAGGTGTCGTGGAATTCCTTCTCGCCTTCCTCGCCCCAATCGGCGATGAACGCTTCGACCTCCTCTGCGATCGCTTGAGCGTAGGCCTTCATCTTCGCCGGGCGCAGGGCGTTCGAGAGGAATTTGACCTGCTGCCGTTCGATCTCGAGCGGAGCCCCGTATTGAATTCCTTCGCCGAAGACCGGAACCATGTATTGGTAGGGCGCCGAGGTCGAGAGCTGTTCATCCGGTGCTCGAAAGATGGCCTCCTGTATATCGGCGCTCGCGACAAGTACGTGTCGGACGCCATTGAGATCGAATTCGGCGAGCTCGCCGCATTCTTGCCACGCTCGATAGAGAAAATGGGCGGGATGGTCGAGGAATTCCTCGTAGTGGCCCGTCTCGGGCTTGGCGCCGCTTACGATCCGCGGCCGGGGGGAATCGGTCATGTCAGGCTTCTCCTGTTGGTCTCGAGTGGCTTGCACATCGAACTCCGCATCAGCGCTCGCGCCAGGTTTGCGTACAGAATGCTCGGCGAATCAGCCGATCAACGTCCGCCATCACCGACTCGGGCTCTGCGCTCATGCCGTCCTCGAGCCAGTCGGCCAGTTGGACCTGTTGCATGGCGAGCATCGTTCGCGCCAGCCGATCCGGGCGGCCGGGCTCGAAGACGCCGGCTTCGATGCCGCGCTCGATGATCGCGGCCAACTGAGCAACGCCCTCTGCCCACACGGCCGCACGACGGGATTTTCCGTCCATCGAGTGCCGCACGCCCCAGTTGGCGCCCTCGTCGATGTACATGCGCAGCTAGTCCGGGTTCTCGATGAAGTAGTTGATATAGGCGCGGCTGCCGGCCAGAAGAGCGTCCAGGGGATCGCTCCCGGCGGCCTCGGCGGCGACGGAAGCCGCGTGGATCTCGCGCAGTCGCGCCTCGTGGAGTGCGTCGACGATCTCCGCCTTGCCGCGATAGACCGAGTAGAGCGTGCCGAGCGAGAGTCCGGCCTGCTCGGCGAGGTGTCCCATTTTTGTGTTGGGAATGCCGTCGCGGGCAAAGGCGTGTGCGGCGGCTTCGAGGACGAGGTTTCGGTAGGTGTCGCGCCGCGCCGCGCGGGCGTGGTCTCGAGCGGAGGGGCGTGCTCGTATTCTCGAATGCGATGCGCTCTCTCGGTTGGCCATCATCGCAGCATTCTAAAATAGAATTCGATTTCAAACAATAGAATGATATTTCAAAAACGCTCCGCCGGGGATGCCGAGTCGAGTTCGCGTCGGGCGAATGTGGCCAGGAGATCCTGTCTGACCCGCGAAACGAGCCTCACGCCTCGAAGATCTCCCGCACCCGGCCAGCTAGCGTCTGCCCATGAACCCACTCTGCTACGAGACGATCAACCGCTCGCCCTTCATCACGCCGGATTTCGAGGCCGATCTCTCCGCGCAGATTCGCGCGGCCGGAAATGCGGGCTTCCGTTGGATGGGAATCGATTTCGCTTCCATCGATCAGTATTGCGACGGGGGAGGGACACTCGCGTCGTTGCGCCGGCAATTGGATGACGCGGGAATCCGCTGCTTCGAATTGCAGCCGCTGCTTCTGGGCGAAAACCTCGCGGAGACGATCGCTGCTGCACACCGCGCGGCCGAGATCGCCTCCCTGCTCGAGGTGCCATGGGTCCAATCCGGAGTCGTGGGCGATCTCGGCGTGCAGGTCGAGGAGGGCTTTCGCGAAAGTGCATCGATCGTCGCGAAATCGGGGGCCTCGCTCGCGGTCGAGTTTCTGCCCATGAATGCGCTGAAGAGCATTTCTGAAACGCGCGCCTTCTTCGCGCGCGCGGGGGTCGAGACGGCGGGCATCGTCGTCGACAGCTGGCATTTCTTCCACGGACCCGACGAGTGGTCCGATCTCGAAGCGCTCTCGCTCGGCGAACTCGCCTATCCGCAATTCAACGATCATCCCGCTCTCGAGAGCGACGACCTGATGTTCGAGACGACGCAGCGGCGCGTGCTGCCGGGGCAGGGCCTCTTCGACCTCACTCGCTTCAGCCGAACGATTCGTGAGAAAGGCTACGAGGGTCCCGTCAGCCTGGAAATCCTGTCCGCCGAATTGCGTCGGTTATCACCGGAGGATTTCGCTCGCTCCGTCTTCGAGAGTTCGTCGCCCTATTGGAGCTGATTGCGATCGTTCCCCTGCGCGTCGGATTCGGAGCCGCGCAAGGGATCCTTGCGAAATGACTGGATGCCGATCATGCCTGCGGCGCGATGAGCTCGGGCCAGAGTTGCAGGGCCGTCCCCCCGAGATAGAGATCGGTCTCGTCTCGCGCCAGTTTGTGGGTACTCGCGCGTGCCAACTCCACCCAGTCGCGGTAGCTGCGGTCGTGCGACGCGGGGTAATCGCTGCCCCATAACAGCCGCCCGGCGCCGAATTTGTCCGCCAGTTGGCGGACGATCTGCGCTGGATCGTCCTGGATGAGCACCCGGGTCGAAACCTTGAGATAGACATTCTCGAGGGAGGCCAGCGAAGCCAGACGTTCGAAATCATTCACCACGTCGATGAATCCGCAGTGGTCGAGAATGACCGGGCGCTGGTGGTGGGAGCGGGCTGCTGCGGCGAAGCTTTCGAGCTGGTTGCCCAGCGTGAAGGCCACGACTACGAGTCCCAGACGGTCGGCGGCATCCCAGACGCGCCTTGCCCCTGGACTGTCGAGGCCCGCATCCCCCTCCATGAACCCGCTCACGAGGCGCACGCCCCGCATTCGGGGGTGCACGGCCAACGATTCGAGCTGTGTCGAAGCCTCTTGCTGCTGGGTGTCCACGACGCACACGGACACGAATCGGTTCGGATCGGCCTCGGCGGCGGCGATCGTGTAACGATTGTCGAATTGATAGGCGGCAAAGCCCTGCACGAGGCACGCCCGTTCGACGCCACAATCCGTCATCTCGCGAGCGAGTTCCTCCGCCGTGACCCGCGCGTGAACCGGCCACGAACTGGGGTCGGCGGGGTCGGTCACCGTACACTGAAGCGGGAAGCGTTCCTCGTCGGCCGACACGATGTGGGTATGGCTATCGACAATCATGACACTCTCCATCCTCCTCGGGAGACACGAGCCCGATTTTTTGGGTCATACGACCGGGTCGTCCAGGGAAGTCTCCAGCCGGGACGGGACATGCGTGCGGAGTGTTGCACGCCGCTCAGATCACTTCATCATCGCGAAACACCCGCCACGACCGGATGCGCCCCTCCGAATCGAAGGCAAAGATTTCTGTATTCGCCAGGCTGCGCGGGGCGGCGCCTGCCCCCTCTTCGAACGCGACCGTGTGGGCAAGGGCTTCCATGCCGCAGACGATCACGCGATTGCAGCCGAGGCTTATCCGGCGGCGATCGCCATGCGTCGCTTCCCAGAGGTCACGGGCGTCGCCTAGCGGATGTGCGCCACGGCCCACCGGATCTTCCACGATTGCGTCCGCGGTGAAGCGCTCTCTCCACTCTTCGCGCGTTCCGAGGTTCCAGAAGTAGAGATGGTCTTCGATGGCCTGCTGAATCTGTGCCGCGTTTCGAGCGGGCGGCGGCAGGTCACTCGGTAACGGCAGCGTCGGGTAGAAGACCTTCCAGAGCTCGTCCGGAACCGGGTCGGCGAAGGTGCGGTTCGAAGAGAGCAGCCCGTCGTCGTCGACCGTGTAGATGCCCGTGTAGCTGAGCGTGTGGCGTGTGCCCGAACCGCTGTCAGGGCCCACGCCAGGCGCATCGAGATGTGTGACGGCACGCAGGTCTGCGACGATTTCGCGCCCTCCGACGGTCAAGCGGTACGGCGCCATGTCGAGGCGCAACCCCGCTACGTGCATGTTCCGCCATTCTTCATCGTAGCTTCCCATGGGCCGCACACCGGTTCCGACCGGATCTTCGATCGTATAGCCCGCGGTGAAGCAGGCGCGCCAATCGGCGTGGGAAGCGGTCTTCCAGAGGCGGATATGTTTCCGCACGATTTCTCTCATCGCGCTCGGCGTGATCATCGGAACCTCTTCTCGGCATCTACGATACTAGTTGGCGCTCGGCCCTGCGCAAATTTCTGGACGACGTGTAAATTTGCAAGCAGGAACGGCACGAGACCGTCTATGCTCTTTCCCGGACGGGGTTCGAGAGCGGCCCCGGTTCCAATTCGAAAACTGATCGGGTCGATCAGGCTCGTTCCATTTCGAAGGGATGCTAGGCAACAACGGTCGCATCGGCCGAGCCGGACGCTTCGGCAGGGGTGAACCAGGCGGTTGGGGTGCGGCGACGAATGTGGAGATCAGGTGACCTTCGGGGTCCGGCTCTCAAGGTGGTTTTGGGAAGCCTGACAGCCCAGCTCGGGCTGGGTTGTATGTATCTGTCCCAGACCCTTAACCCGGCCATGTTGGAGGAATTCGGTTGGTCCCGGGGTGATTTCATGGCGGCCGGGAGCCCGCGAACCTTCGTGGCGGCCCTGGCGAGTCCTGTCGTGGGCATCCTGACTCAACGTTTCGGCACGCGACCCGTGGTCTCGGTCGGCCTGGTCCTCCTGGGCAGCGCGTACGTGCTGACTTCGCGGGTCGATGCGCTCTGGCAGATCTTTGTCCTGAGCGTTGGCCTCGGAGTCGTCGTGGCTGCAGTGGGCGATATTGCGGTGGGCAGCGTGGTCTCCAAATGGGTGCATCGCTCGCGCGGCCTGGCGATGGGGCTCGTGTATAGCGGCTCGAATCTGGGAGGCCTGATCGTCTCGATCCTCGGAGCCTGGTGGGTGGTCGAATACGGCTGGCGGAGCACCTATCTCTTCGTCGGCCTGGGCGCAGTCGCTCTCTTGCTTCCGGTCTCCTGGGCGTTGATCCGGGAACCCCCCGCGGATTTCGTCCCGCTCGAGGCTGGAGCGGTGGGTCCAGTCGAGGGGACTCGAACCGGGTCCAGCGAGGAGGTCGCTTTCTCGGAAATGATTCGAAGCCGGGACTTCTGGGTGCTCGGAATCGCGCTCTTCTTTTTCTTCTTCTACTACATCGGCGTCACCGCCAACTTCGTGCTCTTCCTGACGGACCAGGGTGTCTCGATCGGGCGGGCTTCAGCCAGTTTCGGCGTGACGGTTTTCCTGGGCGTCACATCGAAAATCGGCATCGGTGTGATGGCGGATCGCTGGCCGGCCAAAACGGCCCTCCTGGTGAACTTTTCGCTGGTCGCGCTGGCCTCGTTTCTTCTACTCGGAATCCCGTTCACGGGCATGTTGCCGCTCTTCATCGTCGTGCACGGCGTTTCCACTGCGGCCCAGAACGTGGTGTATCCCATGATCGTGGCCGAGCGCTTCGGGACTCAGAACATGGCAAAAATCTATGGTGTCCTGATGCTCGCCCTGCTTCCGGGTGGAGTCCTGGGTCCGATCTTCGCGGGTTATCTCTTCGACATCCGAGGCAGCTACGAGCTGGCCTTCCAGATCTTCGCGGGTCTCAATCTCGTGGGACTGGCAGCATTATTCAGCGTGCGTGGCCGCAAACCGTTGCCGGCCGGAAATTCGTGACGCATTACCAGGAAGGGGGACGGAGCATGGCCTGGGATTTCACGCGCAGCTACATCGCGATGGTGAAGGTCCAGACGCCCATGCGCCGACACTGGAAAGAGGGAGGGGCCGCATGAGTACCGATCGGGGCGCGGGAGATCGAACTCGAGGATTGATCGATCTCGAAAAACTCGAGACGTGGATGGACGAGCGCGGGCTGCCCGGCGTCGGAGAGCCTCTCACGGCGCGCTTCATCAGCGGCGGGGCATCGAACGAAATCTTCGAACTTACGCGCGGCGAACATCGGCTCGCGTTGCGCCGTCCACCGCGCAAGGTTCCGAAGGGGCGAAACGAAACGATGCTACGGGAGTACCGCGTGCTCCAGGCGCTGCGTGACAGCGACGTTCCGCATACCCATGCCTACGCGGTTTGCGAGGACACCGAACTTCTCGGCGCGAGCTTCTACATCATGAGTTTCGTGGACGGCTGGTCGCCGATGAACATGGGCGGCTCATGGCCGGCGCCCTTCGATCGCGATTTCGAAGCGCGCAAGGGACTCGCGTACGAGTTGGTCGACGCGATTGCCCGGCTCGGTCAGGTCGATTGGAAGGCGGCGGGCCTCGAGGGTTTTGGAAAACCCGAGGGTTTTCTCGATCGCCAGGTCGATCGTTGGCTGCATCACCTCGAGGGTTTTCGATTTCGCGAGCTTCCCGGCCTCGACGTCGCCGCCGAGTGGTTGCGTAGCCATACGCCGAAGACCTTTTCCTCGGGCATCATCCACGGGGACTATCAGTTTGCGAATGTGATGTTCGAGCACGGCGGGCCCGCGCGCATGGCCGCGATCGTCGATTGGGAGATGGCCACGGTGGGCGATCCGCTGCTCGATCTGGCCTGGGTCTTGATGGGATGGCCCGACCCGGGAGAGGACGAGCAGAACGGCTACGTCGATTACGAGGGCATGCCGACGCGTGACGAGCTGATGCATCGCTACGCGAGCCGAAGCGGTCTGCCCGTCGACAAAATGGACTACTACATCGTTCTGGCCCGATTCAAGATGGCCTGCGTCCTCGAGGGTGGCTACGCGCGATTCATACGGGGGGGCGCTGACAATCCCAAGATGGAGGCCTTTGGTGATGTCGTGCTCGACATGGCGAGCCGAGCCGCTGAGCTGGCGCGGACTTCGAACCTGCCGGCGGGCTAGCTCAACGACAGCTTCGACATGTCGATCGATCCCGTCATCAGTCCTGCGGATGTACCGCCGTCCGTAAAGAGGTTCTCTCCGCTGATGTAGCTCGCTGCTGCGCTGTTCAGGAAGGCGAGGACCCAGGCCTGCTCGTCCGCGGTCGAATTGCGGCCGATGGGCTTGGGGAAATTGTCCATGAAGGTCTTGCCCACGTTCTCCACGAAATGGGGCATCATGGGCGTGTCGGTCGGGCCCGGACTAATGCAGTTGATCCGAACCCCTGTCTCTTGCGTGATGAGGGGGCCGCGGTGCAGCGTGTATGCGATCGTGCACATCTTCGAGAAGGAGTATCCCTCCAGGCCGCCTTCGGCGTCCGCATCCTTGACCCATTGGGAGGCTTTGGCGTGGTCGGTCAAGGCGAGCAATTCCTTGAGCCGATCGAGCACCATCATATAGGCCATGCCGGCACCCGAAGAGATTGTTGCGATGCTGTCCCCCCGCTTCATATGGGGGACGCAAGCCTCCACCATGTGACGCAGACCGAGGAAGTTAACGCTCATCACGTCCACATTGGAGAAGGACCCGCCGGGCAGCCCGGCACAGTAGAAGAGCGAATCGATCGGGCCAGCACCAGCGATCTCGCCCACGACGGCTTCGATTGCGATCGGGTCTCGGCAGTCGACCTCAAAAAACTTCGAGTGGTCGACGCTGGGTTTCTTGATGTCGACGGCCACCACCTCCGCACCGAGCTCGCCGACGATGCGTGCCGTGGACTCGCCCATCCCGGAGTAGCATCCGACGACGATTACGCGCTTGTCCTGGTAGTCGAGTAGATTCTTCATGGGAATTCTCCTGGCGGGGGCCTGTGTTGAGTCATCCACGCTAGCCCAATGTGTAGCGGTTGGTGCATGGGCTCTGGAGCAAGTTCTTTCGGTTCTGGCATCCCGCTGTTGCATCCTGGGTGAACCGATTCATCGCAAGAATCTCATGACCAGAGTTGGGTGCGATCCCCGCGACGGGACCTATGATCAGGTGATACCGGGCTATGCGGGTGCGACGTTTCCGCGCGTCGCACGAGATCAAGACCATGTGATTCCCTCCTGCAGAGGAAGAGGAACTGGATGACCACCGGCATTTGTAGACCCGAAGAGATTCGCGATTGGCAGCGCGAAGTGGACGTGATCGTCGTCGGACTCGGCGCGGCCGGGGCGGCGGCGGCGCTCGAAGCCTCGGCCACGGGTGCCGAGACGCTGGTTCTGGAATGCGCGAGCGGGGGGGGTGGGACCTCTGCCATGTCCGGTGGCACGATCTACCTCGGCGGTGGCACGGCGCTCCAGAAAGCCTGCGGATTCGAGGATTCCACGCAGGCGATGTTCGACTACTTGATGGCCAGCGTCGGCGACGCGCTCAACGAAGAAAAAGTGAGACTCTACTGCGAGGGGTCTTGCGACCACTACGACTGGCTCGTCGAGCAGGGCGTTCCCTTCAATCCAGTCTTCTACCCCGATAGCGGCGACGCGCCGACCAGTGATGGGCTCGTCTGGTCGGGCTCGGAACAGTCCTACCCCTATTGCGAGATCGCAGCGCCCGCGCCGCGAGGACATGTGCCCGCGTGTGAAGGCCTTTCGGGCTCCCTTCTGATGCAGAAGCTCTGCGCGGCGGTGGACGCAAGCCCCGCCGAGGTCGCAACCGACCATCGCTGCGTCGAACTGGTACAGGAGCCGGACGGATCAGTGGTCGGCGTGATCGCCACGAAATTTGGCGAACGAAGGGCGATCCGGGCCCGACGCGGAATCGTGATCACGACGGGCGGCTTCATCCTGGACGACCGCATGCTCGATCAACATATGCCGTTCGTAAAGGGCGTGCACTTGCGTGTCGCGGCGAACGGCGACGACGGCTCGGGTATCCGACTCGGCATGGCGGCGGGCGCTTCGACGCTTCACATGGACAAGGCCTCGATCTCGTTACCGGTGACGGAGCCCTGGGGCCTGAAGCGAGGCATCCTGGTCAACGCGCAGGGCCAACGCTTCGTGAACGAAGACGCCTACTACGGCGATCTCGGCGAGGCCGCCCTGGTTCACAACGACGGTCACGCTTGGCTGATCGTCGATGATGTCATCTTCGAGCAGCCCGAGTACCCGCCGCGGGAGGTGTCGGCGGTAGGCGAAACGCCGATTGAACTCGAGCGCGGACTCGGCTTGCCGGAGGGGAGCCTCGAGTCGACGCTTGCACTCTATAATCGACACGCCGAAGACAAACGCGATCCGGTCTTTCACAAGGCGGAACAGTACGTGCAGCCGATCGTGACTCCGCCCTTCGGTGCATTCGACTGCAATGTCGAGTCTTCCCTCTACGGGGCGTTCACGCTTGGGGGGCTCGAAACCGATGTCGACGGGCGCATCCTCGATCCCGAGGGCAATGTGATTCCCGGACTCCACGGCGCCGGCCGAGCGACCGCCGGCCTGTCGACCGGAGGCTATGCGAGCGGGCTGTCCCTGGGCGATGGCACGTTCTTCGGTCGTCGCGCCGGGCGCACGGCCGCGACCAGGATATCTGGCTAGCCCGACGCGCCTGGTTCACGCGCTGCTCGCAAGATAGTGCCTCACCAGCTCGAAACGGTCGTTGCCCCAGAACATTTCGTCTCCTACGAAGATCGTCGGTACACCGAAGACACCCCGATCGATCGCTTCCTGGGTGTCGCCTTCGAGCCGATCGGTCAGCTCGTCGGATTCCGCGCGGGCCAACGCGGCATCTCCGTCGAGACCCGCGGAGGAAAGGAATTGCCGTACGGTCTCAGGGGTCGAGAGGTCGCGTGGATCCGCCCAGCGGGCCGCGAAGATCGGATGATGGTATTCCGTGAATCGTCCTTCATCCTTGGCGACGAGGGCTCCTCGCAGCGCAAGACGGGTATCGGATTTCAGGAAGTTCTTTGCGTCGGGGGAGATCTTGGCACCACATAGCGTCGACCAGTGCTGGAGGCTGTTCTGGTAGTCGGCACTCTTGCGCGGACCGAGCTTCGGACGCGGGGCGCGCGTGTCTGCACCCTCCGGGACCTCGATCAGGTCGCGAAGCTTTACGGGGCGAAAATCGATCCGGACGTCCAGATCCTGGAAGTAGGCTTCGACTCGGCAACTGCCGAAGTAGGCCCACGGTCAGGCATAGTCGAAATAGAATGGAATCTCTCGCATCGGGTCCTCCAATCGCGACCGCGACCGCGGCACGAAAAGCCTCTTGGTGAGCGAGAGTCTAGCCCCTTCGTTGCCGTGTGTGTTCTGAAATCTCGTCCGCGGCTGCCTCCCGGTGGGCTGACGATGGCGTCGCATGCGTATACAATTGCTCGAATCTGCGGGAGGGCGTCGAGTTTGACCGAATGGGAGATCCACGGCGTCGCGTTCGCCAACTGCAACTGTGACTGGGGTTGCCCTTGCCAGTTCAATTCGCCGACGACCCATGGAAGCTGTGAGGGGGTCCTGACGGGTCGCATCGAGCGGGGGCATTTCGACGGCGAGCCGCTCGACGGGTTGGCGTATGTCATGATCTTCCAGTGGCCCGGCGAAGTCGCCGAAGGCAACGGCCGCCAGCAGGTGATCATCGACGAACGGGCGAATTCAAAGCAGCGTGAGGGGCTTCGCAAGATCCTTCACGGTGAGGAGACCGCTCCCGGTGCGACCCATTTCTACGTCTACAACAGCATGATGTCCGACGTTCTCGAAACGCTATACGCGCCGATCGATCTGCAGATCGACGTGGCCGCTCGTTCTGGCCGCGTCCGTGTCCCGGACATGATCGAGGTCGACGGATCTCCGATCACCGATCCGAATAGCGGCGAGGTCTTCGCGGCGCGTATCCAACTGCCGAAGGGGTTCGAGTACAGCGTCGCGGAAATGGGAACCGCGTCGTGTAAGGTGACGACCGGGATCGCGCTCGAACTCGATGGTTCCTACGGACAATGGAACGAAATGCATCTGACGCAGGACGGGGTCATCCGCTGAACGGGCAGGCTTCTTCGGGAACGCGCCTATCTCGTCGCCAACGCATGGCGATCCTGTCGGGTCTGGCGGGAGCGACTCTCGTCTGCTGGCTTTACCTGGCTCAGATGGCGAGTGAAATGGGCGTCATGCCGACGATGTCGGACATGGGTGTTCAGCCATGGACCTCGGTCGATTTCCTCTCGATGTTGGCGATGTGGGTCGTGATGATGATCGGCATGATGCTGCCCAGTGCGACGCCGATGATCCTCGTTTTCGCGGCGGTCGCCCGGAAGGCCTCACGGGAAGGACAGGTCGTGGCGCCGACGGCTGTGTTCGTGGCCGGCTATCTGGCGATCTGGTCCGCTTTCGCGCTCGCCGCCACCTTTGCGCAATGGGCGCTGGATCAGGCAGCGCTTCTATCGCCGATGATGGTCTCGACGAGCCCGTTGCTGGGGGCGGTCCTGCTCGCCGCGGCCGGGATCTTTCAGCTCACCCCCGCCAAGGATGCCTGTCTCGACCATTGTCGGTCGCCCGCGGAGTTTCTCTCGAAGCATTGGCGGTCCGGCACGTTCGGAGCCTTTCGGATGGGCGTTGTTCACGGCGGTTTCTGTCTCGGCTGTTGTTGGGCGTTGATGGGCCTGCTCTTCGTCGGGGGAGTCATGAACCTGGTGTGGATCGGTCTGATCACCGTGTTCGTGCTGGTCGAGAAACTGTTGCCAGGTGGGCGTATGATGTCACGTGCCGCCGGCGGCCTGATGCTCGTGGCCGGGGGGCTGCTCGTGGTTCGTGCGGCCGGCTAGATCATTGGACTGGGCGATCGGGCTATTTCATCGAGGTGGCCCACCGGCCGAGGATCTGTTTCGTCGCGACAGATCGGTTGGGGAACGAAGAGACGGGGACCCCATTCGACGATGAAGCGCCGACCCGTGAACCAGGGCGGGCGCCTCGTCGTCGAATCCGCCACTTCAGTTTGGTGAGGCCTCGTCCGGCGTCCTCGGATCAGGGCTCAACGGTGATATTCCAGGTATTGAGAAATCGAACACCGAACGGGTCTGGGCCGATGCTCCCGTCGCGAACGATCAACTTTCCGTCGAGCGTGAGCGTGTGTTCGCCCGGAGGCAGGGGGTGGGCCACGAATCCGATGGCCTGGAAGAAAACCGCCGCTGTGAATTCACCTCTGGGATAGCCCGTCGTGATGCATCCAAGATCGGTCCTGGGGACATAGAATGCTTGATTGTCCACGACGATCGGCAGTCCATCGAGGGTGACGATGGCATTGATGTCTTCGCTGCCGAAGAGGGCATCGGGTAGGCTGGGATCGTCGAAGATCGGGTCACACCGGCCGACCACGGGGTCCGTCGACTCGCCGATCCATGCGGTCAACGGAAGCACGAAGGGAGTGCCCGTCTCGATCGTCACATCCGCGGTTCCTGCGAACACGCCAGGGTTGTCGGGCGTGAAGTCTCCCTCTCCGGTGTAGTCACCCTCTGGGATTGGCATGAATAGAACATTGCCGTCCTCCTCGGCACCGGTGTCGAGTACCCCTGTCCAGTACGCACGCAGCCACCCGGCGAGAGACCGACCGTGGGCAATCGAATCGGGATTGGCAATTATTTTGTCGACCGCGGCCTCGGCGGGCGACGATGCACCCAGACTCAGCGTGGACATCGCCAGCACGAGCGTTGCCATCACAAGGGATCGAGTGGCAACGCGTAGCGCGGCACAGGGCGATGTCTCGCCAACCGAAAACGCTCCCGCTTCGTCTCGGGCATCGACCCCGTCGGCCGGTTTCTTCGTGGCTGGCGTATATTGAGTTCGTTCGCTCATCTTCATGTTCCTCCAGACGTGGGTCCGCTTCGGACGCCCGTCGCTAGGGTCCTCCAAACGGAGACCCCTGCGTCGGAATCGCCATTTGGCGGTGCCTGCTGCCTGCGAGCCCCTCGCACCTTGCTCGACATTCGCGAGCCAAGAGCGCTTCAGGACGCGTGATGCAGGCCGTCGCTTCTGCGTATTCGCGTTCAGCGACGTACTCCATGACGACGGATCAAGCGGCCATTTCGGATGAGGTGAGTACGAAATTTTCCCGCGCTTCATCCGGACTGGAGAGCGCTCGCGATCGTGTATATTCCGAACGGACCCTGTCCGTTGCGAATCGTTCTCGCCGGTTTCCCGAATATCCGACTACTGGAACCCGCCATTCATTGGAGCCCCTTCTCATGCGCGCACAGAAGCAAATCGTCCTCGCGATCTGCCTGATTTCCTTCCTGGGCTGCTCCAGGACCGTCCGGTTCAACTACGATCCGCTCGCGATTTTCCCTGCCACGGCCACCTGGGTCTGGAATGATGCCAAGAACATCCTGCCCGCTCACCCCTCGATGAAGACCCTCCATGTCGATCGCATTTTTCGTGAAGTGGTGG